>Ga0210384_10003379_pt1 | contig 18531 bp, 13 predicted proteins | sample IncBWH2MmetaG_FD_160574 | JGI IMG/M metagenome (GOLD analysis project Ga0210384, IMG submission 160574) | Forest soil microbial communities from Barre Woods Harvard Forest LTER site, Petersham, Massachusetts, United States - Inc-BW-H-2-M | ecosystem: Environmental > Terrestrial > Soil >...
GTGCTGCTGCAGTTGCTGGTGGGGGCGGTGGTTGGGATTCTGGTCGGCATTACGGGGACGGGCGGGGCGTTTGTGATCCCGGCGCTGATGTACCTGTTCCGGATGGATCAGCTGCGCGCGCAAGGGACAGCGTTGCTGATCTCGTCCCTGCCCATTTGGTTCATCGCGTTTATTCCCTACGCGCAGTCGCGGCATTTCGATTTGCGCCTCGGCCTGCTGATCGCCGTGGGGATCTGTGTGGGAAGCTATTTTGGCGCGAGTTGGGCACAGCATCTGCCGCTGCCGGTTCTGCGGAGGGTGCTTGGCAGCGTGTTAATTCTGATCGGAGCGAGGTTTCTGTATCAGGGATAAAGGTTGCGCGACGTGTAAGCTTCAGCTGCGCTGTTTACGGAAATTTGTACGCCTCGCCCCAGCCGTCGTAAACCAAGAGGCAATGGCACTTTGCCGTTTCTTCCATTACCGTCGTAATGCCCTAACTCGTTGCTATTACACAAGTATTACAAAGAACCGGCGGGTTCCCCTGATACCTTTACTCAAGCCAACTCTCAACCACGGGGAACGTTGCAAATGGAACTGGAAGCGATCGGGCGCAACCACGCCGGCGACGATCAGGTGAACTGGGTTACTGCGACCTTCATGTTTTTGTTTCACGCAGGCGCGGTCGCGGCGCTCTTCTTTTTTACCTGGAAAGCATTCTTTGTAGCCTGCTTTCTATGGTGGGTGTCGGGTTCGCTCGGTATCGGGATGAGCTACCACCGGCTGCTCACCCACCGCGGCTATAAGACGCCCAAGTGGGTGGAGTATTTCCTGACAGTGTGCGCGACACTGGCGCTCGAAGGCGGACCGATTTTCTGGGTGGCCACGCACCGCATTCATCACAAGTTCTCGGATCAGGAAGGCGACCCGCATTCGCCCATCGATGGCACGTGGTGGGCGCACATGGGCTGGATCCTCATGGGCAAGTCCATGCACCATGACACGACGACGCTGGCTCGCTACGTTCCCGACCTCGCCAAAGACAAATTCCACGTCTGGATCACCAAGTATCACTATGTGCCCATGATTGTGCTGGGCGTGATCCTGCTGGCGATCGGTGGATTGCCCCTCATGATGTGGGGGATTTTCATGCGCACCGTGGTCGGACTGCACGCCACCTGGGCGGTGAATTCGGTCACACACCTCTGGGGCTCGCGGCGCTTTGCCACGCGAGATCTTTCGACGAACAACTTTCTGGTCGCCATCTTCACCTTCGGCGAGGGTTGGCACAATAACCACCACGCGCATCCGACTTCGGCGCGGCATGGACTGACCTGGTACGAGGTGGATCTGAACTGGTACGGCATCTGGGCGCTCAAGACGCTCGGACTCGCCTGGGATATCCGCAAGGTGAACCTGCACGAGATCAAGGAAGGCCTGGTGGCAGCGCCCAACGGCGGCTTGGTGGAGGCGCAGTTCGCGGACTAGTTCCTGGTTTTGGATTTGTACGGGCGGCCTCCGCGGAGGCCGCCTTTTTTTTTGCCCGACGGGGAAATGGGTGCGTGGGAGTACTCATTTCCCTCGCAAGCTGGGAGACGCTGCGGCCCTACACTCTGGGCCGCCGAACAGCCGAGGGCGGCTGTTCCTACACGGGTTTCGCTCGGCGTTACAATCAGCCGAGACGCTTGTATGCGCATCACCTCCCGCCGCAAGACGATTGCGTTTTTTCTGACGTTGGGTGTCGGACTGACGGCGCTGGCTTTAGCCGTTGGCAGCGGGTGGATCATCGTCAACTGGCGCGAGGGCGTGAAGGTTTTCCTCGGGTTCATTTTCTTCTGTGCGATTGCCGCCGGGATCATCCTCAATACGATTTTTCTGGTGCGCGAGGTCCGGCGCAACGAGCAGCATGACAGTTTCATTAACGCGGTCACGCACGAGCTGAAAACTCCGATCGCCTCGATCCGACTGTATCTGGAGACGCTGCAGAGCCGCGACGTGGAGGACCAGCGTCGGCGCGAGTTCTACCGGCTGATGCTGGGGGACACGGATCGTCTGCTGAGCACCGTCGAGCAAGTGCTGAAGGCGGGGCAGGCCGGGCAGCGGGATGCGAAGCATCAGCGCTCGGACGTCGAATTTGATGGGCTGGTGCAGGAGTGCATCGACCTGGTACGCACGCGGCATCACCTGGAGCCGGGCGCGCTGGAGTACGAGGCTGTCGCCAGCAACGGGGCTGGCGCGCGGGTGTTCGGCAACGCCGACGAACTGCGCACCGCGGTTGCGAATCTGCTCGACAATGCGGTCAAGTATTCGCCGGGACATGTGGAAGTGGCGGTGCGGCTCGAGACCGGCCAGAAGAACGTGGTGTTGCGGGTGCGCGACCGTGGCGTGGGCATTCCGCAGGAAGAATTGAAGCGCATCTTTAAACGCTTTTATCGCGTGTCGAGCCGGTCGCTGGCGCACGTGAAGGGGACGGGGCTCGGATTGTTTATTGTGCGCTCGATCGCGCGCAAGCACGGCGGGAAGGTGTTCGCCCAGAGTGCGGGCGAAGGGCAAGGGACGACAGTGACCCTGGAACTGCCGCGGAGCTTCACGTAGCACGCACTTGGATGCAGGATGTTTGGCAGTCGCGCGATCGGAGGGCTGACGGAGCGGGAATGAGCCGGGTTCTGGTGGTCGAAGACGAAGCGCATCTGGCGGGCGGGTTGTCGTACAACCTCGAGGCCGAGGGGCACTCGGTCGAGGTGGTGGGCGATGGCGAGTCGGCGCTAGAGCGGCTGCTGGCGAAGAAAGAAAACTTCGACGCGGTCGTGCTCGACGTCATGTTGCCGGGGAAGGATGGATTCGAAGTCGCGACCGAATTGCGGGCGAACAAGAATTTCGTGCCGGTGCTGATGTTGACGGCGCGAGGGCGTCCTGAGGATGTGCTGAAGGGATTTGCGTCCGGCGCGGACGACTATCTGCCGAAGCCGTTCGAGTTGGCAATCCTGCTGGCGCGGCTGAAGGGACTATTGCGGCGAAGCGAGTGGCAGCGGGCGGGACGCGGGCCGGCTGTTCCCGTCTCGGCCGATGCAGTGGCTGGCGCGGCGGAAGTCGGCGATGTCTTCGCTTTCGGCGGCAAGTCGATTGATTTTTCGACACTCCAGTTGAGCACAAGCCGGGGCAAGATTCAGTTGACATTGATGGAGGCCGACCTGTTGCGGCATTTGATCCGCAGCGGCGGGCGGGTGGTGTCGCGGAAGTCGATTCTCGAGGAAGTGTGGGACCTGAAGGAAGACACCGACACGCGAGCCATCGATAATTTTGTGGTGCGGCTGCGGCGATACATTGAGGATGACCCGGCCAAGCCGCGGCATCTGCTGACGGTGCGAGGAGTGGGGTACCGGTTCCTGGCGGAACCGGAGGGGGCGAGTAGCGCGACGATCTAGGCTGGACCGGAGATCAGATGTCGAATAACGTCCAATGCGCAACCCACGGAGAGGCTCAAGAGACCTTCGTCTGTACTCATCTTGCTGGCGACGCAGTAGCTCTCGGGTTCAATCGAGACGACCCAACTGAAGACGTCCCATTCCCCGACGCCTGCTGCGACGATTGCGAGTTGATCCGTTCCACACATGGTGGCTGGAACGACGAATCTCAAAAACTCGTGAAGATCTCACTTCTCTGCTGCCGTTGCTACGAGCGAACCCGTATCCGCAATACTCGCACTTCGATCACCCTGGACGACCTCGCCGACCTGCGATGGAAATGTGGTTCCTGTGATGAGTGGCACACCGGCCCCTGCCTCGATTTTGCCTACGATTCACCGGAATACTGGTCTGAAGAATGTGAACGAGCCAAGCCTCAAAATGGTGACGAGAACTTCATAGACGAGAACTATTGCGTTATCGGAGGACAGGATTTCTTTGTGCGCGGAATCATTCAGTTGCCAATCATTGGGACGGCGGAGAGTTTTCGCTGGGGAGTTTGGGGGTCGTTGAGTCGCAAAAATTTTGAAGCCTTGCAGAGCAAGGACGATGATCGCCCGGGAGTTGACTTGCCGCCAATGTTCTCCTGGCTGAGCACGCAGATTCCCGAATACCCCGATACCCTCAACTTGAAGATGTACGCCCGCGCACAGAAATCAGGGTGGAAACCACACTTCGAGCTGGAGCCGTGTGATCATCCGCTTTCTCAGGAGTACTACGGGGGCATTACCGCTGAAAGAGTGAAGGAAATCATGATGGGACGGCTTCGCGAGAACAAGTGACAAAGCACGAAGAGCGCTCTTCCCAGAAAAAATCCTGGACGCGGATCGAGAACAGCGCGTCCAGGTTGTTCCCCTCGACAACAAATCGGGTGTCTGCTCTGTCAGAACGGGCAGTTTCCCGGAGCCGGGACGTCAATCCGACGCGGCTGGCCGGCCGGAATGAGTTGGGTTGCGATGGTCTGTGCGATGACGCTGGTGCTTTCGTTCCTGAGGATATGGGAGTGACTACCACCTGGGTCCACGAAGCTCATGCCGGTGGTGTAAAGGTGGGGCGTGCAGGTGGGATCGCCTCCTTCATATTCCGTGACAGTTCCAGCTGTGACGATGATCAGGCTATGCCCAGGGTGGGAGTGCCAGCCGGTGCTGCCGCCGGGCTGCCAGACATTGCTTTGGACGTACAGGTCCGACGATCCCTTGGTTTTCTGCCAGGAAAGCCAAATCTTCTTGTCGTCGTCCTCACCCGTCTTGGGCAGAACGAAGTGGTTGAAGACGTCGAATTGATCCAACGTGCCTTTAGCCAACGTGGTCGCGGTGAAGCCGGAGTTTGCCGGCGTCGCCTGCACCTTTTTTGCCTGATAGAGGGCCGTGATCACAATCGCGGCACTCAGGAATACCAACCAGATTGATCTTCGTCGCATGTCGAACTCCTTAATTATTTTGTTTTGGTGTCGCAAACGTTCTGTGGTTTAGCCAAAGCTTTTCGAGCAGATGGGCGCGTCGCCGGCCTCCCTTTGGCCGCGAGTCACGGCAGGACGATCACCTCACCGGTCATGCCAAGTTCGTCGTGCAGGGCGCAGATGTAGCGATATCTCCCAGCGCTTGTGAAGGTCACGCGAAAGCGGGTGACACCCGGGGCCGCCTGGGGCACGCCTGTGCGTTCGTGCGCAGCCTGCGCGATGACTCCGGAGTGCACGTTGTCGGCAATCGAGTTGATGATGGCGTGGCGGGCGCCATCTGGATCCAGGAATACATTGGCCGATGGCGGCGTTGCGGGCGAAACGTTGGGCGGTTCCTGGCCGAACGTGATGGTGTGGCTACTGACGTCGGAGCTGTCCCACTCCACGGTCTCGCCGGCATGGATCGTGAGACTCGGTTGCATGAAGCGCATAAGGGAGACGCTTTGGATTCCCCCTTGCGTCGAAACCAGTCTCCCAGCGCCCGTAACGATCTGGTGATTGTGCGCATGGTTTTGTGTGTGCGGCTCTCTGCCCATTTCTTCCGTGTGGCTGGACAGCAGGTCACGCTGCTGGGCGATTGCCTGGCGGTTGTAGAAGGCTTGATCGTATGGAAGAGGCTCTGAAGGGTCCAGCACGTGAACGATCCCGGTCATGTTTACGTGGACCAGGCAGACGAGCCGGTAGTTTCCTGGGCTGGGAAAGGTCAATGCATAGCTTGCTCCGACGGTCGTGATGCGCCCGCTGTCCACGCAGGCGGAACCATCGAAAGACGAGCCGTCGGGGGCAGTGCCGGGACAGCCCACCTGGAAAGTCGGCCGTATCTGTCCGGGCATCAGAAACGTCACGCTATGCGGTTCAGGCGTCGGGAAAGTCCAGGTGATGCTGTCTCCGGCGTGAATCCACATTTCATTCGGTAGAAATGCTAGAGCCTGCATTCCTTCATCCGGGCTCTGCGCTCCGACGGTCGCTTGCCAGGATTCCGCCTGCGCTGCCTGGGAAAGGATTAGAAGCCCCGAGATGAGGCAGCACCGCAGTGCCACTCTCAGCTGGCTTGAATGGAGAATCGTCATGGCTTACTCCTCTGGAACGCAAGGCTCACTGAGCCCGCGCCCGTTTCTTTTGATCTGTTTTAAGGTGCTAACCCCTGACCGTTGAACCCACTGTCAGCCGGTCTTCGAGCAGTGCTGAGGGACCCCGACCACGGTTACTCCCGGAACCACAACACCCCACTTGCTTCCAAGCCATCGGGATCGAGGCGCGCGAGCACAGTGAACGACTTATTGGGCACCGTCAAACAGCGATGTGAGGAATTGCTGTGATTTCGGCACTTTGCCGTCGAATACCGTGCTTTGCCGTGGCCTGTGCGGACGGTACAATCGGTGCCCGGGCCACGCGCCAACGGCCGAATCATTGAGGAGAGGATGATGGGAGAAACGTCCACCGGCACGCCACCATCCTTGCGACCGCCCGAAGACCGGCTGGATTCGTGGAAGGAAATCGCCGCCTACCTCAATCGCGACGTGACCACAGTTCAGCGCTGGGAGAAGCGGGAAGGGATGCCCGTTCACCGGCACCTGCATGACCGCATAGGCTCGGTCTACGCATCGCGAGCGGAATTGGACACATGGGCGCGCAGCCGGAATCCTCCGGCTCTGGAGAACGGGGAGGCTACTCCCACCCCTGCTCCTTCTGCGGGCGGCGGGACCTGGTATGGGATATTCGCTTCTCTCGCCAGGCGGCCATTCGTGTTGGCGTTGGCAGTGACGGCATTGCTGGCGATTGGTGTGGTTCTCTGGCTCCAGCGGCGAGACTACTTCTGGAGAAACCCGATCGCCGACGCACGCTTCCAGACGGTCACGGATTTCGACGGAGTGGCGCGAGATGCGGCGGTGTCCCGAGACGGCCAGTTCGTAGCGTTTCTCTCGGATCGAGATGGGCCGATGGATGTGTGGGTCACGCAGGTGGGCTCGGGTCAGTTCCACAATCTGACGCATGGTGCCGCGCCCGAATTGGTCAATCCATCGGTTCGCACGCTGGGGTTCACGCCCGACAGCTCCTTTGTGGCCTTTTGGATTCGGAAGAAGGATAGTTCAAGTACCGGTGACATCAGCATATGGGCGGTGCCTACCCTGGGCGGGCAGCCCACGCCGTATCTTGAAGGCGTGGCCGAATTCGACTGGTCGCGCGACGGCTCGCGGCTTGCGTACCATACGCCCGGCCCAGGGGACCCGCTGTTTGTGACAAATGGTTTGCATCGATCAGAAGGACCGCCGATTTTCACAGCTCCTGCTGGACTCCACTCTCACTTTCCCCTGTGGGCGCCCGATGCGGCGTTCATTTATTTCGTGCAAGGATCTCTTCCCGACAAGTTGGACATCTGGCGTATCAAGCCAAACGGCGGAATGCCGGAGCGAATTACTTCCCACAACGGACGCGTGAGTCATGTCGTGATGCTGGATGCGCACACGTTGATGTACCTCGCGACCGAACCCGATGGTTCAGGGCCGCGGCTTTACGGCATGGATACGGAGCGTCGTATCTCTCACCGGCTGAGCTCCGGGCTCGACCGATACACGTCACTGGCGGCGAGTGCGGATGGCCGCCGATTGGTGGTTACCTCGGCTAGTCCAAAAACGACACTTTGGCGGCTGCGTCTTGCGGATTCGCCAGCGGAGTCCTCGGCCGCGACACGTATCTCCCAGACGACAAGCATCGGGTTTGCACCACGCTTGGGACCAAACTACCTACTCTACGTTTCCGCAACCGAGGCGAATGAAAGCATCTGGAAACTCGCCAACGGAGTGAGTTCGGAGTTGTGGAGCGGGCCGGGGGCAAAGATTATCGGGGGTCCAGCGATCTCCGCCGACGGAAGGCAGATCGCATTCTCGGTAAAACAACGCGGGCGGTCACTGCTGTACGTAATGCAGCAAGACGGCACGAATGCCCACGTGTTGACAGACGCCCTTAACCTGCAAGGCTCTCCGGCGTGGACGCCCGACGGACAGACGATTACCACCGCGGCGGATGATCACGGTGTTCCCCACCTTTTTCGCGTGCGACTGGACGGTGGCTCACCGGCTCCGTTTGTTCAGGAATATTCGCTTGATCCGTTGTGGGCGCCGGATGGCGGCTTTGTTCTCTACTCTGGACCCGACATTGGCACGACGTTTTCGGTGAAGGCAGTGAGCGCTGATGCCAAGCCGCACGAGTTGCCGGCTATGACTCTTACGCGCGGGGCTCGGCACCTGGCCTTTCTAGCCGGGGGGAAGTCGCTGGTCCTTTTGCGGGGAGAAATTCAGCGCAAGAATCTTTGGTTGATCGACCTGCAGACGGGAGCAGAAAAACAGTTAACCAACCTGCCTCCCGACTTTGACATTCGTGACTTTGACATTTCGGCAGATGGGAAAGAAGTAGTGTTGCAACGAGTCCAGGAACGTTCGGATGTGGTTCTGCTGGATTTGCCAAGATAGAGCTTTCGAACCTGAAGACAGGTCGTGACCGCCAAGGCGAGGGCCGAAACTGCGAACCGGTTCCTACAGCTGTTTTGCCGAGGCTCCCGCAGCCAGTTCCCGCAGAACCGTGAAGAATCCCGAAGCGGCCTCGGGATCGGCGAGGGCTTCCAGATCGACGGTCGCGGAGAAATTCGGGGAGTCGGGACGGAAGCGTACTTTGAGGAAGTTGTGTTCGCGGGAGGCAATGAGGGCGTTGACGACGGGAGTGAGTTCCTGCGTCCACTCGGCGCGCGTGGTCAGGACTACGGGGCCGGGGCGTGAGATTTCCCAGGCACGGTCATCGTCGGTGCGTTTGCCGCTGCTGTGGCCGCACCAGCGGTGATTCATCACTTCCAGGCGGAAGGCGGGACGGCAATCCAGATCCGCTTCGAAGGTGAGGGTCTCTTTCTGTTTGCGCCAATGGCTGAGCATCCATTGAATCGGAAGCGGGCGGGGACGCAGGTCGAGAACCAGACGGGCATTTTCAAACCAGCGGGAAGGGAACTGAAAGCGGGCATGCAGGCGGGAGCTTCCGGACCAACGGCTTTCGACAACTTTGCCCCGGCCCCGGCAAGCGATCTGGACCCAGCGCAGCGCAGCGGCGCCCTTGCGGCGGTTATAGCGCGCGAACGCGTAGTACCAGATTCCCAGGGAGACGATGGCACCCAACGCGTCGATCAGTAGTAGGCGCCCCACAGAAGGCCTCGTTGACTGAAATGGTACGTCCGAAGATATAGGTTGGGCAAGAGGTGGAAGGGGCAAAATTTTCAAACGGGAAAAAGCCCGAAATTTCCATTTTTTACGCAGGTCGCGGACTGAATTGACCCGGCGTTGCCCGCGAGGACCGTTTTTCCACCGTAATAATCGGGTTGTGGTTGGTTGCGCAGGAATCTCCTGTCGCGTCTCACGGCAAAGGTCTCGCGGCAACAGAAAATCCGCCGCTTCCCCTAGAATTGGCTGCGAATGGGAGTCGACTTCACGATCCGGGACTTTCGGCGGGACGACTTCCTGCGACTGTGGGAGATCGATCGGAAGTGCTTCCCCCGGGGCATTTCCTACTCACAGGTGGAATTGCTTTCCTATATTCGGCGGCCCCGGGCCTTCACCTTGGTGGCCGAGCAAACGGCGAAGGGCGACGGTCGAAGCGGCACCGCTTCCGAGACGGTGGGCTTCCTGGTTGCCGAAGCCGGCAGCCGCCAGACGGGACACATCATTACGATCGATGTCCTGGAGAATGCGCGGAGGAGTGGACTGGGCTCGAGGCTGATGACCGTGGCCGAGGAGCGGTTGCGCGCGGCGGGTTGCCAGGCCGTATTTCTGGAAACGGCGGTGGACAACGCGGCAGCATTGGCGTTTTACAAGCGCCATGGATATTTTTTGTTGAAAACAGTGCCCCGCTATTACGCCAACGGGGTGGACGCCTTTGTGCTGAAAAAAGATTTGCCCTTGCCGGGGTCCAGCGGATAAGGTCAGGCGGCAACCGTGACACCCCCTAAAGGGACTTCGTAGGGCGGGGCGGGAGTATGGCATCGCTGAAGCGATGCCGTGATACAACGATGCCTGATGCGAACCGCTCGCCGGAGGATGATTCGCAGGATGAATCTGTCAGGATGAATCGGTGAAGATTGCGATCCAGGGAGAGTTGGGGGCTTTCAGCCACGAAGCCGCACAGCGCATGGTGCCGGGTTGCGCGGTGGTGCCGTGCGCGCGCTCAGCGGAGGTATTTGATCGCGTGGAGCGAGGGTCGGTGGCGGGTGCGGTCATCCCGATTGAGAATTCGCTGGCGGGGTCGGTGGCAGAGCATTTCGATCTTTTGCTGAGTCGTGATGTGTTTATCCAAAGCGAGTTTCCACTGCGCATCGTGCACAACCTGATTGCGGCGCCAGGAGTCAAACTGAGAGATGTGCGGCAGGTGTTTTCGCACCCGGTAGCACTCGAGCAGTGCCGGGATTTTTTTCGCCGGAACGCGAAAATCGAGCCGGTCGCCTTTTATGACACGGCCGGCAGCGTCAAGCACGTGGTCGAAAAGCAATTGCGCCATGCGGCGGGAATCGCGGGAAAAGAAGCCGCCAAGGTTTATCGCGGCAGGATTTTGAAGGCGGGGATCGAAGACAACAAGCAGAACTTCACGCGCTTCTTTCATATTCGCAAGGGGCGCCGGGTGCGGCCAGGAGCAAACAAGACGTCGCTCGCGTTCAGCGTGAAGAACATTCCGGGCGCGCTGTTCAAGGCCCTGAGTGTGTTCGCGCTGCGCGACATCAGTTTGAGCAAGATCGAGTCGCGGCCGGTCCGCGGGCGCCCTTGGGAATATGTTTTCTACGTCGACATCCTGCGGGGGGACGACGAACCGGCGAAAAATGCGCTGCGCCACCTGGCGGAGGTGGCGGACCTGGTGAAGGTATTGGGAGTGTATCCGGCGGCGTAGTTGCGGTATCGCATTGAAAGGGATGAGGATCGATCTGCTTCCCGGCGCCGAATTTTCAGGCATTGGCGAGGGGAGTAATCTGTACCAATGTTGCAGTGCATGGAATTCCGAAGTGGTTTACAATCCAACGCTCTACGGAGAGCATTCCGTCCGGCCTGCATCTTTTCGAGCTCGAGAATCATCAAAACTTGAGCGAGTTACACTCAAGGAGAAACATGGCACAGCAGCGTGCTGAGAAAGCAACCAAAGCGAAGGAAGAAGAGCAGGACGAACGATCCCTTCCGGTGCTGCCGGTTCGGGATACAGTCCTGTTTCCCCATGCAGTATTACCTCTCACGGTGGGGCGTGAGAGTTCAGTTCAGTTGATCAATTCCCTGGGCGAGGACAAGACCATTGTGGTGGTCGCGCAGCGCGAAGCGCGCGTGGATTCTCCCCAGCCCACGGACTTGTTCGGAGTCGGCACACTCGCAGTGGTGCACAAGGTCGTGAAGATGCCGAACCAGAGCTTGTTCGTGTTTGCCGAAGGTCTGGAGCGGGTGAAGTTAGAGGAGTTTTCGCAGCTGACGCCCTTCATGCGGGCGAGCTTCAGCACGATTGCAGAGGTCATTCCGCCTAAGACCGCCGAGATTGAGGCGCTACAGCGCAACGTTCTGACGCTGTTTCAGCAGATCGTGGCAGGTTCGCCGACTCTGTCGGATGAACTGTCGACGGTCGCGATGAACATCGAGGAACCGGGGCGGCTGGTGGACTTTATTGCCTCGTCATTGCCGTCGCTTTCCACTTCCGACAAACAGGAGACGCTGGAGACCACCGACGTCAATGTGCGGTTGGAGCGAATCAATCAGCACCTGGCGAAAGAACTCGAAGTCCAACAACTGCGCAACAAGATCCAGTCCGAAGTGCAGGACAAGGTGCAGCAGACGCAGCGCGAGTACTACTTGCGCGAGCAGATGAAAGCCATCCAGAAGGAACTGGGGGAGCAGGACGAGGGCCAGCGCGACGTTGATGACCTGAAAACGAAGATCGAAGCGGCCGGCATGCCCGACGAAGTGAAGAAAGAGGCCCTGAAGGAATTGGGGCGTCTTGCCCGCATGTCGCCGATGGCAGCCGACTACGGCGTAACGCGCAACTACATCGAGTGGCTGGCGGTTCTGCCGTGGCAGAAGGCGTCGGGTGGAGAAGTTGACATTCCGAAGGCCAAGGAAATTCTGGATGCGGATCACTACGACCTGAAGAAGGTGAAGGATCGCATTCTGGATTACCTCTCAGTGCGGCGGTTGAAGCCCAACATGAAGGGGCCGATCCTGTGCTTCGTCGGGCCTCCGGGCGTGGGCAAGACTTCGCTCGGGAAATCGATTGCGCGGGCGCTGGGACGTAAGTTTGTACGCATTTCGCTCGGTGGCGTGCATGACGAGGCCGAGATTCGCGGACATCGCCGGACCTATATCGGCGCATTGCCCGGACAGATTATCCAGGGCATTCGCCGCGCCGAGACCAGGGACCCGGTTTTCATGCTCGACGAAATCGACAAGGTAGGGCGCGATTTTCGCGGGGATCCGGGATCAGCGCTGCTGGAGGCGCTCGATCCGGAGCAGAACGCGACCTTCCGCGACAACTACCTCGACGTGCCCTTCGACTTGTCGAAGGTGCTGTTCATTACGACGGCGAACATGCTCGATCCGATTGCAGAGCCTTTGCGCGACCGCATGGAGATCATTGAGCTGCAGGGGTACACGGAAGAGGAGAAGGTCCACATCGCCTTCCAGTATCTGATTCCGCGACAGGAAGAAGAGAACGGAGTGACGGCGGAGCAGATCGAATTTCCGGAAGAGGCGATCCGACATGTGATCCGGCACTACACGCGGGAAGCCGGTGTCCGCAACCTGGAACGCACGATCGGCACGATCTGCCGCAAGCAGGCGCGCCGGCTGGCGGAAGGGAAGACGGAAAAACTGATCGTTACACCGGAAGTCGTGCAGGAATTCCTGGGCGGCATCAAGATCCGGACCGAGGGCGAAATCGCCGAGCGCACCAAGCGCGCGGGCGTGGCTGTAGGGCTGGCCTGGACGCCGACCGGAGGGGATATTCTGTTCGTTGAAGCCAATACCATGAAAGGCAAGGGTGGCTTCACCATGACCGGACAGATCGGTCAGGTGATGCAGGAGTCGATGCAGGCCGCTTTGACCTGGGTACGTTCCAATGCGACCAGGCTCGGGATCAAGGAGGGCTTCTTCGCGGATCACGACATTCACATGCACGTTCCGGCGGGCGCGATCCCGAAGGATGGACCTTCGGCGGGCGTGACCATGGCAACCACCCTGGTTTCGCTGTTGACAGATCGTCCGGTGCGGCCGTATCTGGCCATGACCGGCGAGATCACGCTCAGCGGGAACGCGCTGCCAGTTGGCGGTATCAAGGAAAAGGTTCTGGCCGCAAAGCGTGCCGGCGTGCGCGATGTGATCTTGCCGGCCGACAACAAGGCGAACGTCGATGAAGACCTGACGCCAGAGCAGCTCGAGAATCTGAGCGTGCACTACGTGAAGAGCATCGACGAGGTGCTTGAAATCGCGTTGCCCTCGTCTCCTGGGGAAGAGAAGCAGGATGCGGAGGAGCGCGAAAAGGTGCTCAGCGGGACGTAAAGCCAGTCGTTGGTCGTCAGTCGTTGGTCGTTGGCTTGCGGCCATTGATCGACGCCGTTGAATGACATTCAATGCCAGTCTCTTTCGAGGCTGGCATTTTTTTTCACCACAGAGGGCACGGAGGGAACAGAGGACCACCAGGTTCGGTTTGTGTGGCCTTCTGTTCTAGCGGGACGTAGAAGCAGTCGTTGCTCGTCAGGGAAAGCAACTGTCGGGTTCGCAAGAAACTGGCTGTTTTTGCTTTTTAAAGAGGATGACGTGGCATTGCATGGAGAAAGCAGGTCCTTCGCTGCGCTCAGGATGACAAGGCAAAATCAGGTCCTTCGCTGCGCTCAGGATGACAAATATTAATATTATGGGTTCCCGGATACACTAATTGCGATGCGGGTGCAGGTCTTATTTTTTGGGGTGCTGAAGGACATTGTGGGCCGGCCGAGCGAGGCGCTGGAGCTGGACGAAGGCGCCACGGTCGGGGATGTCCTGCAGCACTACGAGTCACGGATTCCGAAGCTCGGTCAGGTTTTGCCTTCGGTTGCCCTCTCGGTGAACCAGCATTACGCCGGACCGGGAGCTGTTTTGGGAGAGGGTGATGAAGTTGCGTTGCTACCACCTGTGAGCGGAGGCTTACCGGCTGTGTCGCGCGCTGCGATTGTGCGCGAACCGATTGATACGCAAAAAATCCTTGGGCAAATCAAGCGTCCGGAGGACGGCGCGGCGATCGCGTTTGAAGGGATCGTTCGGAACAATACAAAGGGTCGCCAGACCCTGTATCTCGACTACGAAGCCTACGAAGACATGGCCTTGAAGCAGATGGAGGGCCTCGCCGAGGAAGCGCTTGAGCGATTCCAGGTGCGTGATGTCGCTCTGGTCCACCGCTTGGGGCGTTTGCAGATTGGCGAGACCAGCGTGCTTATTGTGGTGGCTTCGGCCCATCGCGGTGCAGCGTATGAAGCGAGCCGGTGGCTGATTGATACCTTGAAGCGGACCGTACCGATCTGGAAGAAGGAGTACTTCGTCGACGGCGCGGTCTGGGCCGACGGAGAGCTGTTTCCCGACGAGATTTCGCGCGCGCAAGGCAGCCCTGCCAAGCCGGTTGCATCTAAATGATGCGACTGCCGATGAGCAAACCCGCCACGTTGCGCCTGCTGGCCATCATAGTCTGTGCCGCCTGCCTGTGCTCCGCGCAGGAGCAGCCTTCCACCACCCTGAAGGTCGACGTGAAGCTGGTCAACGTTTTCGTGACGGTGACCGACGCTCGCGGGGCTCCAGTTGGGAATCTGACGAAAGAAAATTTCGCGCTTAGCGAAGACGGCACTGAGCAGAAGATCGCGGTGTTTGACAAAGAGTCAGCGCTGCCTCTCTCTATCATTCTGGCAGTGGATACCAGCCTGAGCACCAAAAAAGACCTGCCGCTCGAGTTAGCGTCGGCGAGGCGGTTCGCCCGTGCGATCCTGCGGCCGGTCGATGGCTTGTCGCTTTATGAGTTCAGCGAGATCGTCCAGGAAGTCGTTCCCTTCACACCCGACCTGAAAGCGATCGACCGCGGGATCGACCGGATCCGTGTAGGATCGGCGACAGCTCTTTACGACGCAATGTTTCTTGGCTCGCGTGCGCTCGAGAAGCGCAAGGGCCGCAAGGTGATGGTGGTGATCACCGACGGTGGCGATACGGTCAGCAAGGTGGACTACCGGGATGCGCTGCGCGCGGCGCAGGAAGCGGAAGCAATTGTCTACAGCCTGATCGTCGTGCCAGTGGAAGCGAGCGCCGGCCGCGACACCGGCGGCGAGCACGCGCTGATTCAGCTCTCCGAGGACACGGGGGGCAAGTATTACTATGCGAGTTCGCTGCAGCAACTTGACAGCGCGTTTCGCCAGATCAGCGATGAGCTCCGCACGCAGTACCTGCTGGCTTACTATCCTTCCAAGCGGTTTTCCGATTCCGAGTTTCGTCGTCTGCATGTGAGCGTGAGCGGGAATCCGGATGCGGCCGCGTACAAAGTCCGTCATCGCACCGGGTATTACAGCGCGAAATCGGATTTCTGACTCGCGGCGATAGACACTTCCTCGACATTCTGTGCGTGTGTTGTTCCTCTCTTCGATTCTGCTGATCCGCAACTTCGTATGGTTTCGCGGGAGCGCGTACAGGATTCCGTAGTTCTGAGCAATTGACATTTTGTTTGGTTCTCTCTTGTTGCCTATGTTGCAAATGAGAGCAACGCACTCTTACTCCGTGAGTTATGCCGCATTGCTGTTTTGGTGGCTTGTCGATTGCTAAACACAAGGTGACGTTGACTGTCCACTGCAACGCCGATGCTCACAGGAGAGAGGTTCTATGAACAAACGATTCGGTGTGCAACCATTCCCGTGGCTGTTATGTCTTGGGATTGTTCTCGCACTGGTTTTGACAACTAGTGCCGTATTCGCTCAGAGCATTATTTCGGGCGAAGTCACGGGGAGCGTGACTGACCCCACCGGCGCGGTTGTGGCAAACGCAACCGTAACTCTAAACAGCAAGGACGTGGGTACCACCCAGGCGGTGAGTACGAACGCTGCTGGGGGCTTTCGTTTTCCTCTGCTGCGGCCCGGGTTGTACAGCATAACGGTAACGGCAACGGGCTTCTCCACCGCTACCCAGGGCATCACGGTTGGAGTGGGTCAGGTCACGACGGCTGCCATTCAATTGCGGGTGGGAACGACCGGTGAAACGATCGAGGTGACGGGAGCGGCGCCTCTTTTGGAAACTGAAAACGCCAATATTGCAACCACCTACACTCCCTCGCAGATTGAAAATATACCCAGCCCCGGCGGGGATCTAACGAATTTTGCTCTGTCGGCGCCCGGCGTCGTTCTGAGCACAGGCGGAGGCTACGGCAACTTTACGGCTTATGGCATGCCGGGCACTTCAAATCTCTTTACCGTCAATGGCGGGGATATGAACGATCCCTACAGCAACCTGAACAATTCGGGTTCCAGCAACAACATGCTGGGACAGAATGAAGTGCAGGAAGTGGCGATCGTGCATAACGGCTATACCGGTCAGTATGGCCGCGGCGCGTCGATTAACATGAACTTCACCACCAAGTCAGGCAGCAATTCGTTCCATGGCAATGCGGTGTGGGATTGGAACGGACGCTACTTAAACGCCAACGATTGGTTCAACAATCACACTGATACTCCGCGTCCCTTCGCGAACAGCAACCAGTGGGGAGGCTCCTTCGGTGGCCCGATCGTGAAGAACAAGCTGTTCTTCTTCTTCGACTCCGAGGGATTGCGTTACGTACTGCCCGGAGGTGGCACTCCGGTGTATGTTCCTACGGCTCAGTGGGCGTCAGCCGTACAAGCGAACATCGACGCGAATCAGCCGGCCGAAAGTGGCTTTTACCGGAGCATGTTCGCACTGTACGCTGGGGCGCCAGGCGGAGGGAGTGCCACTCCGCTGTCTGGTGATGGTGGCTGCGGGGATCTCGCAGGGCCGAACGGCACCAGTACGACCGTAATCAACGGCACTGCTTTCGGGTCTGGCGGCGCGCCCTGCAGCAAGACTTTCCGTTCGCTCCTGAACAACCTGAACAAAGAACGGCTCATGTCGGTGCGAGTGGATTATGTGCTCTCAGAAAACGACCGCCTCAACTGGCGCTATTGGCAGGACCGGGGAACCCAGCCGACCTATACCGATCCCATCAACTCCGGTTTCAACCAGCAGAGCGTGCAGCCTCAGGATGCAGGGCAGTTCACCTGGAATCACCTGTTCAACGCGAACCTGGTGAACCAGTTGATTGTCGGCGGATTCTACTACAGCGCAATCTTCGGACACACAGACAAAGCGCTGACACTTTTTCCGACCACCCTTGGAGTAGCTTTCGGCGGAAACGCTTGCTATCTCCTCGATGGCAATCTCTCTTGTATGGGAGGAGAGACCTATCGATACCCGGCGGGTCGCAACGTGTCCCAGTATCAACTGGTCGACGACGTATCGTGGACGAGAGGGAATCACGGCTTGAAGTTCGGAATGAACTTCCGGCGCATCGATTTCGCGGATTATGGTCCCGGCTCCAATCACACGGGTGACCTCAGAATGAGCAGCATGACGGACTTCACCAACGGCGTGCTCTCTACTAATGGGGGAAGCGTGCTGCGCCAACAGTTCTCTCCCTATAATGACCGCCAGATCAACAGCTACAGTCTGGGCTTTTACGGACAGGACGAGTGGCGCGTGAACTCGAGCTTGAAGCTTACGCTGTCGCTTCGACTGGACCGCAACTCCAATGAGACCTGTCCTTCCAATTGCTTCGCGCACTTCAGCGGAGATTTTATCGGTGGGATGAGTCACAACGTCGCAACACCCTACAATCAGTCCGTTCTGGTTGGACAATCCGGACTTTTCTCAAGCTTGGAGAGAATTGCCTGGCAGCCGCGAGCGGGCTTTGCCTGGTCGCCCGGGTTTCATCGGAGTACGGTCGTGCGTGGCGGCGCTGGGATCTTCAGTGACTTATATCCGGCGCAGCTCTCCACGAACTTGCTGAGTAACCCACCCAACACCGCGATTTGGAACATTCAGGCCACCGGGGCGGACATTCCTCTCGCTCCGGGGGTTGCCAATGGTGCGTTTGCACATGCTGCCGCCAACAATGCTGCTTTTGTGAACGGCTTCGCAAGTGGAGGCACTCTGGCGAGCATTAAGGCCGTAGCCCCGGGTTTCACCGGGCCGAACTTCTACACCACAACTCCGCATATGATCAATCCAAGATATGCGGAATGGAACCTGGAGCTTGAACAGGCGTTTGGCGACAAGATGGTGGCCAACCTGAACTACGTCGGCAACCACGGCAGCAAGTTGCTCCAGGTGATCAACGGAACCAATGCATATGTGAAGCCGACCGCGACAAATCCGTGCCCGACCTTCGCGAGTCTTCCCTGCACAGCGATAGATCCCCGCTTCGGGGTAGTACTGGATATCACCAATAGCGGTACTTCCAATTACAACGGGCTGACCGCAAGCCTGTCGCGCAGACTAACGAAGGGCTTCACGGGCACGCTGAGCTACACCTTTAGCCATAGCCTGGACACGATCTCGAATG
>Ga0210384_10003381_pt1 | contig 18526 bp, 15 predicted proteins | sample IncBWH2MmetaG_FD_160574 | JGI IMG/M metagenome (GOLD analysis project Ga0210384, IMG submission 160574) | Forest soil microbial communities from Barre Woods Harvard Forest LTER site, Petersham, Massachusetts, United States - Inc-BW-H-2-M | ecosystem: Environmental > Terrestrial > Soil >...
GCCAAACGCGAAAATCTCCTCGCCAACCAAAACGTGCTTCGCCAGAAAAAAGTGTCGCTCCATGACACTAACCGCGGCGGAGATGTCACCTTTCACGGCCCCGGCCAGATCGTCGGCTACCCGATCCTCAATCTTGGCGCCATAAAGCGCGATGTCCACTGGTATGTACGCGCTCTCGAAGAAGTGATGATCCGCGCGTCCGCCGATTTCGGCCTACAGGCGTTTCGCATCCCAGGCCGCACCGGTATCTGGGTTCATCCGCCAATTCAATCGAAGCAAAGGAAGTCCGAAACGTCGGCTGAGCGCGAGGAAAAACTCGCCGCCATCGGCGTACACATCAGCCGCTGGGTTACCTCTCACGGCTTCGCCTATAACGTCTCCACCGACCTGCGTTATTTCGACCTGATCATTCCCTGCGGCATCGCCGAACGCAAAGCCACCTCTCTTGAAAAACTACTCGACCGCGGCGTCGCGCTCGCCGAAGTCAAGCCCGCTCTCATCCGCCATTTCGCCCAGCTTTTCTCGCTGGCAGCCACTGCCACATCCCGTGAAGATTTGTTCGCGCTATTAGAGCGGTCCGAACACCTCGCGCTCGAGCGCGCGTAAGCGGCCTGGCACGCAAATAATCCCACTTGACAAGTAAAGGCTTTCGCTCAATACTAAACCATATGGTTAAGTATTTCGGCTCGCTCGATACGACCTTCGGCGCTCTCGCCGATCCCACGCGCCGCGCCATCCTCGCCACACTGCAATTGGGCCAGGCTTCCATCACCGAACTCGCCAAACCGCACCGCATGTCGCTGCCGGCGGTGATGAAGCACGTGCACGTCCTCGAGCAAGCCGGCCTGGTCTCCCAGGAAAAAACCGGGCGCACGCGCATCTGTCGCCTTGCACCGGAACCGCTGCAAGACGCGGAATCCTGGATCTCGCAATATCGCCGGTTCTGGGAAAGAAGTTTCGATTCGCTGGAAAAATACTTGAACGAAGAAAAATCTCAGGAGGAAAAATCATGGCCAGCACGCAGCCCCAACAAGAAACCACGCTCCAGGTAAGGCGCACCTTCGCGGCCCCGCGCGAACGCGTCTTTCGCGCCTGGACCGAGCGAGCCCAGTTCGCCAAATGGTTCGCGCCGTCGCCGGACTACACCACGGTTGTCACTGAACTCGATGTGCGACCCGGTGGAAAGTACAACGTGGAGATGACCCACAAGGGCGGCAACGTCCACCAACATGGTGGCGTTTATCGCGAAGTGAAAGCGCCCGAAAAACTGGTCTTCACCTGGAACTGGCAGCAAGGCGCGGACGGTTCGGACACCCTGGTCACCGTGGAATTCCAGGACCTGGGAACCTCCACGGTAATCGTGTTAACACACGAGCGCTTTCCGAACGCCGAAGCCCGCGAAAAGCACAATCAGGGCTGGACCGGATGCCTGGATCAACTAACAAAGTTCTTGTCCTTGTGAGTGTCTGTGCGTCATCTGGGACTCCGACTTTGTAGCGGCCGCCTTCCGCGGCGGGCGCTTTTCGCGATTTTCTCCAGGAGGCTGGGCCTCAGTCCCAGCGCAAGTTGCATCTTTGCAACCGGCTTTAGCCCCTGAAGAAAGTTGTTGGATTAGCCTCTGAGAAATTGTTTTGCGGTCTGTCGTTACAATAAGTCGAACAAAATAAGGAGAAATCATGGCGATCGTAGACACAATCATAATGGAACTCGAACAGGAAGCTTCTACCACCCGGCGCGTGCTCGAACGCGTCCCGCAAGACAAACTCAGCTGGAGGCCACATCCAAAATCCTTTTCCCTCGGCCAACTCGCGCAGCACATTGCCGGTGGGCAAAAACAAATTGCGAAAATAGCCTCCGAGGACGTCCACGAAATAGCAATCGTGAACCCTGCGGAAGCAACCAGCCAGCAGGACCTGCTGCAAACCTTCGACGAAAGCACCGCCAGCGCGAAGGACACCCTGCGAAAAATGGATGACAAAACCATTCTCTCCACCTGGACCGGCAAAAGGAACGGAGCCACGATCCTATCCATCCCGCGCATCGCGTTCATCCGCTCCATCCTGATGAACCACATCATTCACCATCGCGGGCAACTCTCCGTTTATCTGCGCCTGCTCGATGTGCCGCTACCTTCCATCTACGGCCCCAGCGCGGACGAAAACCCATTCGCGTAATAAATGAACTGCCGGAGCGTTCCTGACTCAAGAAGCGAAATTTCGCGCTCCCAGGGCCTTATCCAAGGGACAGCCATAATTCCCATAACCAGCCCGCTTATCCCCACTAGCAGGTCCAGCAGATACGCGCCTTCTCAGTCGGGTAGCTGGGAGTCCAATTGCTTAAAGCCCTGAGCGCGCCATCGCGTAGATGGTTCCGCCGCAGAAAACTGCTCCGAGCGACACCTTCCAATCGTGAACGAAGAAGACCGCCACCGGCAGGCGAATTCCCACGTATCCCAGCGCAACCAGCAGCAATAGGAGTCTTTCTTTCGCCGCCAGGATGGTCACCACGGCGCAGAGAGCGAATTTAAATGTCACAACGCGATGCGCTGCACCGGCATCAAGCAGGCTTGAGATCGCCACGATTGAGAACAGCAAGAATGGCCACAGCAGAAACAGATCACGATAGTGATTGATGCCACCCGGTGACACCTGAAACGCGTCTCCAACAAGAATGCGTCTCCAATCCGGCATATATACAGACTAGAAGAGGCTTGCAATTCCACGGACCAAATATGCGCGCAGTCACCGTGGCCGTTAACGCCCCGCTGTCCAATCAGGAAATTCAGCCGCCTGTCGATTTGCCGTTGGCGCGCGGCAATGTCACACTTCATAGATGCGCACACTACTTGCAAACTCGCTGTACCTGCTCCTAACAGGATGCATGTTCCTGGCCGCGTCGGCCCAGGCTCAGGACACGCCGCCTGCGAAAACTTCGCCAGCCGCCACTCCTAAGGCGTCGCAAGGCGCCACACCTCCCAAGACCGGCCAGGGCACTGTCGCCAAGCCCGCAGCGACCGCTACCGCTCCGCTGGTTCTGAAAACCCAGCAGGAAAAAGCCAGCTACGCTATCGGCGCAAACATCGGCCGTGGCATGAAAAAAGACGGCGTGCAAATCGATCCCAGAATCCTAAGCCGCGGGATGAGCGACGCGATCGCAGGAAAAAAGCTCGCCATGACCGACGAAGAGATGCAAGCCTCGCTAACGGTGCTGCAAGCGGAAGTCCGCAAGCGCATGGAAGTCGAAGCCGCCGCTGTCGCCGCTGCTAACAAAGCGGCCGGCGATCAATTTCTTGCCGCCAACAAAGCCAAGGAAGGTGTGGTTACCCTTCCCAGCGGTCTGCAATACAAGATCCTGAAAGAAGGAACCGGACCGAAGCCCACGGCCAGCGATGAAGTGGTTTGCAACTATCGTGGCACGCTGGTGAACGGCACCGAGTTCGATAGCTCCTACAAGCGCGGTACCCCTGCTACTTTCCCGGTCGACAAGGTCATCAAGGGCTGGACGGAAGCGTTGCAGCTCATGCCGGTCGGCTCCAAGTGGGAACTTTACGTGCCTTCCAATCTGGCCTATGGCGAGCGTGGTGCCGGACAGCGTGGCGCCGACGTCATCGCTCCGAACTCTGCCTTGATCTTCGAAGTTGAACTCATGTCCATTAAAGACAAGAACGAAGCCAAGCCCGCAACGGATGTAAAGCCCGATGCAAAACCGGCCGATCCCGCGCCGCAGAGCGACGTAAAGCCGCAAGCAGAACCAAAGCAACAGCGCTAAGCGAGCCACCGCCGGAGAGCTATAGCTCCTCTCGACCATCTTCCTGAGCTCTTGCACGGTTACAGAACCTTGCGCGCCCATTTTTTGCCCAAGCCTTTTTCCGCCGACGCTGTCGCCGGTTTCGGCTCGCGGTGGGTTGCCAGCCGTGCCTTCCTTGCTGGGCAAGTTTGCCACCTGTTCTTCGCACGCCAGGCCGTAGACTCCGCCGCCTGGCGTTCGAGCCTCTACACGTTGTTGGAGGGAGCCAGTCGGTGGACCCTCTTGGCCGTTCGGTTTTCGCGGGACGAACAGGCCGCCGTCGAAGCCAAATCTCTCTAATCGAATCACTAAGTGATCTGCTTCGGGCTTGGCAGTTAATTGCAGAACTGGGCGCGCGCAGCACGCCAGCGTCGCCGGCCCGACGTCTCCCCGACACCGATCTGCCGCATCAATGGATCTTGAGAACCGTCCGAAACCTCGGGCTTACACTGCTTTGGACTTTCCACGAACGGGGCTTAAGATAGAGAACCGGACGCCCCGGAGACATTCCGACCATGCCTGCCACTGAGACCGCCGCGAAGCGTAAACTTTCGCGCCAGCAATATCTCGACCTCTACTACTACATGCGCCTCAACCGCGAGGTTGAAGACACCATGACCAAGCTGTTCCGCCAGAACAAAATTGTCGGTGGCCTGTATGCGAGTCTCGGCCAGGAAGCGGTGTCCGTAGGCTCCGCCTACGCGCTGGAAAAGCGCGACTGGATGGCGCCAATGATCCGCAATATCGGGGCGCTACTGGTCAAGGGCGTCCCGCCGCGCGACATCTTCACGCAGCACATGGCCAAATTTACTTCGCCCACCAAGGGAAAAGACGGCACCAGCCACTTCGGCGATCTGGAAAACCTGCACATCGTTTCGCCCATCTCCATGCTCGGCGATTTGATTCCCGTAATGACCGGAGTGGCCATGGCAGGCCGCTACCTGGGACAAAAAATCGTCTCCATGACCTGGATCGGAGACGGCGGCAGTTCCACTGGAGTGTTTCACGAAGGCATGAATCTTGCCGCCTCACAAAAAGCTGCGTTCGTGCTTATTCTCGAAAATAATCAGTGGGCCTATTCCACCCCGGTACGCCGGCAGGTGCCCATCGAAAACCTTGCTGATCGCGCGAAAGCCTACGGCATTGCCAGCTATATCGTCGACGGCAACGATGTTGTGGCCATGTATTGCACCGCGAAAGAAGCCGTCGATCGCGCCCGTGCTGGCGAAGGTCCCATCCTTATCGAAGCGAAAACATTTCGCCGCCGCGGCCACGCGCAGCACGATCCCGCCGAATACGTCCCGAAAGAACAACTGGAGCATTGGGAGAAACGCGATCCCATCGCCCTTTACGAAGCCTTTTTGACAAAAGAAAAATTGCTGGACGCCAAGAGCAAAAAAGAAATCGAAAACAAAATCGCTACCTTACTCGAGCAGGAACGCGAGTTCGCCGAGAATTCTCCAATGCCGCCAGCGGAAACCGCCGCCACCGGCGTCTATTGCACTGGCGACGAATGCCACAAGATCGCGCCTAAATGGGAGCGGACCATAAATGAACTGCTCCCGCCGAAATCCTCGGTCGATCCGGTCTGGATTGTAGAAGGTTTCGGCCGCGGCCGTAGCTCCGCGCGTGGCGAGGCTGCAATTCATTTCGGTGACGTAACACCAGCCGCCGCGGGGGAAAAGCAAGCCGCTGCAGCGCTTCCGCCGAAAGCGCCGACGAAATCCTCAGTACCATCGAACGGCAAACCTGCCGCCAATTCATCCGCAACTTCAGCCGGGAAGAAACCTGCGGCTGCAGGGGCCAAGACCGCTCCACGTGGAAAGGCGCGGCGATAATCCATGCCTCTCGTCACTTTCCTGGAAGCGATCAAGCAAGCTCTATTCGAAGAAATGACCGCGGACCCGAGCGTCGTCCTGATCGGCGAAGACGTCGGCGTCTACGGCGGTGCCTTCAAAACCAGCGAAGGCCTGCTGGAAAAATTCGGCTGGGAGCGTGTCATCGATACGCCCATCAGCGAAAGCGCCATCATTGGCGCAGCATGTGGAATGAGCTACATGGGCCTGCGCCCAGTCGCCGAAATGCAGTTCATCGATTTCATCGCCTGCTGCTTCAACCAGCTCACCAATTTCGTGGCCAAGGGCCACTACCTGTGGAACGCCCCCGCGCCCATCGTGGTGCGCGGCCCCTCCGGCGGCGGTGTTCATGGTGGCCCATTCCACTCGCTGAACCCGGAAATGTATTTTCTGCACACGCCCGGCTTCAAGATCGTCTATCCCTCCACGCCTTACGACGCCAAAGGCCTTCTCAAGGCCAGCATTCGCGATAACAATCCGGTGCTCTTCTTCGAACACAAATTTCTTTACCGCCGCATCAAGGAAGAAATACCCGCTGGCGATTACATCGTGCCGATCGGCAAAGCCGTCGTGCGCCGCGAAGGCAAGCACCTCACCATTCTTTCCTACGCTGCCATGATGCATACCTCGCTCGAAGCCGCGGCCGCGCTCGCGAAGCAGGAAGGCATCGAAGCCGAAGTCATCGACCTGCGCACGCTGCTGCCCCTCGACGAAGAAACCATCCTGCAATCGGTCAAAAAAACCAACAAATGCCTGGTGGTTCACGAAGACACAAAGACCGGCGGCATTGCAGGCGAAATCGCCGCTATCCTGGCCGAAAAGGCCTTTCACGACCTCGACGGCCCGCTCGTGCGCGTCACCGCTCTCGACACTCCCGTCCCATATGCCCCTACTCTCGAAGAAGCGTTCCTGCCCAACGCCCAAAAAGTTTTCGCCGCCGCAAAAGATTTGGCGCGTTTTTGAATGATTTGGGAGTCGTATACGGCACAGCCACGTCGTGAGGACCGATGCGCCAAGCACGGATGCGGTATGAAATGCATTTCATCGTCGCGTTTCTTTTGTGTGGTTCACTCGCTGGCGTCTGCTGCGCGCAAATATCACGCTGGACCGAAGCACAGGCCAACGCCTGGTACGCCAAACAACCCTGGCTTGTCGGCAGCAACTACATTCCCGCCACCGCCATCAACGAACTGGAAATGTGGCAGGCGGAAACCTTCGATCGTCAGCGGATCGATCTCGAACTCGGCTGGGCCGAATCGCTGGGCTTCAACACCATGCGCGTTTTCCTGCACGACCTGCCGTGGCAGCAAGACGCCGCGGGCTTCCGGAAACGCATCGATACGTTCCTCGGCATCGCCGACAAACATCACATCAAAATTCTCTTCGTGCTCTTCGATTCTTGCTGGGATCCCCACCCGCAACTCGGCAAACAGCGCGCTCCGCGTCCTGGCGTGCACAATTCCGGCTGGATGCAAAGTCCTGGCGCTGCCGCGCTGCAGGATCCGGCACAAGTTCCGCGACTCGAAGCCTACGTAAAAGGAGTCGTGGGCGCGTTCGCCAAAGACCAACGCGTGCTTGGCTGGGACGTCTGGAACGAACCCAGTAACAAAAATTCCGGAAGCTACGAAGCGGGTGAGCCGCCCAACAAATTCGATCTGGTCCTGGCGCTGCTGCCGAAAGCATTTGCCTGGGCCCGCGAAGCAGGCGCCACCCAGCCGCTCACCAGTGGTGTGTGGGAAGGCGATTGGTCCTCGTCGGAAAAACTCGGCGCCACCGAAAAAATACAGTTAGAACTTTCCGATGTGATTTCCTTTCACAACTACGCCCCGCCCGAAGATTTCGAAAAACACCTGCAATGGCTGCGGCAATACCACCGTCCGCTGCTGTGCACCGAATACATGGCCCGGCCCACCGGCAGCACCTTCCAGTCCATACTCCCGCTGGCAAAAAAGGAACGCGTCGCGGCCATCAACTGGGGACTTGTTGCCGGAAAAACGCAAACTTACCTTCCGTGGGATTCCTGGCAGCATCCCTACGCCGGCCGCGAACCTAAAGTCTGGTTCCACGAAGTATTCCGCACAGACGGCCAGCCCTACCGCCAGCAAGAAGCCGATTTCATCCGCGCCATTCTTCAGCCATCCGCCGAAGGCAATCGCGCGGGTGTGCTTTCCATCGGGAATTTCTTCCTGGAAATTCACGGATTTGCCCGGCCTTTTCGGAGTGGCTCTTTCGCTGTAAACTAAACGGGTCGGCTTCCGTAACGGCCCAGTGCGCCCCGGCCTTCCGCAACTCCGCGAGTTTCCCGAGGCAAGGAGAAAGATTCCATGGCAGTGGACGTAGTCATGCCCCAGATGGGCGAAAGTATTTTCGAAGGAACCATTACCAAATGGCTGAAAAAGCCCGGTGACAAGGTGGAGCGCGACGAGCCCCTTTTCGAAATCTCCACCGACAAGGTCGATGCCGAAATCCCCTCTCCCTCCGCCGGTGTCCTGAAAGAAATTAAAATTGCCGAAGGCCAGACCGTTCCCATCCAGACCATCGTTGCAGTGATCGATGGCGCGGTCGGAGCCGCCGCTTCTGCTGCAGCGCCCGCTCCGGCGCAGGCCGCGGCGCCTGCCAAACCTGCTGCGCCAGCGTCACAAGTTCAACAAGCTTCACCCGCTCAGGCCCCCGCGACTGCAAAACCAGTTTCGCCTTCGAGTGCGCCCGGGCAAGCTGCAACTCCCGCCGGAGCTTCTTCCTCCGAACGCATCCATTCTTCTCCCCTGGTTCGCAAACTCGCCAAGGAACATGGTGTAGACCTCTCGACGGTTCCCGGCACCGGCGCGGCCGGGCGCATTACCAAAGAAGATATCGAAGCTGTGATTGGGGCGCAGGGAGCGGACGGCGCGGTGGCCACGTCAGCCGCTCCATCTGGGGCCCTGGCGGCGTCTTCGGCCGCTGGGTCTCGGCCAGCAGCACCGCCTCCGCCGCCGGTTGCTCCCGCGCCCGCCGCTGCAGCCAGCGGCCCGGCCGTTCACGGCAGCGTGTACACCCCCGCATTGCAACTGGGCGTGCCGCGCGAACGCCTGTACTTCGGCAACTACGAAGTACAACCCATGAGCGTGATGCGCCAGCGCATCGCCGAACACATGGTGGCCTCCACGCATGTGTCTCCACATGTGTACTCGGTGGATGAAATCGACATGAGCAAGGTTGCGGCAATCCGTGCCAAAGCGAAGGAAGAGTTCGAGAAGCGCTACGAAACCAAGCTGACTTTCATGCCCTTCTTCGTGAAAGCTGCGGTCGCCGGCCTGCGCGCATTTCCCACGTTGAACGCTTCGCTGGACGGCACCAACGTGGTGCTGCACAAGGAGATCAACGTTGGTATCGCCGTGGCCCTGGATTGGGGCCTGATCGTGCCAGTGGTGAAAAACGCCGACGAGAAAAATCTGCTGGGCATCCAGCGCACCCTGAACGATCTCGCCGAGCGCGCCCGTTCGAAAAAGCTGAAACCCGAAGAAGTACAGGAAGGCACTTTCTCCATCACCAACCCGGGTGTGTTCGGCGGCTTGTTCGGCCTGCCGGTAATCAGCCAGCCCAACGTGGGCATCCTGGGCCTTGGCGCCATCGAAAAGCGCCCAGTGGTCATCAACGATTCCATCGCCATCCGCTCGATGTGCTACGTCACGCTAAGTTACGACCATCGCGTAGTGGACGGCGCCGTCGCCCACCAGTTCCTGCACAAAGTCAAGGAAACCCTGGAAAACTGGTCCGAGCCGCTGGTTTAGCAAGAAGTAACTAGTGAATGGCAATTAGCGACTGGTTCTCCGGGTGGATGCATTGCTGCGCCAGGCAATTCGGTAGCATCGGGAAATCTCGAGGAGCTTTTTATCACGGAACAATCCTTGCGCCGCATCCGTAGCGGCAAAGATCGAACGATTCCCCTCGCGGACGTCGCCAAACGTCGGCGCCTAAGATTCAAGCCCCCTTCGAAACCGGCAGTCTAAAGAGGTTCAGGCATTTCACCTGGCGTACGCTCTTTCGCTTTTAGGGTAGGATGGCGCGAACATCCTGCACTGGGGAGACTCCATGACCAGGCGTCGTGAATTTTTGCGGAATACTCTTTTAGCCACAGGCGCAGCCGCCTGCAGTCGCGTTCTGCCACTAGCTGCGGCAGAAGATAGCTCCGCCGATTCCCGCTTCGAAATCTTGCTGGACGAACCTCTCGGAATCATTTCCCCTAACATTTATGGACACTTCAGCGAACACCTTGGCGGGGTGATCTACGACGGCATTTGGGTCGGCGAGAAGTCCGCGATACCCAACGTGAAGGGTATCCGCAAGCGCCTGGTAGAGGAAATGCGCAAGATCCAGGCGCCGGTGGTCCGTTATCCCGGCGGCTGCTTTGCGGACAGTTACAACTGGCGCGACGGCGTTGGCCCGTCCTCGCAACGCCCCAAGCGCACGAATTTCTGGATGGACGCCGAGCCCAAAAACGCTCCGGCCGCCCACAAATACGAATCCAATCAATTCGGCACCGGTGAGTTTATGCAATTCTGTCGCCTCATCGGCTGCCAGCCCTATCTGGCCGCCAATCTGCGTAGCCTGACGCCCGAAGATTTCTACCGCTGGGTGGAATACTGTAATTCTCCCGCGGGCAGCACTACCCTTGCGGAAATGCGCGCAGCCACCGGTTCCAGCGAGCCGTACGGCGTGCGCTTCTGGGGTGTCGGCAACGAATCCTGGGGCTGCGGCGGCAACTTTACCCCGCAGGAATACGCCGTGGAATTTCGCCGTTTCGCCACCTGGGTACCGCGCTACGGGCAGGAGCTGTCGCTCATTGCGTCCGGGCCCGACTCCGGCGAGTGGAGCTGGACGCGCGGTTTCTTTGAGGAATTATTGCGCAAGGGAAAAGAACAGCTCAATTCCGTCTACGGCTTGTCGCTGCACCACTATGCCGCGAACCTCGGCCGCGGAAAGGCCAGCGGCTGGGAGGAGAGCAAAGGCGACGCCCTGCACTTCGATCCCGTGGACTGGTACGAGCTGTTGCGCGAAGGCCAGCGCATGGAGACGTTGATCGAGAATCACTGGCGCATCCTGGGCGAAACGGACAGCGCAAACCGCGTGAAACTAATCGTCGACGAATGGGGGCCATGGTATCGCGCCGGTTCGGAAGCCACGCCGGGGGATCTCTTCGAACAGACCCCCACGCTTCGCGACGCGGTTTTTTCCGCGATGAACCTGGACATTTTCAACCGCCATCCGGAAAAGGTGGCCATGGCCAACTGCGCGCAGTTGATCAACTGCCTTAATTCCCTTTACCTGGCGCATGAAGACCATTTTTGCGTCACTCCAGTGGGCCACGTCTTCGCGATGTACGCCGCGCATCAGGGCGGACAGTCGTTGCGCACGGTCATTTCCGCGCCGGCTGTTCATTACGATCGCGATGCGCAGCCCGCCACCTTCTGGGGCCTGCAAGGTTCCGCTTCCCTGCGCGGCAAGCAACTGGTTGTCACGGCGGTGAATCCGCACGTTAGCGAGCCGCGCGAAACATTTTTCTCCATCCGCGGCGCTTCCATTGCTACCGCAGCGCTTACCACACTTACCAGCGCGGACATACACGCGCACAACTCGTTCGCTCAGCCGGCCGCGCTCGAACCACACACGCACGCACTAGATGCCAAAGGCCGAGGTTTTACGACAATCCTTCCGCCGGCTTCGGTAACACGATTCGACTTAGGCTTGTCGTAGTGAGCGAAGTAAAGAGTCAAGTAAGGAGTAAAGAAGGAGGAAGCCAAGAAGAAAGAACTGAGTACGCATCCGACAAGCGCTCCCTGCTCCTTATTTCGGTTCGCAGTCACCGGTCACTAGCCACCAGTCACTGGATCATCGACTACATGGCCGTCCACACCGCAAATCCCTTTATCGGCACATTTACACCCTTTCTGCGGCGCCAGAAAAAAGGCCCCCAGCAATGCCAGGGGCCTTCGCGATCTTAGGTATTTCTCCAGCGACTAGCGGCGCTTTTTCTTGCCGGCCTTCTTCGCCACCTTTTTGGGCTTGGCTTTCTTCGCGGCTTTTTTGGCCTTCTTGGCGGGCTTCTTTCGCGCTTTCTTGGCCGCCTTTGGAGCTGCCTTGGCCGCCGCTTTCTTGGCTGGTGGTTTGGGTGGCGCCTTTTTAGGAGCAGCCTTGGCCGCCGGAGCCTCCTCGCCCTCGTCTGCCGTCTCCTCCACGATCAGGATCTCTTCTTCCTCGACCGTTGGCTCGGCGTCGCCACCCAGATCTTCGTCATCCTCCAGGCGTGACAACTCGTCGTCTTCTTCGAACTGATCTTTCTCTAAATTCATGCGCTCCTCCCCTGGGGGCACTTGCTTTCCTGATGTACGTGGCACGGTTCACCAGCCGGAGACGACACAACCATACGTCCCTGCGCTTTGTTATCCCACTCCAAGGAGGATGTCAAGAGCGCTGCGTGCCTTGCGCGCATTTTCCTATTGTGGAACTTTGCACGCCACCGTGCACACGAGTAGCAGCCGCGGCCGCCGGCATTTCCGCATACGCTACTCGGTCAGCCAATCCGAGGCCTGCGCCGCCAGGCGCGAGTGTTACGGCTTCAGCCGTGCCGAAAGGCATCAGACATTACGGGGTTTTGACCCCTGAGACTCAGCTGGGTTTCTTGCTACTGCTGGCCTGCACCGCGCTTTTTGCCGCCGTACTCTTCTTCGCGGTACTCTTTGTCGACCTCGTGTGACGCACCGGGTGCGCTTCCATCGGTCCGCCCACAGTGTAAATCCGCAATACCATCCCGCGGTTCACTTTGGGGGCCTTCAGCCCGTTCCACTTCCGCAAATCCTCGCTGGTCACGCTGAATTGGTCCGCGATTCCGCCGAGGGTATCACCCTTGCGCACCCGGTATCGCACCAGCCGACTCTTCTCTTCCGCCGGCCGCGCCGCCGGGATAATCAGCTTCTCCCCTGGTTTCAAGGCCGCGCCGCGCTCCAACTCATTGGCATCCGCAATCGAAGCCGGCGTCACCCGGTACTTCTTCGCGATCGAGGTCAACGTCTCGCCGGCTTCCACCCGGTGGCGCCGCCAGCTTACCCACTTATCCGCGGGTATGTCCGCAATCTCCGCCGAGAAGCGCTCCGCCGTTCCCACCGGCAGGTGCAGCACAAACTCCGGATCGTCCGGCGTAGCCATGCGCAGCAATGAGGGATTCAGCGTCCGCAGCGTGGCCACATCCACGTCGATGGTCTCCGCCACCAGCCGCAGGTCAATGGCCCGCCCGGGCTTCACAATGTCGGTGTCCACCGGAGGTTCGGCCTCGGTGGAAATCCCGTAATGCGCGGCATCCTTGGCAATCAAGGTCAACGCCAGGATGATCGGTACGTAGTTCTTGGTTTCTCGCGGTAGCACATTTCGTTTGTACAATTCCCAGAAATCCGCGTAACCCGTACGCTCGATGCCCTTTTGCACGTTGCCCGGACCGCAGTTATAGGCCGCGATCGCCAGATACCAGTCCCCGAACAGCCCGTACAAATCCCGCAAATGCTGCGCCGCCGCTCGCGTGGCCTTCTCCGGATCCATGCGCTCGTCCACCCACCAGGACCGCCGCAAGCCATATTCATTTCCGCGCCACTGCACGAATTGCCAGATGCCCCGCGCCCCGGCCCGCGAGAGTGCCAGCGGCTGGAAGGCGCTCTCCGCCTGCGCCAGGTAAATCAAGTCCTGCGGGACGCCTTCTTCCTTCAACACTCGCGCAATCATTTCCTGGTATTTGCCCTTGCGTCGCAGCCCGTTTTCCACGATGGCCCGCCCGCGCGGCGTCTGGAAAAAATTCACGTACGAAACTACCACGTCGTTCACCGTCAACGGCAAATCGTGCGAAACATTTTTCGCCGCTTCTTCGGCGCGTTCCTTCAGCCGCGGGTCCACCGGGAAAGTCATTTCCGCCACTTCGTCAATCGGGGCCGGCACTGCAGGAGCTTCGCTGAAGCCATCCCCCGCGCGGAACGCCTGCAATTCATAGGCGTACACCGCGTCCGAAACCTGGTGAAACACTTCGCTCAACTGGGGATCGCCGTTCGGGTCGTACCCGCTCTCCAGCATCCAGTCGATGGCGTCGTCGAAATTCCGCCGCGCGGTTTCCAGGTGCCCGGCCTTGTAGTTGGCCTCGCCCTCCGCGAATTTTTCTTTGACTTGTGCAATAAGGTAGGGAATTCCACCCAAGGTGGGCTGCTGGAGCGTCAGCAGAGGTTGCGCGGACAAATTTCGCACTGGCACGCTGCTCAGGTCCGCGGTAGTAGTCGCCGGCGCCCTCTTCGCTGGATCCATCGCCGGAACGCGCGCTTGCACCGGCTTCTTGCCTTCTTCGCAGCCACCGACGGCCGCAACGGTTCCGAGCGTCAGCACCCAAATCGCCACGCTGCACCAACGGGGCTTCACCCGTCCCGTACCAAGCCTGCCGATCCGGACTCCCGCGTTGGTTCTCCCCTTCGGGTTCATCCCCCTATGGTAAGTAGCCCGTCTTATCGAGGTCAATCGCCGTACCTCATCGCTGTTTCCACCACAGCCCCGCCTCTCCCGACCGCCTTTTCTTGCTCGACATCCCCAGCCGCTTGTCGGAAACTCTTCCCATTCGATCTCCATAGAGTCGGCGCCCAAGTATCTGCAAACCCGCAAAGGAGACCTCCATGTTTTCCCCTTGCCGAATCGGCTCTTACTTCAATGTGCTTTGCTCGCTGTTCTTGCCATCCCTTCTGGCCTTTGCCCTCGCCGCACAGGAAACGCATCCGCCCGCGCAGACCTCACCTGCCTTCGACCAACTGAAATCACTCGCAGGAGAATGGGAAGGAAAAAACAGCGCTGGCGCGCCAGTGAAAGTCACCTACCAGCTCGCCGCCAACGGCAGCACCGTCATGGAACGGCTGCAACCGCCCAACGAACCGGACATGGTCACCATGTACACGCTCGACGGCGGCCGCCTGATCGCCGCACATTACTGCTCCGTCGGCAATCAACCCACCATGCAGACCGTTCCGCTCGCATCCGCCACCGGTAAATACAACTTCGTCTTCACGCACCTCTCCGGAGCCAAATCTCCCGAGGAAGCCCACATGCAATCGCTCACCCTCAACATCACTGACAAGAATCACCTGACGCAGGTGTGGATTTTCAGCGACCACGGCAAATCCGTCACCGAAACCAACACCCTGACCCGCAAATCCTGAGATCCCATGTGTGTGTTGAGGCGCCGGGGGTGGGAGCTTTAGCTCCGACAGTAAACTCTCACGGCCAAGCCGGGCTTCAGCCCTTGAGGAAATTGCTTTTGTGGGTGCCATACGCCGTATTTTTGCGGGTCTGGGTTACCTTCATTTGCGTGACGGCGCAAAACCCTCACGCTGCGGGACGAATCACCTTCCGTGCCGCCAGCCCAAACATCAACCGCGAAAATCCGGTAACCAACAAATTCACGCCCACCAGCGTCCCGATGGCCCACTCCGAGCTGGAGGGCCAGTGCACCCAGATCAACCCGCCCAGCAGCAGCGTCACCAGCGCATTCAGCAGCAGCCAGCCCGACGCCCCTTCCTTGCGCATCCGGAAATACGCCAGCACTTCCAGCACGCCTTCCGCAAGGATCACGCTGGCCAGCACCAGCGTCAGCGTGCCCACCGCCAGCAGCGGGTGCGTCAAAAAATAAATCCCTCCCGCCAGGTACAAAACGCCGATGAGCGCGTGCATCAGCACTTGCTTGGTTCCTCCTCCGCCAAACGCAGTCACCAGGTGCGCCGCTCCGCCAAACACCAGCAGCCATCCGGCCAGAAACACGATCGCGATTGCCGCCACCATCGGCTCGATAATCGCCAAGGTTCCCAGGCTGATAAACACCGCCGCCATCACGATGTACCAAACGGTGATCTTCTTCACCACGTCCGCCGGACTACGCAATCCTTCCGCAGAACCAGTCGTCGCCATCACTCACCTCCACAAAATCACCGCGGCCTTTGTAGTGCCAGTCTTCAGACTGGCTCTTGGGCCCGCAAGCTCATCCTTTGCCAGATGCAACCGCCGCGATTCTATCGCAACCGCTACCTCCGTCCACCATTCTTTTCCCAACTCGATCCTCTGCTGGTCGTGGCCGATCTTCAGATTGGCACTCTTGGGGTCGCATCTTCCTACGCGGTCATCCCGACCGCAGCGACCCCGCTTTTCCGCAGCGCGGCTTTGCGTCCCGCGTGCTTCAGGGATGGAGCGATCGCGGCAAGATTTTCCTCCTATCTACAACCATGGAGAGCAGCGCGCACTGGCCCGTCAGCATCTTCCCCAAACCCTTCTGCACGCTTACACCGATAGAAAACCTTCATCCGAAATGCGGAAATCCCTCTCGAGGTGCCACATGGACAATCAAGGCAAACAAAAAAGCGATCTAGGCAACGACAAGAAATTGAACCGAGGAAAAAACGACGTCACCCGTGTAAAAACCACCGATCAACCGCGCGACCAAAAAAGCGAAAACGATTCTCGTACGGCCCGAAAGCCAAAGCAATAAAAGCGTGCCGAAAGCGCGATTAGCTTCCTTGTGGAAGGCGGGGCTTACCCGCATTCTTGTCGGTCAATGTGCGGCCGTGACGGTATTCCCGGCTGGTTCCAGAAGATAGGTGGATTGATCGGCGGTAAGCACAAACAGCTGCTTGTTATCCACAATGGGCGCTGCAAATATTACTTCGCTGGCAAATGAAAATTCGTCCTTCTGTTCCAGGTTCGCCAAGCCGTAAACCGCCAACTTCCCGGGTTCCGTCTGCAGGAACAGCAGGCCGGCGCCCGCGGACACTGCCTCCAGCTGACCAAAAACCTTCCCCACCTCCTTGGCTTTTGAAAACGAATAGACCCCGACCCGGCGATTTTCATCGGCGTAAATCAGCCAGTCGCCGGCAGCATACGCGGAGCGAATCCGCGTCGAGCCTTCCTCGGTATTGAAAATCATCCCATTCACGGGGTTGCCCGTGCGGTAGTCAAGGACTTCGATGAGCAAATCGGAATCCTTCGCGGAAGGAAAGCGGCGCTTCCAATCCGGTCGGCTGTTGAGCTCCGCACGCGCGGCCGGCTCGCTCATTCTCCAGATCAGCACGATGCTGTTCTCCCGCCAATGGTTGAAATGCCGCGGCGCTTCGTTCGCGAATCTCCTGGACCACAGCAGCTTGCCGGTGTCAATCTCACGGACCTCCAGAGTCACGTTGCTTTTGCGTGGGACGAAGTCGGAGAACTCAAGGTGTACGTTCAATCCTTCGTGGGAAGGATTCGGAACTTCGCTCTGTTCTGCTTCCGTGTTGCTCGCATCTTGCACCTTGTTAGGCCGGTAGGATACAAAAAAAGGTCCGTCCTGATAGCTGTGCGAGTCTTCCGGCTTCATAGCCTCGCTAAAGTGCTTTTGCTGCAAAACGATTCTGGCAATTGATCTTGGCTGAGCATCCAGCTTTGGAAAATCCACCAGCAATGAGCCACCGGGCGAAACGTATGCGCCACGGAAATCCCGCAGATTAAGCAGCCGCACCCCTGTGGACAGATCCCAAACTCCCCCGCGAGAAGATCCGGATAGTGCCAGCCAACGCAAATCGTCGGACACGGTCGTTGCGCGGAGCCGTCCCAAATAGCCTTTTGGGAGCACGGCTTCGATAGGCACTGCGGATATCGAATTCGCTACTGGAGGTGCCGTATTCAATAGGCCCAGATGACCGTTCTTTAACTCCACTACACAATCTTTGCCGTAAACGTCCAGCGCGGAGGTTTTATTCGCACGAATGATTTGATTGCTGCGTACATCCAGCAACCCGGCGGCAAAATCCTTGATCGGCCGCAGTATCAAGTACTCTCCGCGAGCCACGGCGGAGGGCTGCGCCGCGCCAAGATCGACCGATTGCAGCACTTTGCCGGACGGAAATTCCACAATTGCGGATTGCCCACCGTGGTCGCCACCGTAGCCCACCAGGCGATCCGGACCGGTGAACGCGAAAGCAATCCCCACCAGATTCTTCAGCGTGCCATTGAGCGGGATCTCGTGCTTCTCGCGGAGATCGTAAGCAACATCGTTATGTCCGCGGAGCGCGGCAACGAAATAGTGCCCGTCCGGCGAAAAGCCCATCGCTAGGAATTTCAGACTAAAAATAAAGCGGAACGAGTCGATACCCCTCTCAAAGTCAGTGTTCCCCGATACGAAAGACTTTTTCTCCAGCACCGCTTCCCGCGTGGCCACATCGAGCAATTCCAGTGTGTAGTTGGTCCGGAAGCACGCCAGCATCGTGCCATCGGGTGAAAGCAGCGTCTGGAAGCAATCTCCGTGAATGTACAGTTCGGAAACACCTGTGCGTTTCCTGCCCGTTAGGTCCCAACGCTCCACCCGTAGGGATCGGTCGTAGAATACAATCTCTTTAGAATCCGGAGTGAACTGCGCCGGATACGCGCTCGGAGCATCGATCTGGAATTGAGTTTTGAACGGCTCGTGTGAAAGAACGTAAATGTTGGCATTGTCCTGGGCCAGTACAAAATTTCCGTCCGCGCTGAACTTGATGGTATGGATTCCATCTTGCAGTGGCGGTTCCAGGGGCCTGCGCCACAGCACATTGTGCAACGCTTCCTTTACTTCAAAACCACGAAATTCGATGACCGCAGCCTGCCATTTCTGAAACGATTCGGAGTTACTTGCTTGCACTTCTTTGCAGCCCCCGAGTGTTTTTGACAGCGTTTTGGCCATTTCCCTGTATCGCTTTGCGTTACCCCCGGTGTTCCCGACGATATCCGTCAACCAGTTCCCCGTTTTTCCTTTGTTTTCCGTGAAGCGATCCCAGAAATCCGCAAGCGCCTGTGGTGAGTAGCCGGCGCGCACCGTAGCAATCAGTCCCACACGG
>Ga0210384_10003382_pt1 | contig 18523 bp, 5 predicted proteins | sample IncBWH2MmetaG_FD_160574 | JGI IMG/M metagenome (GOLD analysis project Ga0210384, IMG submission 160574) | Forest soil microbial communities from Barre Woods Harvard Forest LTER site, Petersham, Massachusetts, United States - Inc-BW-H-2-M | ecosystem: Environmental > Terrestrial > Soil >...
TCACCACCACCACCACCACCCCATTCCTCACCTTCCACCAGGCCGCCTTCCGCGCCCCGCTCCGTCCGCGCATCTCACTCACTGACGCCGCCGCTCAACCTCTCCTTGGCGCGCTGATGCAATCCATCTCCAACCCCGCGCCCAACACGGGAACAGCGCTCGACTCGCTCCTCTCCGCCCTCCAGGCCTTCGGCATCGCCACACCCAGCGCGCAAGGCGGACTCGGCATCTCCGCCGACGCGTTCAACGCCGTCACCACAGACGCACGAAGCTTCTTCGCCTCACGCGTCTCCGTCGGACTCGCAACTCTCGGTTTCCCCATCTCCATCGGAGCGCTCCCCATCGCGCTCGACGTCACCGGAACCACACCCACCATCCGCACAACGTCGCCCATCTCCCTCACCGCCGCCGCGTCACTCGAATTCGACACCGCCGCACCGTCCGCCACCTTCCACATCGGCGCACTCGCCCTTGGTTACAGCGCGGGCAAACTCACGCTCGCCGCGTCACCCTGGCTCAAGCCCATCGCCCTCCCACCCTCAACCGCTGACCTGACCACTGCCCTCAACGATGCACTCCCACGCCTGATCTTCTCCTCCTCCGCGGGAGCCATCATTGAAGCCCTCACCGGTCCCGGCTTCCTCGTCGGCCCGCTCGACAGCTTCTTCTCCAACACCGGCTCCTCTGCTTCGTCACCCTCCTCTCTCGGCGACGGCAGCGGTGGCTTCGACGGCCTAAAACTCAACACGCTCCTCCAGCAACTCAACTCCCTCGCCGGGTTCCCACCCGGCCCGGGCTTCACGCTCCCCGCGGGATTCCGGCTCACCGCTGCCGGCAACAACCCCGTAGTCCTCACCCTCGCCACCACCGCACCCATAGGCGGAGTCCTCGGAGTTTTTCTCACCGCATCCATCGACAAACTCCGCCACATCACACCCGGCGGCACTATCTCGCTCACCACACCCCTCACCGGCACCTGGCCCTCCGTCACCATCACCTTCGGAATCGGCGCCTCCGGAATCACGCTCGTCATCGCCCCGTCCGGCGTCACACCCATCCAGATCCTGCCGACGTTCAGCGGTCTGGGCGTGCTCATGGGCGCCGCCGAAGCACTGCTGCCGCAAGCCCTCGACACGCTCATCACCGCGCTTGCACCAGCGCCCGCATGGCTCACTGACATCCTCGACGTAGCCAAGGCCATCGGCATCTACGACGACGTAAACCAATTCAAGACGCACACCGATGACCTGCGCGCCCTCCTCAGCGGCACCTTCCTTGCCGCCTTCGACAACTCCAAGCGCGCCGCCGTCGCCACCGCCGCCGCCAACTTCCTCAACTCCCTCGGCGGCCTGCCCGGCACTGTGGCCGCTGTCGGCACCACCATCAACTGGTCCTTCGCACTCGGCGGCGCGGACTCTGGCACTATCGCCATCGCGCTCGGCTGGGACGGCAGCGGGCCTGTCGCCTCGCTCACTGCCTCTCAGGTCAAACTCGGTAGCGGCGCCATCAACCTCGACTTCGGCGCCGGATTCGCCGCCGGCGCCCTTAAAGCCACTGCCGGATTCGCCGTCCCGCTCGCCTCCGCTCTCAGCATCGATCTCGCGCCCAAACTCGACATCGCCTTCGCCTCGAGCACATTCCAAGTCAACATTTTCCCACTCGCCTCTGGCAACAACAATGGCCCGCTTACTATCACCCTCGCGCCCACCGTCAGCGTCACCACCAACGCTGACACTCCGCAGCAGCTTGTCGAAAACCTCATCCTCCCGCTCGCCGCCAACGTCGGCCTCAACTCCTTCCGCAACAAGATCACCACTCCGCTTTGGACCGGCGGCAAGACCGCGGAAGATCTTCTCGTCGCCGCTAAGATCATCAAGAAAGGCGCCGCGCCCGCACAGGACACCGTCAACACTCCGCTGCCCGGCATCCTCACTATGGCCAGCGGACTCCTCACCGGACTCACGCCCATCACAATCCCCATCACCACCGACCTCGGCCTCGAACTCGCATCGAGCGGCAGCCGCTTCGGCATCGGCGTCAAGGGTCATCAGGACTTCACCATCGGCTCCTACCAGATCTCCGCGCTCTTCGGTGCACCTTCAGACTGGGACTCCGGCGCCGACGCCGGCCTCACCCTCAACATCTTCGACACAGGCAACAACACCATCACCTTCAGCCCCGGGCTCTCCGTCGCCGGCTTCGGCATCGGTCTCACCGGGGCCAACGATGCCGCCCTTATCGACACATCTGTCTTCCGCCTCGGCGGCTTCAAGGGCTACGTCTTCTTCGACTCTGAATTCATCTCCGGCCCGATCATCAGCAACTTCGGCCTGGGCATGGAACTCGACAAGCTCGGTATTCCGCTCGGTCTGGCCACCGGAGGAAACGTGGGCGGCGACAATCCCGTCGCCTCCAGTCTCCTCCGCTCCGACGGCGGTTCCGCCTCAGCGCCCGGAGACAAGCAGCCCGTTAACCCCGGCGTAGACCTGCAGGCATGGGCATGGAAGCACCCGTTCCAGATCAAATTCAACGGCTCCAACTCCATCCTCTGGATCGGCATCCACCGCTCCTTCGGCCCCATCCATATCGACCAGGTCGGTATGCAAATCACCACCGCCGACGTCGGCCTCCTCATAGATGGCTCCGTCAAAGTGGCAGGCCTCACCTGCCAGTGCGACGAGCTCACCATCGACATCCCCTACAAACACATCGGCGATCCCAGCAAATGGTCGCTCGATCTCAAAGGCCTGGCCGTCAGCTTCGAAGGTCCCGAGGTCACCGTAGCCGGAGCGCTCCTCAAGAGCGACGGGCCGCCGGTCGAATACGACGGCATGCTCCTCATCCAGCTCTCCGAATTCGGCTTCATCGCCATCGGCGCGTACTCCACGCCCACTGACCCCGGCAGCACCGACACCTACACATCGTTCTTCGTCTTCGGGGGGGTCTTCATCGTCATCGGCATCCCGCCGATCATCGAAATCACTGGGCTCGGCCTCGGCATCGGCTACAACCGCGAGCTCGTCGTCCCCGACGACGTCAACCAGATCCCCACGTTCCTCCTCGTCGAAGCTCTTGACGAACCCGACAAAATCGCCGACGACCCGATGGGCGCGCTGCTCCACATCCGCGACCAGATTCCCGCCCGCCGCGGCAGCTTCTGGCTCGCCGCCGGACTCCGCGGCACCTCCTTCGTCGTCGTCCACGTCACCGCCATCATCTATGTCTCGCTCGATCGCGGCCTCGAAATTGGAATCCTCGGCGTCGCACGCATGGCGTTGCCCAGCGACGACACCGCGCTCGTCTCCATCGAGCTCGCGCTTAAAGTTCGCTTCAGTACCGCCGAGAGTCTCTTCTCCGTCCAGGCACAACTCACCAGCAACTCCTACCTCCTCAGTCCGGACTGTCAGCTCACCGGCGGCTTCGCCTACTTCATGTGGTTCGCGCGCTCGCAGTTCCTGCTTACTATGGGCGGCTACCACCCCGCATTCCACAAGGAGCCGGAATACCCCGATGTTCCGCGCCTCGGCTATCACTGGTCCTTCCTCGGCGTCGTCAACATCAAGGGCGAGTCCTACTTCGCCCTCACCAATTCCTGCGTCATGGCCGGCACCCGCATGGAAGCCACCTACGGGCCTGACTGGCTGCAGGTCTGGTTTACCGCCTACTGTGACTTCCTGCTTTCCTGGGACCCCTTCTACTACGACATCGGCATCGGCATCTCCGTCGGCGCACGCTTCCGCATCGAGATTTGCTTCTTCGGCTGCGTAGACATCGACATCAGCGTCTCCATCGGCGCCAGCCTGCATATTCTCGGGCCGCCGTTCCATGGCGAAGTCACCGTCGATCTCGCCGTTGCGTCTGTCACCGTTCCCTTTGGCCCGTCGCCCAACCCGAACAAGACGCCGATCTCATGGCCCGATTTCGTCCAGAAATATCTGCACGCAGACCAACCCGGCAATGAAGCCGTCGTCGCCCATGTCCTCTCCGGGCTGCTTCCGCCCGACCCTCCGGGCGGACAGCCCTCACCCGGCACGCAGGACCAGCCTTGGAAGATGGCCACCGAATGGTCCTTTCAAACAGAAACCCGCATGCCTGCCTGGGCCTTCTCCGCGCAGACCGAGTTCGACCGCGCAGACGGCGAGTGGGCCACACGTGTGTTTGGCCACTTCGAAACACTTCACGCTGCGTACAAGTTTGATATTGCGCCCATGCTCGTAGACCAGGCGCATCAGCAGGTCCGCAGCAATCACAAAATGCAGATTTCGGTTCAGGATCCCAACAACAGCAGCAACTGGATCATCATGGTTCCCGCCGACAGCCCGCTCGTGCCCGAAGACGACCGCCTCATTCTGCACAACGAACGCTTCCGGCTGGAGCCAGTCTTTTCACAGGTTTCTGAAGCCACTTATCATCTGCTCCCGCACGACGACATTCCTGCTGCCGCCCGCACGCTCCCAACCGTCACTGGAATCAAATTAACTGGTGTCGCACTGTTACAAAATGAGAGCGCCGTAATCGAAATGCTAAAGCTTTTCGATTATGGCTTCAGTCGTCCACTGCCATTTGCCACTTTGACTGTGACAATTATTGGAACGTTACAGGCGCTGGGTCACCATGCAGACACTCTCGCGCTGCTGGCCACTGCGACAGACTCTCCAAAGACCACCAGCGCCGCCGCGACGATACTTACCGCCTCCGGCTTCTTCAGCACCGCGCGCACTGACACCGGCCTGCCCGCCGCGGGACTGCACCCGCTCGCCACACGCGCCCTGCGCCAGTACCGTTCTGCACCGCCGCTGCTCACCCCCATCACCACCGGACTCACCATGAACCCGGTCGGCCTCAAGCCGCCGCCTGTCATCACCAAGGTTCCGCCCGTACTCACCATTCCTCTCACCAATCCGCGCCTGCGCGCCGTCCTTCAGGGACTGCCCACTCCCACCCTCGACGTGCCGCCGCTGCTCCACACCACCGTCCTCAAAGTCGGCTCGCCAAAATTGCTACGCTACGCCGCCCCGCAACTCATGGTCGTCCCCGGCTCGCGGCTCGAATTCGTCCGCTCTGCCAACGCACCGTCACCCACTCGCATCGCGCGCAGCCCGCGCACGCAGCGTCACTTCGAATTCGGCTTCTCTCAGGGCCAAGCGCACAGAAAAGCATTCACCCAAGCCGAAAACCTCATCTCCGGCAAAGGTGTCACGGTTCCGGCCGGAACGACCCATGTCTGGGACGTGCCACTCGATCCGCCGCACAGCATCCTCGTCGTCGGCAATGCCATCGGCCGCGTCACCTGCTTGACCAGCGCCGGAAATCCGGTCAGCGACGCCGAAGTCAACCAGGGTGAGTTCCAGCTTCCGTCCGGCTGCGCCATGGTCGCCGTCACCTGTCTCGGTCTCACCGCCGACGGCATCGCCGGATGGCAAACAGGAAACCTGCTCCCGCAAGTCGGCTCCACGAGTCTGCTTGGTCGCCGCTGTCTCATCTTCGTGCCCCAGGTAGCTGCCACCATCAAGTCGGGCCAGCCCTCCGCACAGGCCATGATTAGGCTCTCCGCGGCAATGGTTGACCAACCCGGCGTAGAAACCTGGCTCCCGCTCGACACTGCAGTCGTCGGCGTCTTGCTCGATGTCGAAGACCTCTGCACCGCCGCCGACGGTGACCTCGCCATCGGCATCACGGGAGGAACGCTCTCCACGCCGCCGCTTCGGGTCGTCGGCGGCCGCCGCAAGCTGCTCCTCTACGACGTCCTGACGCGCGACGACAAATCCGCACACCTCATCATCTCCGTCGCAAGCCACTCCGGCGCCAGCATGGCCGGAATCGTCGGCCTTGCCGGCACGGCCCAGCAATGGGCCATCCGCTTCAACGGCAGTGTGCCCGAGCAGCTCGTGCCCGACGGGCCCTCCACGCCGCACGGTGAAATCACCGCCAAAATCTTTACCGCTATCACCCAGCCCACGCCATCACCAAATCAAACCACCCCGCCAAATCGGCCGGCGCCACCGGCCCAACCTCGAGTCGCATGACCAGGAGAACGTCCCATGGCTGACCCAAACCCCGGCGAAATGATCCTCTACGACGACATCCTGCCGCCGCTGCTCGACAACTCCTACCGCATGTCTGTTTCCACCGGCGTTACCATCTCCGGTGCCCCGCAGCCGCTCAGTTCGCGCGATTCCTTCTTCAACATCGAGGGCCCGCGCTTTTCACTGCCCGCTACTGAAGTCGGCGGCGTCTTCCCGCCGCGCAACGGCCACGGTGCTTTCTCTGAATCCATTCCCCACATCGCATTGCTCCGCCGCACTCTTCCATGGGAACGCGACCTCGATCCGCAAAACCTCATCGGCACTCCTTCGCTCATCCCCAACACACCGCCACCGCAGGGCCAGGTACCGTGGCTCGCCTTGCTGCTCTTTGAAGAAGGCGAGTACACGCTGCTGCAGAACCAGCCGCTCGAGCAGGTCGTCCCCACCGACGTCTTTCAGCGTCTCGGCAGCCCGCAAAACATCACCTGCGACGCCATAGAAGCGTCCATCGATCTCGTCACCTCCATCCTCCCCTCCAAGGAAGAACTCCAACTCCTCGCCCATGTCCGCCACGTCAACAAAGACGACCGCGAGCTCAGCATCGAAGGCAGCAACGGATACTTCGGTGTCGTCATGGGCAGCCGCCTGCCTAATGAAAACGCCAAATGTCGCGCTTGCCTCGTCTCCCTCGAAGAACGCAGCGACCTCGTCTCGAAAGACCCGCCGCCCGTGCAGCCGGTCTTCGGCGGCTTCTTTCCCCACGCGCTTGGCGTCCGCCATGCTCCCGCCGTCGCGCATTCTCCAGTCCCTCTTTCACCCGCCCTCTCGCGTTTCCGGCCCGGCGTCACCCCCATCATCGGAAATTTCCTCATCGCCACCCGTCTCGTCCTGCTCTATAGCTGGCAATTCCAGACCATCGGCACTGGGACCTTCCGCGACCTCATGCAAGGCGTGGACGTTGGCCTCGTCGGCAAAGTAGCCAACGCCGGCCACCCGCCCCTCACCGACACCTGCCACCTGCCCATCTCTGTAGACGACCGCGCCGGAGTCCCGGAAAAAGTTCTCTACCGCGGGCCGCTCGTCCCCTTCCAGCTCACCCGCGACACGCTCGGCCCCTACCACAGCGCCGACCAGGCCCGCCGCGTCACTCCCGAGACCGGCGCCGAAGACATCTCCTACGCCTGCGCCTTCGAAGCCGGCCGCCTTCTCGCCTCCGCTGACCAGCGGCTCGCCCAGGAACTCATGCGCTGGCGCCGCGAAGCTTACAAGCAATCCGCTCGCGCCGACTCCGTCGCCCAGGTTTCCAAAGACCTCGGCCTCGCCGCCTCACCCGACCTGCACCTGCCTATTGTTCCGGTCCTCGCCGAGGCCACCGTAGCCCACTTCGCCACCGGCGCCGGCCCCATCGCCGACCCCTCGGGCCTAAAGCAAATTCAATCCGTAATCGGCCTCAACCCCGACGCCGTCCAGAAGGCCTACAACCTCCCATCCCGCGACGCTGCAGTAGCCATACTCGGCGGAGACGCCTTCGCCCTCGGCGCCTCCATCCCGCCGCCCACGCAAACCCCACGCCCCGCAACCACCATCGACGCCGTAGCAGCAGACGCCGCCTCCCTCGTTCGCCTCACCACCGCACGCGACAAAATCCTCAACAATACCGCCGCACTGCTCGGAGGCAAGCCATGAGAGCCGCCTGGATCTCCTCCGCACAATCTCTCCGCTCCCGCTACATCAAGCCCTTCCAGGTCGCCGACACCGAACCCGAAGCTGAGATGCCGCCCTACATGGAATCGTTCCTCGCCCATCTGCGCCTTCTCGTCGGCGTCCCCTTCGAATACCTCATCCCCGACCCGCGCATGCTGCCCGACGAGTCCATCCGCTTCTTCTACCTCGACCGCTCCTGGACCGACCGCCTCGTAGACGGCGCCATCGCCGTCGGCAAAATCGGTACTCGCGAACAAGCCCACCACCAGGCCCACCACCCCGCCGTCACCCAACAACTCGACCTCACCGAGCGCGGCGTTCGCAATCTCCAGCGCGGCAAATCCTTCCCTGACGTCAAAACAGATCTCTCCGGCCCCCAACCACCCGCCGGAATCATCACGGGATTCCTCCTCCGCTCCGGCGCCGTCGCCGGCTGGCCCACCATGGACGTCCGCGCCTACTCGACCGACATCCCCGAGCCCCTCGAGCCCGCCTCCGCCGACGCCCAGGCTAAGCAGCTCCGCACCCTCCGCCTCGAGCGCCTTTCCCCCGCGATACTCCTCGCGCTCTTCGATGGAATCCCGCAGCTCGTCTTCCTCGAAGAGCCCCACCACGGCGTCCAATTCGGCGTCCACGCTGGCCGCACCGCATTCGAGATCGACCTCCGCGACGCCACCGGCCACCAAATCCGCACCAACCCGGCCGACCCCAGCTCCGACCCCATCACCCAATCCGTCCCCATGCGTGCCAACACTAACCGCGTCATCGCTGTCGCCAACCTCCGCGCGGCTCTCGTCAACCAAAGCCTTACCCATCCCCTCCCCGCGCAGGTCGGCAGCTCCGCCTTCGCCATCGAAGTCCTCAACCCGCCCTGGCGTCAGCGCTTCGAAGGCACCGTAGACCATGCTGAAAAACCCGGTGGCTCCGGCGGATTCGTCTCCATCGTCACCGTTGCCAACCGCGTCGCCGACGTCGCCACCAAAACCGCATTCCAGAACGCCATTACCTTCGCTACGGAACACGGAGGCTAGCCATGGCCATCAATCGCGACCAGTTCGCCATCACCGCCGCCCACTCCCTCACCGCCTCCGCCGCTATTACCTGGCACGATCTGCTTCCGCGCACTCCGCGTGTCATGGTGCCCATCCACCTCGACGCACTCGTCCTCCGCCAGGACCCAAGCCAGCCCGGCTCGCAAACTAAATGGGCAGACACCCGCATGTCCCCGCCCTCCGGATCCGGCGACCCCGTTCCGCGACTCTCCCTCCTCCCCGATCCCTTCACCGAACTCCCCACCGGCGACGTCGCCACGCTCCGCAAGCGCGGAGTCCACCTCCACTGGGCACTCCCCGACGGACTTACCCGCGGCGTCACCGCCGATGCAAAGACGCCGGCCTCCTTCCCGCCAGTGCCTGACCGCTGGCTCATCGTCCGCATGTTCCCCGACCAGTCTGGCTCCCCCCGCCGCGCCGTTCGCGGCTGGGTGCTCATCGCCGGAGGCGACAAGCCCGAAGTCCACGATCTCCCCGGCTGGACCGAGCCCGGCCCCACCCAAGGCTCCAAAGGCCCGCTCACTGCCATGGGCCACGGCGATCCCGCATGGGCCGCCTACTACGACAACGTCCTAGACCGCCTCAGCTTCTTCGATGACCTCTCCGACATTCGCCAGGGGCCCATCGCATACCTTGTCTGCGGCTGGTACTCTGACCCGCTTGCCGACCCACTCGGCTCCAGTGTCCAGTCCCTCTCCGCTTTCGACGCCAAAATGTCCCAACTTGGCTGGGAACTCGACACCGGCGAACTCCAGGAGTCCTACAGTCGCTTCACCGCGCGCGTTCAGGCTGCCTCTGTCCTCGGTCTCGCCACCGCGGAAACTTTCCGAGCTGCCTCTACCACCTCGCTTCTCAGCCGCCTGCCGATCAGCACCGTGTCGCTTCCGCCCGACGTCGCCGGCTCCACTCCCGCCGGACTGGACAACTCCGGCCATCCCGTCGGCGGCTCTTACCAGTCCAATGGCGCATGGTGGCCATCGCAACTCGTCTGCCACGGCTCTGTCGTCGCCATCGGTTGGCCGGACGTAGGTTTTCCCGGCGCCGATAAAGGCCTCATCTCAGAAGAGGTCGGCGGCCCACCTCCCGTTTCTGCCGTCCGCGTCGTCTTCGGCAACACCATCACTGAAGCACTGAGCGACCTCGTCGCCCTCACCAACAACAAACCGGAACAGGCCCGTGTTCTCGAAGCGTTCGTCCTCGGGGCGCTCCAGGAACTCGACCAGCCCGACGGCACCGCCCGCGTAGATGCTCGCCTCCACTCGAACGCCTTCACCTCTTTCCCCGGCGGCGACGAAACCACAGAAACGGTCACCATCGGCGCACCGCCCACTCCCACACTCCCCACCAGCCCGGTCCCATCGCAGCCCGGTATCTTTCCGCACAAACAACGCATCCACCCCGGCCCCATCATTTTTCCCGTCAGTGTCTCCACACAAAGCAAAGCCGCGGCGCGCTTCCTCAACCCCGAACTTCAGAGCGAAAGCAACGTCCTGCAGGGCAGACTCAGCGATGTCATCTATAACGTCACACCAGTGGCTGCCGCACTCAGCCAAGGCCCTAAACAGGTTGACGCCAAACGCTCCGCCCCGCGAAAATTCGAACCTTCCGATCCCGTCCTCATGCTCCAGGGCTGCGCCCGGTCTTACAAACATGGCGCGGACGGCCGCTTCTCTGAAGACGGCAAACTCATCTGCCGCCTCACCGGATTCGCCCACACGGAAACTGCCTGCTCCACCATTGATGGCGGTCCCGTCGGTCGACCTTCCATCACCGGAGACGACCTGCTCCTAAATAACATCGGCAATGGCAGCGTCCCGCCCGAGTGCGAAGACCTTCTCCGCGAAGCCGTCCTTCAAGACCCCGGCACCGCCGTCCCCGCCGCGCAAATCTCGACCGGACTCAAGGGCGCTCAACTCAACGCTATCGCGCAAAACTTTATGGTGGAGCAAACATCATGGTGGGCCACCCGCGACATCCGCGTAGACCACGGCCCCCTCACTGCCGTCAGCGGTATCCGCGGCACTCTGCCGTCACCCATCTCAGTCTCCGCACCCATCACCCCGTGGGTTCCGCTTCACCTCGACTGGCAAGTCCAGTTCATCCCCTCGGCCGGCGGACAAAACGACTGGGTGCTCGATGAAATCGACTACACGCCCGACCCTGCGAAGCTCCCATCGCCCACCGACACTAAGAGCGGAGTCATCTTTTCCGGTCGCGCGTTGCTCACCGGAGGCGCGGCCGGAAACCTGGCGTCCAGCGTCCGCATTGCGCTCAAACAGGCAGCCAGCGCCGCCGGATCAGAACCACTTGTACCCAACCAGGTCATTCGGAATCATTCGGCCATCGCCGCAAATCTCGCCGCCAAATACGCAGAGTTGGTGATTCAGTCGAATGGAGGCCCAGCGGGTGGTGGCGGGAATGGAGGGGGAGGCGTACCACCTGTCGATCGTTCCGCGCTGGGTGACATTGCGACCACTCTCGAAAACATGGACGTCCTCGGCGGGGCGCTCGACAACTTCGACACCCGTCTTCGCGGTGGAATCCCCGGAGACGGCAAATCCACCACGAAATCCGCCGGAAAATTCACCGACGTCTTCATCCAGCTCCGCGCCGGCTTCCTGCGCATCCTGCGCCTGCGTCTCGTGGACTGCTTCGGCCAGATTCTCGATCTCGACCCGAGCAAAGTCCTCGACACCGAGCCCGTCAGCATCGACAAGCGGCCCGACATTGCCGCAATGCCGCCGCGCTTCACCTCACCCGCGCGCGTCACATTTCGCTTCATGGCTGCCGACGGCAGCGGCAACGAGGCCAATCCTGGAGTTTCACCCATCTGCGGCTACCTGCTCCCCAACCATCTCGATGGCGACCTCGAATTTTTCGATCCCACCGGCGCTAACGTCGGCGATGTTCGCCCGGACGCTGCAGCGGGAATCGTCTGGGAAGACGCGCCCGGTGTTCCCTCCACCGTCGGCGCCTCGCCCGAACTCGCAGTGCCCAACACCTTCCTTGCTGGAATCGCACGCGGTCTGCTCGACTGGGGATTGGCCGACGCCGATGCCAACCGCGAAGACGCGCTCAGCGCCCTGCTCCGCATCATTGACTCGACCCTTTGGACCGTCGATCCTTTCGGTCACACCGGAGACGAACATCTCGCGCTCCTCGTCGGCCATCCGGTCGCCGTTTTGCGCGCGCGCATGCGCCTCGAAGTCACCGAGCCGGTCACGCCCGAGTTGATCAACCGCCTAACCTTCGAGCTTCGCATCGGCGCGCTTACTCATTGGCAGGATGGTCTGTTCGGCTACTTCATCAACGACGACTACCGCACCCTCTACTGCGCCGATGGCGCCGTCGCCGGTTTCGCACGCGAAGTCGGCCCGGGCCGTGGCTTCCTCCAGCCCATCAATCTCGTTGAGAACTACTACCAGACCTTCTCCGACGATCTCGGCGCCGGAGTCACTGAAGGCAAGACACCCGTCAAGCATCCTTATGTGAACGACGACGGCTTCTTCCGCTCGCAACCCAATCAGGACATCAATCTCACGTTGTTAGTAGAGCCGCACAGCGTCGTGCATGCCACCACTGGGCTGCAGCCGCGCAAGGAGATTGGCCTTCGCCGTGAATGGATCGCCGATGCACTCGCCAAAATCTCTCCAACTTTTCGCTTCGGCCCCGTGCTCGTAGACCCCAAGCGCCTCCGCATGCCCATTCCCAACGACGTACGCGGCACATGGAGTTGGGACCATCGCTCCGACATCACCACCTGGGCCGAGGACAAAGTCGTCAACGACGCGGGCGACGCGTTCATCACCGACAACCCCGCCAACGGGCAGGAAGGCTGGCTGCGGCTTAGCCCTGAAGTTCCCTCCAAACCACCCGCAAGCTAAGGATCAGCCATGAGCGACGATGCGACCGATCTACTCGACCAGTTCGAAGAGGAGCACACCCAGCCAATCGCACCCACATTCGCACCACAGGCGGTGAAGGTTTACCTCGACGCACTCAATGATCTAAATGCCCTCGCCGTTCTCCCTTCAGGACTCTGGCAGCAAATCGGCCCCGCTCCTCTCCGCGTCGACGCGCGCCAGGACGTCTTCGGCACGGGGCCAATCGCCGGCGCGGTGGCCGACATCCTTATTCATCCCGACGACCCCAACACCATCTTCGTCGCCGCCGGCCACGGCGGAGTTTGGCGCTCCACCGACGGAGGAACCACTTTCACTCCAACAATGGACGGCATGCCCTCGCTCTCCATCTGCGCGCTCGGCATAGACGCTGTCAATCACGATGTCATCTATGCCGGCTGCGGCGATTTGCTTCAAGACCTCTTCAGCGAAAACGTTGGACTCTACAAATCTATCGATCGCGGCCTCTCCTGGGCCGTTGCCGATGGTGGACTGAACGCGACCATTTTTCGCGGACGCGGCATCACCCGGATCGTCTCTAACGCAGCGGACTCTCTTCTGGTCGGAACCACCGACGGCCTCTTTCGGTCCGTGGACGGCGGGCTCAACTTCGGCGCTAACGCTCCCGACTTTAATGACGGCAAGCAGATCTTTCTCGGCATCATTTCCAGCCTCGCTCTCGATAAAGCCTCGCCTGCCACCAGAATTCTTTTCTGTGTCTCCGGTTCCAGTCCAGCGCCCACCGGCGGCGTCTATCGCCTCGAAATCGACAGCAACAATCCTGCCGAAAGCCTCTTTTCAAATCCTGGCGCGCCGGCCTTGCCTTTCGGCGACCTCGTTCTCGCCCAGTCCACGCAGCCCAATACCGACACCCTTTATGTAAGCGTGCAACGCGATGTCCCCGCTACTGCCGCTGTCCCCGCCCACTCCACCTACGTCGGCCTCTTTCGTTCCACAGACGCGGGCCGGCACTGGACTCCGCGCCCCGCAGCAGCCACTGCCGAGCAATCTGACACGCCTCCCGACCAGACCAACTACGACCTCGTTGTCGGCGTTGACCCCGGCAACGCAAACGTCGTCTACGTTGGGTTTCAGGAACTCTTTCGCTCCACCAATGGCGGCGGCACTTTCGGCGCCGCCGTAAGTCACGGCCTCATCCACTTCGACCAGCACGCGCTCGTCTTCGGTACACCTGCGCAACCGTTCACCCCGATGTTTGCCGGTGAAGATGGCGGCTGCGCCAGCAGCAATAACGGAGGCGGCAACTGGCAAAACCTCAACGCATCTTTCGCTACCAACTTCATCACCGCAGTCGATATCGGCCTCGGCTTCCTCAATCACCCCGTCACCTTCGCCGGAATGCAGGACACCGGAATAGGCGGCCACCGCGCCACCGACCCTGGCACCGAGTGGCACGTCGGAGTAGACGGCGACGGACGCCGCGTTTTTGTCGATCCCGCAAATCCGCAGATCGCGTACGGCTTCGAAAATCAATTCTTCGCCCGAACGGTGAACGGCGGCAACGCATGGGCGATTTCCAATGGCGCCGCGCGCACCGTCGGCATGGGACTGCCCAATCGTGAACCCGCCGTTCGCCGCATCGGCGTCAATCCCAACGGCGCCAACCCTGCACAACGAGTCATCTACGTCAGCCAGGGCCACGATCTCTTCCGCTCCACCGATGGCGGCGTGCACTTCACCGCCGTGGTGGTGCCCTTTGCCGTGGACATCTCCGCCATGGCGTTCGCGGTCGGCGATCCCAACCGCATGTGGGTCGGCCTCGGCGACGGCACCATCCACTTCACCGCCGACAACCTCGTCACCTGGGACGCCGCCGGCTTCCCAACCGCCCCCGGTGGTCCTCCCGCTGGATTCGTCCAGGGCATCGCCGTCGATCCCGCCGACCCAGCCCACGACCGCGTAGCCGTCTGTTACGTCGGCACCGTAGGCCACAACGCGAAGACTCGCACCCAGCATGTTTTCCTTCGCGACAACGCAGCCGCGCCCTGGAAAGACATCAGCGGCACCGATAACGCTGTTCCGTTCGCAAATATTCCTGATATGCCGTGTTTTGCCATCGTTTTTGACACAAAGACCACGCCTTCCACCATCAATGTGGCCGTGGCAAACGCCGTTCTGACCAGCCAGGATCTGGGAAACACTTGGAAAATATTGGGCGTTGGTCTACCCAATGTAACCTGCACATCGCTGGCCATAGATAACGTGGATACAGCCGTAGATCCACGCGTTTTGCGCGTAGGAACCTACGGCCGAAGCTGCTTCGAATTCACCAAACCCGCGGCCGGTAAGCTCTTTGTGTCCGGCAATTTAGCTTTCCCGCCGTCTGCCGTAGGCCAAACCCGCAGCCTCACCCTGCAGATGTTCAATCCAGGCGCCACCGCGCTCAACATAACCTCTATCACGGGCACCACCGCCGACTTCCAGTTAATCACCCCCGTCCCCATCTCTATCCCCGCAAACTCCCAAAAACCCTGCGAATTCCACTTCACCCCCACCACCACCGGCAACCTAACCACCACCATCACCATCACCACCGACGAACCATCCACCACCACCATCCCAGCCAGCGGCCAATCCACGCCCACCACCAACACCTCCTCCCGCCTCGCCGTTCTCGGGAATTTGAATTTCGGCGAATTAGACACGAGCAAGACCTCAACGCTTACATTCAATGTCTTCAACATGGGCACAAAGAATCTGAACATCCTCAGCATCAACCGCAAGGACGGCAGCACGGATTTTGAGCTGCTTAGCCCGCCGGCATTTCCGCTGCTTCTGGGCCCGACAATTGACCAAGAGTTCACGGTGCAGTTCAAGCCCAGCAGCAAGGGACCACTCACCGCGACATTTGAAGTGACCAGTGATGCCAGCCGCGCCACTGCGCTAATTGACGCCACCGGCACCGGCACTTCTTCCATGAGCAAAGTGCTCATCGTGATCATTGTCATCGTGGGAGTCGCCGTCGTAGTGGGAATCGGTGTCGGGGTCTACGAGGCAACGAAGAGGAAAGGCTAGAGGATTCCGTAGGGTGGAACAAGGCCCTGGGCTAGGGACACCTGAAGCTTCATCTCATTGAATGTCATCGATTTACTGCTATGCGACTCGTTAAAGAGCGCAGCCTTTCATCAATTTTGCGCTCTAACCTTCTAGGCTTTTTCGCAGACAGGGCTGCGAAAAAGTGGCCCTTCGGGCAGCAGAAGACAGGAGTTAGAAGCCAGAAGCGCGGAGCTAGAAGCAAGGCGAAATGTGGTTGCCCCGGCGGAGGGAATGTCGGTAGTCTTCCGACCTATGGCAGACGGACTCAGCGACCTCTATCAAGATCTTCTGACCGGCAGCTACGATTGCGTCGATCGGATCATTCTGAATGCTTACTTCCGTATGGGACATTCTCCCGGGGGCTTTCATGTATGGTGGCAAGCCTTGACGGGCTCCGATGACACCCTGGACAACACTCATTTGATGCGGCTATCGGGTCGTTTCAGTCGCCGCCTTCGCGGCTATGCGAAAGCGCACGACATTCCTATCATCGACTGCTCTGTGGGGGAACGTAAACACGACATCGCCGAGGAATATCTAGCCAAGACCAAGATCACCCAGGGGTTGTTTCTCGTCCTCGTGGGTCGCGCCCAAGCCCCGGTATGGGACGTTACCCGGGCCCATCATCTCGAACGCAAACAGCCCATGCCCTACGTGAACCACTACTCCTTCCATATCCTCGATCCCGAGTGGGGCCATATCACCATCAAGATCAGCGGACATCCTCCCTTCCCCGCCCAAGTGATGCTGAACGGGCACGAGTATGTAGCCTGCCAGGCGAACAAGGCCGGAATTAGCTTTACCAAGGAAGGAAACTGTTTTACTCATATCTCTGACGCCGCAGGCTTGGCGAAGATCGCAGACACCTTGTCCCAACCAGGGGCTATAGGGCGGCTGAGCCAAGTCTGCGAGCGTTGGATTTATAGTACCTGCTTGTGCTTCGCACTCGACCGAGAAGAACAGGAGCGGAGCAGGTTTCATTATCAATACTCCAACTATCAAATCGAGTACAGTCGGAATCTGGTTTTCCAAGTCGGCGGACACATGGACCAAGTGTTTCAGGCGCTGATTGACCGCAGCCGTGCGCCGCTTGATCTCAAGGCAATCAAGACCATCCTGGGATACCGGTGCCGTCCAAGATATCGCAAACGGAAAAAGCGGTCGGCCGATTGGGAAGTGGCGGTCGAGAGACCTACGTATGATCTGACGATCTTCAAGCTGCACTGCGGCAAGTTGACTCTGAAGATTTATACCAAAGGCGAACGCGTGCTTCGCATGGAGGCGATGGCTCACAACACCCAGGAACTGCACTGTAGGCGATCTCTGGAGAGTTTTCCAGAGATCGTTGCGCGTTTGAAAAGCATCTTGGAGCGCTTTATGAATGCACTGTCGTGCATCGATCCATGCTTCATCGCGCAGGAAACTCTGGAACAACTTCCGGCTCCGGCGCAGGTTGGCAAGACCAAGGTGGGTGGGATCGACTTCAACAAGGCACGCATGCGTTGGGTTGCCCAAGCCGTGCTGGCGCTCTCCCCCTCACCCGGCGGCTTTACCGCTCCCCAGTTGGCCGAACAAGTGCGAAGGCTGAGTCAGCAGGACGAATCCCAGTACGGGTCACGTCGTGCCGCCTACGATCTGAAAAAGCTTCGCGGGAAACAAATCGTCTGCCGCATCGGCAAGACCGCAAGATACGAAGCCATTCCACAGGGCGCCAGAGCCATGGCGGCACTGCTCGTGCTTCGCGACAAAGCCATTAAACCCCTCATCGCCGCTGCTCAGCAGCATCGGCGATCCCGACCGCCGCAGAACCCCACTCCCCTAGACGTCCACTACCAAACCATTCGTGCGAGCATGCGTGGAGTTTTCCACGAACTGGGGATTGCTGCGTGAACTGCGACAATTATTTTTCCCGGCTTCGCCTCTAAGGGCCTAACCACCTTAATAAATAATGATGTATCGGGAAAAGTTAATGCCAGGGGCTTGCGCGAAGTCCTTTGGGCAATTTGACGCGATGCAGATGTGTTTCGCGTCTGGATCGGCGGAGAAAAAGGCCGTGTTTGCGCAACTCGTTGACGAGAAAATCTGACTTCCTGTTGTCGGCGGAACGCTGCCCTGTCGCGGCACGGCCAGATGGAACAAGAAGCAACGAGAGGGAATCGGAAGGGATCAGACGACTTAATATGCGGGGCTTAGTTCAGCTGGTTAGAACGCCTGCCTGTCACGCAGGAGGCCGCGGGTTCGAGCCCCGTCGCTCCCGCCAGTTTTTCGACCTAGAAACCGTTTTTGCAGTCAAGAAGTCATCGGGGAGAACTTCCAAGCGGCCCATCCGAAGGGCACCATGGATTCGCACAGAAGTGTTCAAAAGACTAGCTATGCCGGGTGCTACAGGACGCCCGCTTCACCCGGCCCATCTAGCGATATACATCTTCAGGAAAGCACTGAATTCCGCCGCTTCTGGGCATGTGCGACGAAATCGCGCCCGTGGGTGTTCGAACGGGCCCCCTAAGGGAGTAGGTTTCGAACAAGATCAAGCTGGCATTGTCTAAGGCTGAAACGCGGATGTGCCACGAGCGAAAACGCCGATGTGGAGCAGGGGGTCAGTCTTCAGGTCGCGCATCGTCACGAGTACAATTGCCTAACCGCCCCCAACGCATGACCGCCCGGGCGGGTCATTTATGGGCGCGCTTCCCGACGATGAGATTGTCCCGCCAGCGATTTCGGTCGAAGACCGTCTCCGGTTGGTCATCAATACGATTCCCTGCCTGATCCTGCGCGCCACGCC
>Ga0210384_10003385_pt1 | contig 18518 bp, 30 predicted proteins | sample IncBWH2MmetaG_FD_160574 | JGI IMG/M metagenome (GOLD analysis project Ga0210384, IMG submission 160574) | Forest soil microbial communities from Barre Woods Harvard Forest LTER site, Petersham, Massachusetts, United States - Inc-BW-H-2-M | ecosystem: Environmental > Terrestrial > Soil >...
CCAACGTGCGCGCAATGTCGCGTCGGAAAGGCGAGTACTGCCCAGGAAGACAGTCATGCATGACCACGGTGCCAATCAGATCGAAGCGGTTCACCGACGCGTTGAAACGACTGCGGAACGAGCAGACCGTCGCTGTGGCGCGCAGAGAAATCAAGTTGTCCTATCACGCGGCCATCGCTCTTTTTTTTGCCGGCACGCACCTTGATGGTGCGACGGGTCGGCGCTCCATCGTGGCGAACTAGCACGACGATAATCCCGAATCCGTTGCATCGGCTGTCAGTGACAGGCGGAGAAGGTTTTGCAAAACCACAAAGCTGCCAATTCGTCGCCGCCGTGATCGGTTGTCAGCGCGTGTGGGCGAGCTCTTCGCGAACGATCTTCCGCACCTCCTCGGCAGTCATCGGCTTTTCGGCCGTGCCAAAGTGATGCGCAAGTGCATTGTTGATGAAGGCAAGCAAAGCACTCGTAGCGGGTAAAATAACGGGTAAAAATAAGTTCGAGTCCTGAAGGCTCGGGTCCTGGGACAACGTGCGAGTACACGTCGTTGAACGACCCGCGACGGCGCGTCCGCGGCATTTGCTGGTTTACGTAGCAGCTGAACTGATCGGGGGCCAACTCGACCCATTCAGCTCGCGCGGGCGCACGGCCGTAGTAGCGGGTAACTGACTCGGATTCGAACGCCCGCCTCATCATGTCGCTGGCTTGTCCCCGCTGCCAGGGACTGCCGCTTCGGCCGCTTTGAAGCCACTTCGAGAGTGGGTCCCGTCACAGAAGGGCTTCGTGGTGGAGCCGCCACAGCGGCACAGAGCAAACGGACGCTTGGCAATTGCGTAGGTGGCGCCGTTCCAATCGATTGCAGTCACATCATCGCCTTGCACCAGATAGGGCCCGTTCTGAATCACTTTGATCGTTGCCATTTGGATGCTCTCCCGCAGTGCCGGTGTTACAGTGACAACCTACCACAGACTGCCCTCTGCATCGCCGAGAGTACATCGAGTTTGACGATCTCTGGCAAAAATCATGCAGCAACTTTTTTGGCCGACGATACGTCATTTCCAATCGGGATTCGCGCCATGCCTGAGTCCTGCTGGATACTTGCGCACGACCCCCACAATTAGACTGCAGACGGAGTCGTCCGCGGCAGCAACACGCGTCGCCGGCTCAGTCCACGGTACGAAGCCGTTCTACCAGCATGCAGGGGAAGTGCGATGAAGATATCAGACGAGCGGATACTTCAATGCGACGCGAACCCCCCCTCCGGCTTCACGTCGCCTTCCGCTCGATGTGCTTGTGTGTCAACGGGAGCCAGGACCCAAGCTCCACCGCATCGATGCCGGCAGTCACTCTGGTCAGATCTTACGATGCTCGGGATCGGGCTCAGGCCCCGATCTGAGTCTCATTGCGGATAAGGGGAATGGTCCAACGCAGAAACACCTCGATGCCGCTCGAACCTCACGAGCTGGACAAGATCGCCACTGTTACGCTCGCGCACTACGAGCAGCACGCCGAGAAATTTCGGGCCGGCACGCGCGATCACGACGTCAGCCAGAACATTGCCTCGCTATTGCGACATATTGAAGGCGAGTCGCCCTTTAAGATTCTTGATTTTGGTTGCGGGCCGGGGCGCGACCTCAGGACCTTGTCCGGACTTGGCCACATTGCCATCGGACTGGAGGGCGCAGCCGGCTTTGCAGCCATGGCGCGTGCCGACACCGAGTGCGAAGTGTGGCAGCAGAATTTCCTCAAGCTTGACCTGCCGGGTGCGCGCTTTGATGGCATCTTCGCCAACGCTGCGCTGTTTCATGTGCCATCCCAAGAATTGCCGCGCGTCTTGCGGCAATTGCACAGCGCAGTGAAGCCCGGGGGCGTCCTGTTCAGCTCCAATCCGCACGGCGAGAACGAGGAAGGCTGGAACCGCGGCCGCTACGGCGCTTACCACAGTCTTGAAGCGTGGCGTCACTACATGTCAGATGCGGGGTTCACAGAGCTCGAGTACTACTACCGGCCCGTCGGGCTGCCGCGCGAACGGCAGCCGTGGCTGGCGAGTGTGTGGCGCAGGCCCAAAAAAGACCAAATAGCATTGGACATTGCATAACACTCAGCGTACGGTCAACGCTGGCTCGTGACTCTTTCTTCTTGCGAGTATCTATTGGCTCGGGCGCGATTCTCGCGCCACTCTCGCCAGCCCGCAATCCGACCAGTCCTCCGAACTAGACCGGCACACCGCGGGGTATGCGGCGCGTGCGGGACGATGGTGTGGACGCGACGCGTAGTGCGTCTCCCGGCAACTGCACGATCATCCCGCCCTCTGGCGAGTGCGCCGCGATGGCTCACTCCATAAGGAACCCAAGCGGTTTGTGCGAAGACGGGCCGACGCTTGAGGAGTTGTGTTCATGAATACTCAGTCTCGTAGTGACCTGAAATCCACTGCGCCTACCCGCGTTAGTCGTAACGCCCCGAACCCATTTGGTGCCAAGAATCTCACGGCCCTGGCGGCGACGTTGTCACCGGCCGTTCCTTCAGCGCGTGAAGCACTGATTGCCACGGTACCGTATCGACAGTCCGAGTTTCGCCAGGATTTCGCGGAGTGCGTCTGGGCTGCGCCATTGCCGACAGACGTCATCGATGCGGCCGTCGCCGCGGAACATTTTAACGCGCCGGCCTCTGGGCTGAAGGCTGCGGGACTGAGATCCCGAACGGCACCACGGAGAAAGTCCCGTAGCAGCGAACGAAGGCAGGACGCCCTGGCAAGCGTGGCAGGGCTCACCGTCGCCTTGCGCCGAGCGCGTGCTCGATCCGAAACCGCCACGCGCCCCCTGCTGGCTGCGGCCCACCGCGATTTACGCGAGCCATTGACGGCAATGCTGCGGCTCAACAGCGACTGGAATGTTCGGGGCACCGACATGGTGGCGGTCAGAATGATCGAACAACAACGCCAAGTGCTTCAAGTGATGGCGGATCTCATTGAGAGCTTCCTCACGATCGCCGAGCCCGAGATAAGGCGGCAGCCCGCACTGTTCACCGACCGTGCGTCGCGGTCTGCTAGCGGAGAACTGCGCGCGGCGAGCGCAACGCCCGAGCCGCGCGCTGAGGACTGGTCAGCCGAATGGTGCACGATATCCGCTGTGAACCGCCCCGAGGTGCCCGTGGCACTCGGGCCAGCGACCGGCACGCGCCACATCCTCTTAATCGATGAGGACCGAGGGGTTTTGGGTGCATTGCGGATCTATCTGTTATGCGCAGGATATCGGGTGTTCGCGGCAGCTAACGCAGACGAAGCGCTCGACCGAGCGCGGATGGCGACATCGTCCATTGACATCATCATCACGAATTTAGACCTCACTGGCGACGATGACGGCCTCGCAGTAATCGACAGAACGCGTCTATTGTTGGGCTACAACGTTCCCGCGGTGCTACTGACGACTCAGACGTCCGTAGAGATCGGCAAGCCTGGGCTGCTCACCGATGTCTTTCTGCTCAGAGATCCTGTCAATCTCGAGGAGCTCAACGCCCTAGTCGGCGAAGTGCTCAAACGTCCAAGGCGCTCTCGCCTCGCTCACCTGAGAACCACAGGCGCGAAGGCCACTCACGATGAACCAAACCCAGAGGTCTTCTGCTGATAGCCCCTTAAAGGCGACACTCAGTCCAGCCTTCGGCAAACGCGAGGAGACGGCAGGGATGGAAAGGTCAAGACTTGAACTTCGACTTCCGAATCATTTCGTACTAAAGGGTGGAGTTACAAAGATTACTTACGACTTCGACACCGTTACAGGCAAACCTAAATTCGTATATGAGGGTGCTTTTGGTTCTAAGACATTCGTGGGCGCCGGCATTCGGGATACCGAGATCTGTCACATGATCACGGTTAAAGTCCGCGATACAAACCAGGAGGTGACAACGCTTACGGTATTAATTCCGACCTTTAGCTTGAAGAAAGACGGGCCAACGTCATTCACGGCCATGGCGATCTTCACAACGACCCACCGAGGGCCAGGGTTTGAGGGGCCGCTGCAGGCCTATGATGTGGAAAAGCTGACGGGAGAAGCTCTATTCGTAGAGTCACTGCGGCGCGTTTCAGCCTTCTGATGCTTCAGCCAGCCTAGCCGCCGGTACCCACACGCTTTAATCACGACCAGTACTTTGCCGCCGAAGTTGTTTCCGGAGTTCTCGAGCCCTTGGCGGCCGCCCGCGCAAGTTGGGGCACGCATAAGCACTACTCCCCTCCTCTGATAAGGGGAGCTCGCGCCTCGGCATCACCGCGGCCGCGAGCCACTCAGTCACCGGCGCCTGGCCATCGGCCGGCCTCTCAGCTGAGACATTCGGAGACACTTCAAACGTGACATTTGCATGATATCGCGTGACATCACGTGAGGCGAAGTGTCCGTCGCCCTCGTGCTCGGCTGGAACACAAGAGCGGTGGCGATACTTCTCGCCGGCTTCTCTTTGCTCACTGCACTCATCTTCCACGTGCCGAGCGCCCCCGCCCTGGGGTGAGTGCATTGGGATTTGCCTGGCTCGGCGCACGGTTAAAGCAAGCACAAACTTACGAACCGCGTTCTCCTGGCGAGCGCCTAACGCGACGGTGTTAGCGGGTAAAATAACGGGTAACGAAAAGTTCGAGTCCCGAAGGTCGAGTCCTGGATAGCGCCAAGAGCCTGCTATATACGGAATTGCCGTTTAACGTTAACCGTTATATGATTGAACGGTGATCAAGAGCTTCAAGTGCGACGATACTCGCAAGCTCTTTGAAACCGGGAAATCGCCACGCTTCGGGAGTGGCAACCCGGAAGCTCACCCAGCTCGAGGCGGCGGCAACGCTGGAGTTCCTGCGATCCCCGCCCGGCAATCGCCTTGAGGCGCTTAAGGGTGACCGCCAGGGTCAGTACAGTATCCACGTGAACGATCAATGGCGCATCTGCTTTCGCTGGACTGCTGCGGGACCTGAGGACGTTGAAATCGTTGACTACCACTGAGGCAGTCGTGCGCATGAGTTTCAAAAATGGTATGCGCCCGGTTCATCCGGGGGAGGTATTGCGTGAGGACTTTCTGCGCCCGGCAGGTTTGACTGCAAACGCACTTGCAAAGGCGCTGCGTGTGCCCGCGCCACGCATTAACGACATTGTTCGCGAGCGGCGTGGCATCACGGCCGACACCGCCATGCGGTTAGCGCGCTACTTCGGCGGGGATGCACAGTCTTGGCTTAACTTGCAGACGTCGTACGACCTTCGAGTTGCAGAAAAGGCCAACGCACGAAAGATCGACCGAGAAGTAACACCACTCGCCAGTGATGCCGCCTGCGCCGCGCTCGAGAACCGCGCTCCCGCCGTTCGGGGACACTAGCGGACATTCGCGACTCGACCTTTTCTCTTGCCGGAGGTTTTTCCAGCCTCGCCGGAGGGGCTGACGAGCGTTAGCGGTCATCGCACCGTCCGCGGGTGGGATTCTACCCACTCTTTCTATATGTGGTTGTGCGGGTCGAATGTCACACCGCACGGCGACCGAATAGTTCCCCGAGAGGCCCCCAAAGGATTCATGAAGACACCCGCCGCCCTGCAACCCCTGATCGATGACGGTGTGATCGACGAAGTAATCCGCTCGCTCAAGAGCGGCAAGGAAGCCACGGTGCATCTCGTGCGCTCGGGGGCGCACACACGCTGCGCGAAGGTCTATCGAGACATGCGGCAGCGAAGCTTTCAGAAGCGTGCACGGTACCAGGAAGGCCGCAAGGTGCGCGGCAGCCGCCAGGCGCGCGCCATGAGCAAGAGCACCCGTTTCGGGCGCAGGGAGCAGGAAGCGGCGTGGAAGAATGCCGAAGTCGACGCGCTGTACAGACTCGTCGCCGCCGGCGTGCGCGTGCCGAAGCCTTACGGCTATTTCAACGACACGCTGATCATGGAGCTGGTGACCGATGCCGCCGGGGACCCTGCCCCGCGCCTGGGCGAAGTCGATCTGTTACCCGAGACCGCGCGCGAGTATCACGGCTTCCTCATACAGCAGATCGTGCGCATGTTGAGCATCGGGCTCATACACGGCGATCTCTCGGAGTTCAACGTGCTCGTCGGCACCGAAGGACCGGTGATCATCGACCTACCTCAGGCCGTGAATGCGGCGGGCAACAACGGCGCGTTCGCGCTGCTCGAGCGAGACGTGAACAACATTCGGGGCACGCTGGGCCGCTTTGCACCGGATCTTCTGGAGACCGAGTTTGCGCGCGAGATGTGGGCGCTGTTCGAGCAAGGTGAACTGACCGCGGACAGCAAGCTCACGGGTGTCTGTGCGCGAGACGAGACGGCAGCGGATGCCGAGGGTGTCCTGCTGGCCGTTGAGGATGCGCGCGAGGAAGCGCTGCGACGAGAACTGGGGCGTGAGGGCTAGAGGACCGGTTATTGGCGCCGATCAATCCAGCTTCCCCATGCTCGTCAGATCACGTCCCTCTTAGTTTTGCGGATTTTTCCCGGCTCCAAGACAAATAGCTGGGTTAGAGGAGAATCCTCGCACAGACAATAGCTTGCCGGCATTTTGAGCACGCCCGGTAGAGAAACGGCAGAGGTCAGCTGCTGCACCTGCGATGACTCAGTGGAATCCAGCTTGGTCTCGACCAGCCGTCACTCGGTCGGATCCAGCGTGGCAGCGTGCGCCCGCACCGCTCAATTCCGAAATACTGTTTGCGGACGTCTTCGTATGTATCGTCGCCGCCCGCCACCCGGTCGCTACGGGACGATTTACAGTGGATCAATACCTCAAATACCAGCATGTCGTAGTGGATATCCTGTCTGGACAACAGACACCGGTGGACCGTCCCCTGGCGGCTCTGGGACTCAAGCGTCGAGTGGGATTGGTCCTACCTTACTTCCTGCCGGCCGTCCTAACCGTGGCGCAAAGCAACATGATTCTCACTACACCTAGTCGGCTCGCGCGCAAACTTGAAAGGGGTGCGGGAGTGCGTATCGTGAAGGCGCCGCGTGAGCTGGTCGGATTCAACTATGAGATGACTTGGCACGCGCGGTTGACCGCCGATCCCAGCCCACGAATGGTTCCGTGACCAAGTTCGGGCGGTCGCGAAGGAACTAGAATAAAGACCGTACAACGCCGAACGGCCTGTATGCTCCAAGGTGTTAGATCTAGTTGGGTGATGGACGGTTGCGCGAGTACTGTGGCCCGTCGCGGTTCAGGATTCCGATCAGGTCTACCGCTGGATCGACGTCGACGTCGATCGAAAGTCGAGCGGCCACGCGCCATCGGCGGCGCAACTCGCCGATTTTCGTGGTGGAAAACACTTCAGCGCCGACTATCACCAGTAATCCTCCGGTAAGGCATCCGAAAGCCAACTCTCGTGACTGGCAGCAGTGGTCAATTGCGGCCACTTGCACATGGGTGAGCGCCCCCGCAGTCCACTGAGCGCATTGGGATGACACAAACAAAGTTAGTCGCCCGGCCGCGACTTTGCCTACGCGAGAAACGGCCGGTTCCTTTAGAAAGCCCGCTCTCCACCCTGCTTCCGCTGCAGATACGGCCGCGCCATTGTCGCCGCGATTTAGTTCGTGGAATCCCGAGCTATTCCCCGAGCGGCGCGTCCGAATACTCGCGGTAGTTCACCTTGCGTTGAGCGGGCCGCGCCCGTGCTTCAAGCTGGCGAGGTATCCGGAAAAAACCTCTCGAGCTGCACGTTTCGCCATTGCAGCGGCGGATGCGTAGACAACGAATGTGCCGTCCGTCCATGCAGCTGCGCGCTTTATGCAGAGATCGTACCAGCCGCCGCAAGCCCACAAATAGGCGTACCATGAACGCGAAACTGGATTCGGTTTCGATTCGCACTATGACGAGGTCCCAATGGAAGTCGCGGTCGGACAGCAATGGGGGATCTTCTCAAGGAAGGTTCAGCGATGGGCGGTCGCCACGGTGATCAGCGTGGAGAACGGAACGGTGAACCTCAAATATCGAGATTACCCCGGGTTCTGCCGCATCGCTGCGGTCGAGATGCTGATGCTCAATGACGACCTTCAGTTTCTTGAGTCACTCGAAGAGATTACCCCGCGCCAGTGGCACGGTTAATTTCGACATCGGCAACTGCAGGGCAGGCGTTTCGCGGCTAAGAGCTTAGCGGTGCCGGCCCCGCGATTCTCACTTTTTGGGCGCGGCGGGACCCTCTGCGCCCCACGTGGAGCGAGAGCGCTGAGACGGCGTGCCGCGGAGCCGCTCTATCTTTTGGCACCGTTGATCAAGATGTCGCCATCCTCGAGGCGGCGCTCCGAAAAAACGTAGCTCATGCCCGCCGCTTTTTTAGTTGAACCGGAAGATGCGCCGCCCCGAGCATTATGCGTCCCCCTATGCGGCTGATTGAATTGGCCGATTGTGAGATTGGAGGAGAGACGTGATGGCCGAGAAACCGAACATCCTTCTAGTGCATGAAGCTCGGGGCGACGCTTCGCACTGGCGCCATGTCATTCCTCTCGTGCATGAAAAGGGATTCCGGGCCTTCGGGGCGCAAAACCCCCTTACGTCCTTGTCCGACGACATGCCGCACGAGCATGCCGACGCCTACGACTCATCAGCATGCTGCTTTACGGGCTCGCACTCGCGAGCTCGGCGTTGGGTGGCGTCTTTGCGTTTGTGATTCCAGCCCTGAGTCGTTAGCGCCGATGGAGGGACGCGGCCGGCCCGCTCTGCTTCTAACAGCAGCAAACTGATGGCACGCGGGCCAGACTTGAGGCTTATCTTTCGACTCCCATTACAGAGTGAAATTCGCCTCTTCGGCACACGGCCCGCACGGAACTTCGGTGAGCGCGCCCGACCGGGGATAGACGGCGCCGCTGCCTGCAGAGGCAAGGGCGCCCCAGGCTACTTGCGCTTTGTGAACCATCATTCCATTTGCTGCGGGTCGTGCCGCAGTCCGTTCAACGCAGGTAGTCATGCACCACTTTCCCCAGGCCGAGCGTCAGGTCCGCCACGCTGTGCACCGCCGCGACCACTTCCAGGACTGGCAGCTCCGCGACCGGCGCCAGCGCGTGTGGTGTGAGTGATAACGCAGCAGGGCCAGTCCAGGCCCCCTTAACCTCGATGTCTTCCATGTAGTACTCGACCAGCTCGCAGATCCGCGGACTCCCATCGACGTGCGGGATGATCTTGAGCAGATAGTTGGGCGCCGCGAAGGCAGCCTTGGTGCGTGCGATATCCACAGCATGATGCTTGTAGCCCATGGTCCCGGTCGCGACCCGGACTGGGCCGTAGTCGAGCGTGCCGATCAGTGTGTCGGTTTCTGCGCGCAGCGTCGGACTGCCGAGCTTCTTGGGGAAACCCCAGAGTTCGCGGCCAGCGGCAATGGGTGGGTGGTCATTGAGAAACATGCAAAGGGTGTAATTGCCCTTGCGTCCGCCAAAGGAGACCGGGATGACCTGTCCGCTTTCGGTGTAGTCCCCGAAGCCGGTGGAATCCGGCATGCGAATGAACTCGTACTTCACCAGCGGTGCTTCGATCTGGAGCGGCGCCGGCACCAGCGCGCGCAATTTCTCTGGATCGGTTCGATACGTGATGATGAAGTACTCGCGATCCACGAACCGATACGGGCCGCGGGGATACGCCGGCTGGGTCAAGGGCATCGCAAAGGCTCGCTCTTGGACTTCGTGCTCTTTCATAGGAGTCGCACGACCGAAGTCGCCTCGTTCTGCGCGCGAGTTATGCCGTGACGTATGCAGCGCCGCCATGTTGCACAAGCATTGCGAGGCCTTCGATTCTCGGACGAAATGATCATCTCGCCTCTGCTGCGCATCAAAGGCCACTGCCTGGGGTACGTTGGTGGGGCATAGTCAACTTTCCGGCGACTGTAGGAGCCATGCCCGAGCCCAGCAATAGTCCGTCTGTGGATGCAGCGTTTCTCGGGCGTTGATGCTCGAGAGACCAACTTGCGGTATCCGTAAGGCGGCGCACCTGCAGTGGCTTGGTCTCTACCTACCTGCGCTCGATGTTTCGGACGAGACGCTGACACCTGACCAACGTGGGCGCACACAAGATGGATCCGGCAATTTTATCTGCCACCTCGGGGTTGGCAGTAAACGGAGGGACTTGCTTACCTTTCGTCCCCCACCCAAGCGCGGCGCATATCACAGACCGAGGATGCTCGCCTTATCCATTGAAAAGCCCTAACGGTGTCAGGGTAGAACTCGCCCAGATGACGCGCCTGTGAAACCTCCTGAGGATTTTTCAGGAGAAGCGCCCGGCCTGAGTTGCCCTGCCTGCGAGGGCGGCGTTTCCTTTTGGTGCATCGATTTGACAGCCGCGTCCTGAAGCGCCTTGGCAATTCTCACAGCGAGCTGGGCCACTTCATCGATCGTCGCCTGTGGTGAGGCGGGGTCAACATGGCCGACCAGGCCAGAGGCTATCTGCGCGGCGACCAGGGTTCGCAGTTCGGTGGACGACAATTGCATGGGCCTACCTCCTCGTCGCCCCGGGGAGCGACGTTTTCGTCAATCATGCGCGCCGCGCTTTGCCTCGTGAGTGTCTCTTGTCCATTCTGGACACGATCTCAAGCCCGAGCAGGCTCCAACCACTGTCCAAAAGATACTCTGTCCTTACGACGATGGTGGGCGCAGATTCATGTCAGCAGCCACACAGCGCAGGTGTACGGACAAATTTCCCTTTGGGGATAAGAGGGGTGAATAGCTCATGACTCAAGTTGCCGTGGGTCGCGGGACATACATCCCGTTCTTGTCGGCATGTCCCAGATGCGGACATGAACAAGCTCAGTGGTATACGCACAGCGCATTACTCAGGCTGCTCCACCGCGGCTACCCAGTGGAGGGGTATTGCGTGATCTGCGATGCGTATTGGCAAATCGGCGCCCATGAGCGGGATGGTCTCGCGGCAAAGCTCACGGGCTAGCCGACCCAGTGCCGGAATGCGCTCCGGCCTGGGCGGCGATTTTGTTCGCCCGTTGTTGAATGCCGTGCACCTCGTGACCGACAAGAAACCCATGAATTCTGAACGGCGCAGACTGGCGACCAGCACATATTCCACTCCCCGACTTCCGTCACGCGAATGTCCGCTCGCTCACCGTTTTAGCACCGCCTCGCCTTTCGACGTGAGTCGCACGGCCAATCCGCGAGCCTCAATGAATCGCTCGATGTCTTCGCGAGGAAGGGGATTTCCGACGTTGTGCTCGAATGCACTCTGAAAGGCACGCAGTTTCACCAGGTCTTGGCTGTCGAGTTGTATGTTCGACTTTCGCGGGTAGAACTGATTCCCATCGAGTTCGGATTCGTCGACACTCCTACCCGTCCCAACTACCGCAACGCCGTGCACTCTCTCGATCGCTTCAAGCGTGGCAAATCTCGGAGGGCGGACGTTCCCACCTCTTTCACGATCCCAGATGACAAATGCGTACACGCTTACAGCGCCCACCAAACTTCCCCATTTACGCTTAGAGCTACAAAAAAACATTATACGCCCCGGGAGCGGGCCGCCCCGTCGACGCGCGGTTTCTACCCATACGGCTCTGAGCGCTGGACCGCACTGCATGGACGCGAGGTTATGTTCGCTACCGCACGGACAAGCTCACGTCGAGGGAGTAACAGTTTTTGCGCGCTAATAAAGGTCACTCGCTCTCCCCGCGAGCGACTAATCGATGATTGAGCGTGGGTCCGCTGGCATGGACGCCGGCGGACTTCTTTCTGACTCTTGCACGTGCTGCGCGTATGCAAGGGTCTGAATACTCGCTGGTCGTGTATGGACGCACGGACCGAGCCATCCGCACCATTCGCGGAGCGCGGGTGTCTCACTTGATATCCGTACGGTTTCTCGCGCCGCGGGGCATGCCGAAGAATCCGCCCTAGCAGATAGGTGACCAGAGTCCTGAACGGGGAGTAGACTCGTCCTATGCGAAAGCGCCTCATCAACCCGAGCGCAGAACGTCTTGGGGCTCTTGGACAAAGTTGGTTAGACCTCGAGCGTGCAGCCGTGGTCGAGGTCACCTCAGAAGACGAGGACTTTCCGGTCGAGTCGGCCTTCGGTTCCAAAGATGCGCGAGGCTGGCGGGCGGCAGCGCCGGGGCATCAAACGATTCGTCTTATCTTCGATCACCCGCAAAGGCTCAAACGCGTATCCCTTGTCTTCGAGGAAGAGGAAATTGGGCGTACACAAGAATTCGTTTTGCGGTGGTCTTCGGATGGCGGGAGCACGCTTAAAGAGATTGTTCGCCAGCAGTGGAATTTCAGTCCACCCGAATCGATACGCGAAGTTGAGCAGTATCAAGTGGACCTTCACAACGTTAATGTACTCGAACTGGTCATTAAACCGGATATCGCGGGCGGGGTCGCTTGCGCTTCGCTGAAGAACCTCCGCTTGTCGTGACGAAAGGGCCGCCCCGCGAGCTGCCGGCCCTGAATGACTGCACGCCAACCACGGCCTACTCAAACGAAAGCTGTCGTGCCGCCTTCATCTTCCCAAGTAGCCAGCCTTGCCGCTTGGCGCATTGCCTCTCCGTTACGATCAGCGCGGCAACCTGCAGCCGCCGTTTCAGCGTGGGTGGGCGAAGACGAAGAAGCCGCATCGTTCTCGAGGCTCAATGACTCGGCGTGCGACGTCTGGCGCAGCGTGGTCCTGAAGGTATCTGCAAGGCTACCGTCCACGCTTTCGCCACACGGCGTTTTGATCTGGTCAGTCAAGCGCTTCCAACTCGCCGTAACCGTATCGTTAGGCACAACCGTCTCCTTACAAACCACCCTAACTTAAAGTCGTAACGAGATCGGGTACGGCGTCGCACACTCCTGCAACCACCGCAGCGGCCGCCCGGGCCCGCATGAGTGCGCGAGCGTACAGAAATTGCGGGCTGGCGAGCGTACGCATGGCCAGGCTATCGACCGGAATGCCATGCTCGCCACCCACCTTAAGGAAGACTCTATGAGCCTTTCCGACTCACGTGCGACTCCCGCGGAGGTGTTCTATGTCGTTCAGAGCACCGGCGCGCGCGGGCGCCGAGAACACCGCTTAGCTTCTGTCCTGTACGAGATGCGTCCGCACGCGCACACCGAGCTTGCCCGGCTCAGCGCCGCGCATCCCGGCGACTACGCTGTCTGGAAGGCTGCGACCTACATCGAACCGCCCCAGTGGGGGTATGCCGTGATGCGGGGTGACGGGACGGTGGTTCCACCAAGAGCGGTTGGCGGCACCTGCGGCCCGCTGCCACGCGGGCTGGAACCCGGCGACGGACCGATTACTCGCCGAGATTGAAGCGCGCGCGCAGCCTCGACTATGGGGCGCAGTGCGGCCTCGATGATCTCGCGCGCTGGGACTCGTAAGCCGTGAATCGGGACGACATGACCAGACCAGTTGCACGCGCTTGCGTCGGGAACTCGCAAACGGTAGCCGGCCGAGAGCCTGACGGTCTCAAATGCTCCGCTCTGGCGGAGCCGTGCGGTCAGATGCCGATCGAGTCGGAGCGTGAGAGCGTGAGGACTGACGCGGCCCAAGACTGGAACAGCTGTTTTGCTGGCGTTACGTCCGGCAGTGCGATCCGCGCGGTCCGACGACCCGCGCACGCCGTGCGTATTGGTAGCGAAACTCCCTCAGTGGATCAGCGCGGGTACCAGCAATTGTGCGACCCCGCGACCCGGCGTATATGTGCCCATAGTGCGCGGCGGCACTGCACGTTGCGACGCTAATGCAACCTGTAAGCGATGCAATACCGGGCTCTACGGTGAGCGCGCACCCAGCCGTTCACTGGACCGAGGGCGGCAAGGCGTGCTGCGCGCGCTGGCACTCCGAAAGCGGGGTGCCGCCGGCCAAGCGCGTAGTCATCGCCGATGACCATATGACGACCGACGATGCGTATGGCCTCGCGTGCCAGGGAACCGCGCTGCTGTGGCGGGGCGACTTCCAGAACGCCCGCCGGATGCTGCTCGCGTTGGCGAGTCGTGCCGACCGCCAGCCGCGCAGGGCAAAAAAGTCGGCCGCATCTTCGATGCCCGGCTCGCCTGCCGAAGCTTTTCATCTCTATCGGCAGGCCCGGTCACAGCGGGCCCGCACATTAGGTGCGCTGCTGGTGCCGCTGGACCAGGACTACGGCATTCCGCTGCGACGTGCGCCCGACATCCGGCAAGCCTGCGCGGAAGCCTACGGCCCGGGACAGGGACCCTCGGTGGCCTCACTGCGAGCGTTGCTGGGCCTCATCGGCGCGCACGAGTGGCGCACCAAGGGGATTGAAATCGCGGCAATCGGTGGCCGAATCCATCCGCACTACGGAGTGTTCGCGCCGATTCGCGGTGAATACGTCGATCTGGTCGCGACGGCGCCTTTGCCAGCCTTCAGCTCATCATCCAGCTTGGCCTTCGACATCGGCACCGGCACGGGGGTGCTGGCGGCCGTGCTGGCGCGGCGCGGCATCATGCGCGTGGTCGCCACCGACCGGGATCCCCGCGCGCTGGCGTGCGCACGCGAGAACCTCGAGCGTCTCGGGTTGGCGCAGCAAGTGGAAGTCGCGCAAGCAGATCTCTTCCCCGAAGGACGGGCGGCGCTCGTGGTTTGCAACCCGCCCTGGATTCCCGCGCGGCCGACCTCTCCCATCGAGCGCGGGATCTACGATCCCGAGAGTCGCATGCTGCGTGGGTTCCTCGGCTCGCTGCCCGCGCACCTGGAGCGAGGGGGCGAGGGCTGGTTGATCCTTTCGGACCTGGCGGAGCACCTGGGCCTGCGGCCAAGATCGGCACTGCTCGCGGCGTTCCAGGCGGCAGGGCTTACGGTCGTGGATCGACGCGATGTGCGGCCAAAACACCCCCGCGCCTCCGACGAAACCGACCCGCTGCATGCGGCGCGCGCAGCCGAAGTGACATCACTCTGGCGCCTCGCTGTGCGCTGAGATTCGGTCGGCGAGAATTGAGCTGCCGAGTGCTTGCGTTAGTGGACATACACTTTACGCGTGCGCGACCACCACGCAGAGCCGTGACGTCACGCAGCCAACGGCGGACGACCCTACTGCTGTCGCCGACGACCTGCGCGGTAACGAGAGCCCCCGGTACCCATTGAGAGCCTCATGTCGTGCCGCAAGAACTTTGCACAACGCACCGAGGGGTGCGCTTCCTGTCAAAGCTGCAGGCGGCCTCCGCAGGAGAGAACGTGCCCCTCATAAGCGAACTACGTGTCAAGAGGCAATGGAAGACGGCGACGCCATGATGCGCCCACGAGCAGTTTCCGCATTGTCATCGATGACAAGCGCGCAACGTGCAACGCCTGCGGCAGGCGCAGCGTAGCCGCTCAGACGAGCCACCTCATGGGCGATCTCATTCGGGCGCAACACGTAACTCACGCAACCGGTTTCAATGGCAGTGATGGGCATGCTGGGAAAGCGAGCAGATCCCGGGTACTGCGCAAGTGTGGTACCGCCGGCTTGCTTGATCGATTGTATGCCGACGGCGCCATCGGAGCCTTCGCCGGAGAGGACGACGCCGATCGCGCTATGGCCAGGCTGTTTCGCGAGCGAGGTGAACAGAATATCCCCCGGATGATGCAGTCCGCTTGGGTTCGTTGTCACGCGGAGGCGGCCACTGGCCATTGTCAGCGTGGCATTTGCAGTTATCACGTAGACGTGGTCTTGCTCCACTACCGCGCCGTCGTGCGCGTGCATCACCGGAAGAATCGTTCTCTTGGCGAGAGTTTCGAACAGCAACCTCTCGCGGCCCGAATCGAGATGTTGAACGATGATAAAAGCTGCACCGCATTCGGCCGGTAGAGCGGACAGCAGTTCGCAAACGGCCTCAAGGTCGCCTGCAGAAGAAGCCACGGCCACGATAGAAGATGGATCCATTACTGCTCACGCGGTCAGGTGTTCATGACGCAGCCCGTCGCGGCGCGGTGAATCACCTCGATCTAATTGGCGCCGCCCGGTCGCGCCTGCCGGTCTTCCTGGGCACCACATGCCTTTCCGACGCATGATTGCGCGCACGTTGGACGCCGTAAGAACCGTCAGGTACGAGCGAACTTTGGCGCCCAGTTCGAGTCTGGCAAATTCCTGCGCAAACAGACTCCGGACCTCCGCAGGCGGTGCGCCCGTACGGTTGCACAACGAGGTCACCGCGCGCTCGTGTCTGACAGCTTCTTTGTCGGGTTCAAAAAGTGGGTTCATCGGAAATTCCGCCGTGAGATTGACACGTATGTTAGGGCTGAGCCTCGGGGCGGATTCGTGCGGTGGTATACAGGCTACGCCTGTACACTAAACGACGCACCTCGACGTTCTTGTCCGGCTCTCGGTCGCATGCCGTGATCTTCGCCTTGAGCCTCCTCTAAGTCAGCTCGTGCCTTTAAAAAGGCACGAAACGCCCCAATACTTGCGGTGCAAGCGCGCTTGCGACACGTCCACCTGCGATTCTGAAAGGACCGCTATCGAACGGACTCGGGGTGACTGACGCGGCCCGGGTTGCGCCGCGCGGAAAGCACCGGCGTCGCGAGTCTAAACTGCAACAAACTACCGGCGCGGCAGGGCGAAAACCGGAGCACTCAGGAGGGTTTGATGGACTGGATTTTCGTGGAAGGCAGCTGGCAGCGCTTCAGGGACGAAGTACACGCAAACTGGGGGAGGCTCACCTCCGCTCACCTCGACTTGATTGCAGGCAGCCGCGCGCGTCTTGCGAGTAAGATTGAAGAGACGTATGGCGTCACGAGCAACGAGGCCGAACGGCAGATTAAGAGCTTCGAAGCGCGCAACCAGGATCCTCGTCCGGTGAGCTTTCGCTGAGCGGACTGTCGTGGGCGCGCATCCGTCGGCACAATCCAGGGCGCAGAGCGAAGGCGGTGCCCGCGGTGATATGCCGCGCATATTGGTAGTCGATGACGATGTGGATGCGGCCGATGCTCTCGCGTCATTGCTGCAATCGGCGGGGCGCGGTGATGCGCGTGTCGCGTACACCGGCGCGACTGCTCTTGCTCTCGCCCTCGAGTTCGTGCCCACGGTCCTGCTTCTGGATCTCGATCTGCCGGACATGAGCGGTTACGACGTCGCCCGACATCTCTCCCAACATCCGCAGCTACAGGACCTGAGACTGATTGCCTTGACGGCTAGCGGTGAGCACCCCGGCCGCGAACTGGCGCGCGAGGCGGGGATCGAGCGATACCTGATTAAGCCCGTCGGCTCGGCGGACTTGGACGAGCTGTTCCCCTGATCCACTGAGGCCAAAGAGTCGAGCGCTGATGCTGGGATTCCTCGACGCGGGCCAGCCGCAAGCACGCCGCAGCGATCCTTGGTCAATTCCGTTGGATGACACAATGTGGTTGCAATCATTGTCTCCCCCCGAGGTCTTGGCGCGAGCCACCTCCGCAGCTGCTACACGGACGCTCTGCGTCAAGCCACAGTCGCACGTACTCGGCGATTGCCGCAAAGGTTTGACGTAAGAAAATAAATACCTTCGCGCAAGCCATCAGCAGCACGCGCTGGAGACACGCCGGCACCGAAAAGCCATCGCGTGCTCTGCACTCATTGCAAATCGAAACGAGCAACTCGCGAAAACAATGTTTATTTTCTTCCCGCGGCGCACACGCTCGGTATAAGGCGCATACTCCGCGCCTTCAGCCGCATACGAGCTGAGTTGGCCGGCGAATTCTCGCTGGCTATACGTCGAGGTTCACTTTTATGGATCAATCAAAGAGCGTTCCTACTGGCGAGGCCGCCAGGAACACTAATACGGCACCCACGAAGAACATCGTCGACACGGTGATCGCCGCGGGCCATTTCACGACCTTGGCCCGCGCCATCAACGCAGCGGGTCTGACTGCGGAGCTGGCCGCCAAAGGCCCGTTCACGGTTTTCGCTCCGACTGATGAGGCCTTCAAGAAGCTTCCGGCGGGCGCGTACGACAGCCTGCTCAAGGACGCGGGCAAGCTCAAGGCGGTTCTGAACTACCACGTCGTCTCGGGCTATTTCATGGCGAGAGACCTGAAGTCAGGAGAAGTAGCAACGGCGCAGGGCACTCCGCTGTCGGCAGTGGTGTCCTCATCGGACGTGCGAGTCAACGGGGCTCGCGTCACCAAGGCGGATATCGTTGCGACGAACGGCATCGTGCACGCGATCGACGCGGTCATTCTGCCCAAGAACTGGCAATTGCTGGCTGCCGCAGCCTGACGATCGCCTTTCGCAAAGCACTTGTGTGCACTCGAAGGCCCCGTTCGCGGGGCCTTCTCTTTTAATTGACCCGCGCCCAGTGATCAGCGATATGGCATTCGTTTGCGGCGCCGGGGGGAACAACCATTCGATCAGCCTGAGTTGTTGCAGAGCGAGTGCCGTTAACTGTGCGGGGCGCGGTCATTACCGCTGTTCGTGACGCCAGCAGGTCCAGTTTCCCCAGCACGCCTGAAAGGATTCATGAAGACACCCGCCGCCCTGCGGCCCGTGATCGATGACGGTGTGATCGACGAAGTCATCCGCTCGCTCAAGAGCGGCAAGGAAGCCACCGTCTATCTCGTGCGCGCGTGGGCGCACATGCGGTGCGCGAAGGTCTATCGAGACATGAGGCAGCGGAGCTTCCAGAAGCGCGCCGCCGGCG
>Ga0210384_10003388_pt1 | contig 18514 bp, 18 predicted proteins | sample IncBWH2MmetaG_FD_160574 | JGI IMG/M metagenome (GOLD analysis project Ga0210384, IMG submission 160574) | Forest soil microbial communities from Barre Woods Harvard Forest LTER site, Petersham, Massachusetts, United States - Inc-BW-H-2-M | ecosystem: Environmental > Terrestrial > Soil >...
GGCGTTGCGGCGTGAATCGAACCTGGTCGTCTTCCCGATATGCGATGCCGGCGATCGTCGGCAAGGCATCTTTCAGATTCGCTGCAGCCGCAACTATCTCCACCAGCGTTTGCTCCCCCTCGTGAATCACGATCATGTCGAGTTCGGGATGGTGCTCCAGCAGCGGCTGTGCTGCGCACGAAGCGTAATGCCCGCCCGCCACAATCAGTTTTCCAGGGTGGAGTTGTTTGATCCGGCGTGCCAAGGTGAGAAATTCCTGCGCGCGCGATTGAAAACAAACCGACAGTCCGACGATCTCCGCATCGCCCGCCTGTTCCGCGACCGCCTCCACATCGTCCGCCGAATTGAACACGGCCAATGACGTCTCATGCCGCTTCGCCTGCAGTGAAGATGCCAAATATCGGATGGAAAGATTCTCCTCAAAGTCCGGACCCGCCAGAAGAACGCGCATATACCCTCCCGCCCGTCAAAACTAGAACGCGCTCATTGTACATTCTTGCATCGCCGGTGTTCGCTGCGATTGGGCCGTCTATGGTTGGCATCTTTCATCAGAGAAGATCTACAAGGTTCTCGCCAAAATCAATGGCCTGCCCTTCGCACGATTCGCGAGGCACAGAGGTAATCCTTCAGCTCAAGGTCCAAGGATACCTAGGCACTCGATATTGAATTTAGGCTCAGATAGATTGCAACTTGTCCGGGTGGCGACAACCCGGAAGTAATCTCCGGCCCTTGATAGCACGGTTTCCTAGACGGGTTGTATAGGCATGGGATAACAGCTGGTGACCACCCCGCCGTTTTCGAATTCTTCGGTGGGATACTGAATGCTCAGACGCCCCCTAACTCATTGGTGAAACGAGAGTTGGCCCGCGAGTGCGTGGACCTCAAGGCGCTCGGTCGAAACTCGGAGCACCCGGAATTTGATCGGTTCGGTCAACACAAGCGCGTGTCGGGAGCAATCTGCCAAACCGGAGGCATTAACTGACCTTGGGTCAAGGTGCTAAGTCCGGGCTATAACCGTCCACCATGTCCACAAAGTCCGACACCTCCGCCATGTCTTTGCCGACAAACCGGATGGTATGCGAGTCCACTCGCTGCACCGATCTCAGATAACTGAGCATCTGGGCCGGCGTATAATTCTTGAAGCTGATCTCGAGCGTCACCGGCGTCTTGACCGTATACGGCTTGAAATCGTGCAGGCGCTCCAGCGCCCACTTGACGCCCGCCGCGATTCTTTCGCACGATGCTTCCGGAGTCAGCGTCTCCGCGGAATGAAAGCTCAAGCTCTTTTTCGTCTCCGCCGTTTCTATGCTTCCCAGCCTTGACTTCAGTTCCTCCACGGCAGCGTCATCTCCCGACGCGAAAATCACCGGCACCCCCAGCGCACCTGCAAACGCCGCGTTGAACTCCCCTTCCGTGACCGCATTTCCGTTCAGCGCCACGCGCGTAAGGTGCGCGCTCGAAAACGTATGCGCTCGTACGCCCCGCGAGTTCGTTGTCGACGCGTGATAACCGATGAAAAGTGCCGCGTCAAAGCTCGCATCGACGCCCGCCATCATGCTCCCATGTCGCGGCCAGGAACGGATGATGTGAACATCTTTCGGAAACTCCTCGATCAGCAGATTCTCGCCATTTCCATGCGAATCGCTCACCACGATCTCCGTTGCCCCAGACTCTTTGGCCGCCCGCACCGCCGCCAGCGTTTCATTCGTCATGAATCGCCGGAAGCGCTCGTATTCGAATCCAGTTGGTCCGAGCTGGTCGGCAGTCACCACCCCAGCCACGCCTTCCATATCCACGGAAATGTAAATCTTCAACTTCTTCGCCGCCGACGCGGAGGTCTGCGGCTTCGCTGTGGAATTCAAGAACCAGGAAACGGCAAGCATAAGGAAGAAACAGCCAGCACGACGCGAAACACTCATGGGAGCACCTCTCAAAACTGGAAAATCAGGACGCCAGCGGACAGGAGTCTATCAGCTTCGCGCCGCCGAGGGAAAAGTGCACCATTTACATTTGTCCTTTCAAAGGGATGCTCACTGATTCTGTGCCGAGAAATGGAACAAACCGTATCACTGGAGTGGAGGTTTGGGCCGTCGAGTCGCTTAGAAAGTGGGGCGGATTCCTGCCCCACTTTTGGGACAAGAGCATTGCAGTTGCTACGATTCTTGACTACGCTGCTGCGGTGAAGACCGCATTGACCTCCAATCTCTATTCTTCTGCAGCGGCATACGATATCCCTTCATTACTTCGCGAGCGCCTGCGCGCAGCCACGCGGCGAAACCCGCGTTTCTCCTTACGCTCTTTTGCCAAGCAGTTAGGAATCGACCACTCGACGCTTTCTCAGGTCTTGAGAGGTAGACGCCGACTCTCTGGCCGCGATTTAGAGCTTGTCGCCAAGCATATGGGGCTGAGCCAAGAAACCATCCGGGTCTACGCACAGAGCTTTCAAAAAAAATCGACTCCTCTGCCAGACAGCCTCCGTCGCTATCACTTCGATTTGGATACCTTTCAATTTCTCTCCGTTTGGTACCACTATGCCATTCTCGAACTCATTGAGGTGGAAGGATTCAAGACAGATTCACGCTGGATCGCCAATACGCTTGGGATTGCGGTAGAGGATGTCAATATTGCCCTTCAGCGTTTGCTGCGCCTGGGTTTGTTAGAAATGTCGGACCACGATCATTGGATTGACAAGTCCAGTGACGCGGAGTTTCACAGTACTGCACTGAACGAAGCGGCATGCAACCAGATGAACCAAGAAATCCACGAGCTGGCGATTGACGCGATAAAGAGGATTCCGAGCCAGCACAGAGTTCATCGCCAGGGGGTAGTTGCGCTCGGCTCAGGAAAACTTCGCCAGTTGAAGAGGATGGCAGACGACTTCATGAACCAATTGCGGTCTTTGGTATCTGAGAGTGATGCCAAGGACGACGTGTATCAGGTGGAGATTTCGTTTTTTCCCGTCACGACACTTAAGAAAAGCAAAGGAGAGAAGAATGGCTAACCCGGTGATGCACTGGCAGATCCTTACGAAGCAACCGAAGAAGCTGGAGGAATTCTATTCGGCGCTGTTTGGCTGGAAGATCTCCGGCGACAATGCGCTCGGCTATCGCCAGGTTGACACGACTTCTAAAGAGGGCATTCACGGTGGCTTTTGGCCGATAGCAGAAAGAGAAGGGCATAGCATGGTCCAGCTTTTCATTCGTGTCGACGACGTGAAAGAACATGCGAAAAAGGCCGAACAACTAGGCGCGCACATTGTTATTCCACCACAAACGCTCCCGGACGGCGATGAGATGGCGGTAGCAGTAGACCCAGATGGGATTCCATTCGCAATGTTTCGGGGCGCCGGAAGTGCTCCGCGATAGCCCGTTCACCAGTGTTCGAGAAATCCCACGCCCTTGATTGAGGAATCCTATATTTTTGATTAGTGATAGCTCCAGGTCGGCAAACCGGAACAAATTGCTTAAACGGGCTTCCCTAAGGAGGTCGGCCGTTGCAAGAGTGTTTTTTCTCAGGTGTCGGCCTCCTCAGGACAGACCCGTGCGGTAGCTTCTAAGAGCATCGACCATTGCGTTCGCGGCATTGCGTCCAATGTGGCTCTTTTTCTCAAGTCCACATTCCCGCCCACTGGATTGTGACGTAATGGTCCCCAAGATCCAAACTCCACTCCTCGATGGTACGGACTTGGAAGCGCTCGAATACGCAGCCCGCCGTGCGATGGCATACCTAAATGAGGTAAGGTCGCGACCCGTCGCGCCGTCGCCTCTAGCGGTCCGCGATCTCGACCAGCTTGGTGGCGCGCTTCCCACATCGGGCTCGGACCCGCGCACGGTCATCGAATTGCTTGATCGCATCGGCTCTCCAGCCACGGTTGCCAACGCAGGTGGACGATTTTTTGGGTTCGTGAACGGCGCATCCGTTCCCGCGTCGGTGGCGGCTGCGTGGATGGTCAGCGCATGGGACCAGAATTGCAATTTGCGAGTGATGTCGCCCGCTACCGCCGCCATCGAGGACATCACGCTCGCCTGGGTGAAACAGCTGCTGGGTTTGCCCGCTGAATGTGGCGCCGGGCTCGTAACAGGCGGCACAGTGGCGAACTTCGCAGGTCTTGCGGCGGCGCGTCATGCGCTTCTAGAGTCCACAGGCTGGGACGTCGAGAACCAGGGTCTGTTCGGCGCGCCGGCGCTGAATGTGGTCGTCGGCGACGAGGTTCATGCGTCGGTCATCAAAGCACTTGGGCTACTCGGCCTGGGACGCACTCGACTGAACCGTGTACCGGTGGACGGACAGGGCAGAATGCGGCCTGATCGCCTCCCCGTGCTGGACGATCGCACCATCGTCTGCCTCCAGGCCGGAAACGTCAACACGGGAGCCTTCGATCCGGCGTCCGAGATCATTCCAGCCGCGCATGCCGCAGGCGCGTGGGTCCACGTGGACGGAGCGTTTGGACTTTGGGCCGCTGCATCTCCGCGTCAACGGCATCTCATGAAGGGCTTCGAGTATGCGGACTCGTGGTCCACCGATGCCCACAAATGGCCAAACGTCGGATACGATTGCGGCATCGCACTGGTTCGTGATGCCAGGGCGCTGCGCTCGGTGATGGCGATATCGGCCCCGTACATTCCTCCGAGCGTGTTGAGAGAACCCAGTCAATACACGCCCGAAATGTCGCGGCGGGCACGCGGCGTCGAGCTCTGGGCGGCGCTGCGATCGCTTGGGCGCGAGGGCATCGCCGCGCTGTTAGATCGCACATGCGCGCATGCGCAGCGATTCGCCGCTGGGCTGGGCGAGGCCGGCTTCGAGATTCTGAACGAGGTGGTCATTAATCAGGTGCTTGTCTCGTTCGGTTCAGCGGAGGTTACGCGGGCGGTCATCGAGCGCATCCAGCAGGACGGCACATGTTGGTGCGGCCCGACCGAATGGCAAGATCGCACGGCGATGCGCATCAGTGTCTCGTCATGGGCCACGACCAGTGAGGACGTGGAGACGAGCCTCGCCGCCATGCTGCGCATCGCGCGGGAGGTGAAACGGATACCGATTGACTGATAGTGTTCTCCGACTGACCCATCTGAAGGCCGCAACGCCTTGCGTAAAATCATGGCCCAGGCCCAGGCGTCCGGACTGCTCACAGATCGTCCTGTCGAATTTGCCGAGCAGTTCGCCGGCCTGCTTTGGCGCGATTTGATGGTCAGCCTGCTGCTCGGCAATTCTGGAGCAGTTGTGGGCCAGCAACTCTCTTCGTCTGGTTCGATCACGCCAGCGGCACGCTGACGGCGAATGGTTTACATCGAAGGGCCAGGCATGCTTGTGCCCTCTGGCACTTACTCTTCCCGCAAAACCTCCACCGGTTGCACTCCCGTCGCGCGCACCGCGGGCAGCAAGCTAGCAGCGACCGCAACGAGCGTCAATCCGCCGATCGCCACCGCAAGCGTAATCGGATCCGCCGGCTTCACACCAAACAGCATCGTACCCGCCGCTCTTCCCCCAATCACCGCGAGAATCGTCCCGCTGGCCAGACCGATGGCAACCAGCTCCAGCCCCTCTCTTAGAATCATCGCAAGAATGTTGCTTTTGCTGGCTCCCATCGCCATGCGAATCCCAATCTCGTTTTTGCGCCGCACCGCCATATACGAAATGATTCCATAGATCCCCACGGTCGCCAGCAGCGCCGCCAGCGCCCCGTAAAATCCAGAGAGCATTGCCATCAGCCGCTCGCGCCCCAGCCCGCGCAGCACCGCAGTCCTGAGCGGCCAAAAATTCAGGACAATTTCTGGATTCATTCTGCTGGCACTTTCTTTGAGTGCGGAAAGCACCATTGAGACCGGTTCGCTCGAACGAACCATCATGATGGAGTCCTGTTCGTCGCTATCGTTCTGACTCTCCGCCAGGAAAATGATCGGACTAAAATCCTCGCGCAAATCGCGATACTTCGTGTCTCCAACCAATCCAACGATTTGATAAACCTTTTCAAGCCTGCTCGCCCCAGTGCCCCTCCGGAACGTCCTTCCAATCGGGTCGCTACTTCCAAAAAATGCGTGCGCACATTTCTCATTCACAATCGCCGCAAGAGGCGCACTCAGCGTGTCGTTCTCATCGAAGTCCCTTCCGGCAAGCAACGGAATCTCCATGGTTCTGAAATAGCCTGGGCTCACTGCGTTGAAGTTCATCAGTTTTCGATGCACTTCAATCTCCGGAATGTTGGTGAATTCGTTCCATCCGCTGCCGGTCAACGGAACGATTTCCGTCTCCGCCGCCATGGCCACGCCAGGAGTCGTTCCAACGTTGACCCACAGCTCGTGTTTGTACTCCAGTCGTCGTTCGGCCGGGATCTTCAAGTTGGAAAAATCGAAATCCGCAACTAACAAATCGTCCTGTTGAAAGCCCGCATTCAGCCTCACCAAATTGCGGAACGTGCCTACAAACAAGAGCGCCGCAACCAGCAACACCATCGAGAGCGCTACTTGGCCAACGATCAGGCCTCTTCGCAACAAGAAGCTCTCGCGGCCCGTCGTCACGTTGCGCCCTCCGCCCTTCATCATCGTCCCCGGATCGGATCGCGCTGCCTGGAGCGCTGGCGCCATGGCAAAAAGCAAGCACGTCACCACTGCCAGTCCCATCGTAAATAGGAGTACACGCAAATCGAGAGTTAGCGAGAGAAACGCGGTGTCCCCGAAACTGCTGATAAACGCAACCAAGCCGCGGCTTAGCGCCTGCGCGAGAAAAATCCCGCCTCCTGCGCCCAGTACGGCCAGCAGCAGACCTTCGATCAGCATCTGGCGGACTAACCGGCGTGGCGAGGCCCCCAACGCGATGCGCAGCGCCATTTCGCGCTGCCGCGTGCTCGCTCGCGCCAGCATCAGATTCGCCAAATTCGCGCACGCGATCAGCAAAACTAATCCAGAAATCGCCAACAGAAGAAAGAGCGGCCTCTCGTATTGGTCTCTGAGCGAAGATACGCCCGTAGCGGCGGGCAAAGCGCCAAAACTGAACCTCAAGTATTTTCCTCTTGCATCGGCGTCGTACTCTGACGGCATCGTCGCGATCATCACCTGAGGCGCGATCGACGCCAATTGCGCCGAGGCCCGCTTGATATTCCAGCCTGGCTTCAATCGCCCAATTGCCGAAAGCCACCAGGTGATGTGACTATCCGTCCAAGAATGCTCTCCCTGCACCGCCGGCTCGCTACACATCGGCACCGCAACATCAAAGTTGCGCCCCACTTCCAGCCCAGTAAAGCTAGCCGGCGTCACGCCGATAATCTGAAACGGCTTTTGATCCAGCGAAAGCCTTTTTCCCACAACATCCGTTCGTCCGCCGTACTCGCGCTGCCAAAATCCGTAGCTAATCACGACTCCTTGAACTCCACACGCGCGGTAATCATCAGCCGAGGAGATTAACCGCCCTAGGACCGGTTGAATCTGCAGCACCCGGAAGAAATTCCCATCAGCCCAAATCCCGTCCACGTTACGGGCTTCGCCTCCATTTCCCAGGTCGAAGGGTTCCGTGCTCCAGGCTGAAACGTCCGAAAATGGCTCCTGGCGCTCCTTGAGCTGTTCCCAAATCGCGTAGGAAAACTCCCTCTGCCGCGTCACCGTTTCTCCGATTCGGCCATCGTGATACATATGAATAGTCGCCAATTGCTCGGGCGCAGCGACCGGTAGTGTCTTCAGCAGCACCGCATCCAGCAACTCAAAAATCGCCGTGTTCGCTCCAATTCCCAGTGCCAGCGACAGAATTGCGACAATCGCAAAGCCCGGACTCATGCGCAGCAAACGCAGCCCCAGCCGTACGTCCTTCGTCCATCCGGCAAACAATCCTTCGCCGTTATCCACACCAGGAGGGATCGGCTCCGACGCCGGCGCATGCACTCGTCGCAATTCCGCGATCAGCCGTCCATCCTCTAAATCCGTTTTCAACAGCCACACGGCCTGCTTCTCATCCATCCCGCTTCGCAACATTTCCTCGTAGCGTTCAGAAAGGCCTTGCGCCAGCTCTTCGACCATTCCTTCTTCTCGCCCGGCATCCAACTTCAAATCCGCGATCGCCCGACGAACCTCACTCCTCCAGTCAGGCATTTTCCACCCCCGTGATCCGGTTAATCGCGCCAACAAAATTAATCCACACGCTGCGCTGCTCTTTCAACACCGCGCGCCCCTGCGCGGTGAGCCTGTAATATCGACGCCGTCGTTGGCCGCTCTTCTCCACCCATCGTCCTTCAATAAATCCGCGCTTCTCCAGCCGATAGAGCAATGGATAGAACGACGCTATGTTGAACTTCAGCACCCCGTCCGACCGCTCCTCGATCAGCTTCCCAATTTCATACCCATGCCTCGGACGATGTTTGAGCAGCGACAAGATCAGCATCTCCGCGCTGCCTTTCTTCAACTCCCGCGCAAACCCTTTTACTCGCATATATATCACTCAAACATATCCTAGTCACACCCCACGCCCATCGTCAAGTGCGTCCGGGTCCTGCTTCGGGTCTCGTCCGTCCGGGTCTATTTCGTTACGAGGGTTGTTGTCCGCATCAGGGATGACTTGCCCATCCGCCAGCCGGTGTTGGTGGGAGTACGAATTCAATCCCACTCGACCGGTCTTCCATCATTGACATGCAGGAGCATGTGGATAGTGGCGCCGTCTTCGTCTTTCCCCTCTCCTTCAGCCGGGACTCTCTTCATGACGGAGGCCTTTCCCTCGATCTGGCTCTCAAGTTCACCGCCGTTCTCATCGATGATTCTAACGAGAACGTCCCGCAGCAGAGCGGCAAGTTCGCCCTACTCTGTCTCCTTCCGGAAAATTTGTTGCACTCGTCACGGAAGGCGAGTTGCGGTCTCGGCAGATGCCAGCCTTGCGACACGGCGTAATCGATCCCCGGAATTTTCGATACCGGTCGCACTTGCTAGTCCGGCCATGCCTCGCGCCAGCATCGGGGTGCACGCACTAACCTTGGGTGGGATACCGAATGATCGTGAATTATCTTAGTCCAAATCCTTTAAAATGCGCCGGCCTTTTGTTGGCTTCGCCGCGGGAACCGAAAAAATCGCCATCTTGGACTCAAGTTGTGCCCCAGACTGGAGTGGCTCTATTCTGATGTCTGTGAAACGCCTGCTACTCGAGAAAGCTGTCGAAGCGTATTCGGTTTTCACTCCGGCGAAAAGGCTAGTGTTAGAAATTGAAGATGTGAATACAATTGGTTCGTGAAGCCCAAAGGCCGGGATTCCGAGAATCATAGAGCCTTTCCACCCAGGGTTCGAACATCGAGTATGACGACGAGAAGAGAGTTTTTCCGGCTGGCTGCCCAATCTGCGACGGCTGCGATGCTGGCCGGTAATCACAGTGCTGCGGCGGAACAGAACGAAGGGCATCGCGCAACTCCGCGTCGCGGATGGCCGCTCCTCGATCTGCAACAGCGGTTTGTGGATTTGCGTTTCGGCATGTTTGTGCATTTCAACATGGCGACATTTCAGGACCGCGAATGGGGCGATCCGACGTCACCCGCTGATCTGTTTCATCCCGCCGCTCTCGACACGGATCAATGGGCCGCGGCGGCGCAGTCGGCCGGCATGGCCTGGGGCTGCCTGACGACCCGGCATCACGATGGCTTCTGCATATGGCCGACAAAGACACGGGCAGCAAGCGTGGGGCAGACGTCGCATTCGACCGACGTCGTGCGCGCCTATGTGAATTCGTTTCGCAGGGCGGGGCTGCGGGTGGGGCTCTATTATTCAATCCTGTCGCTGCGCGACGATATCCGCCATTTCAACATCACTCCGGCCAAGGTAAAGCTCATCAGAGATCAGCTGACGGAACTACTCACCGGCTATGGAGAGGTCGACATCCTCATCACCGATGGATGGGATGCACCGTGGAGCCGTATCACTTATGAAGAGGTGCCGTTCCAGGAGATCTATGAGCACGTCAAGAATCTGCAGCCCAACTGCCTGCTCTGCGATCTCAACGCCAGTCAATATCCTTCGGGCGGACTCTACTATTCCGATGTGAAGGCGTTTGAGCAGAATGCCGGACAGAAGGTGCCGGAAGACAGCGACGTGCCGGCCCTTTCTTGTGTGACCCTTGCGGACGGTTGGTTCTGGAAACAGCGGGACGCGAATGGACATCTCAAGGCGGTCACGACCGTGGTGGACGAGTGGCTTGAGCCGCTGAATCGCAGACACTGCAACTTGATTCTAAATGCTCCCCCAACCCGTGAAGGACGCCTAGCGCCGAACGTTGTGAGCCGGCTGGAAGAGATCGGCAAGGCGTGGAAGCATCCCGGCCCCATGGCAAAACTCAGCGAGCACGTTGTGATCACGACGCGAAACCTGGCGAAGGGCAAGCCCATTCATGCTAGCTCTTACCCGGATACCGTGGGACCAGATGAGGCGAACGATGGTGACTTCCGGTCGAGCTGGTACCTGGATGAGGGGCAAACCTCCGGCTGGTTGGAATTGGATCTGAGAAAGCAGGAGAGCTTCAACGTTGTCTCGCTGGTGGAGCCGGTCGGCAGATGGGATGACTATCCGCAGAGCCGCATCCGGAGTTATCGTTTTCAGCGCTGGAACGGCGCGAGATGGATCACTCTGGCAGGCGGCGAGACACCCGCACCGACGACAATTCTTCGCACTCCGCGCGTCTCATCGCAGAGGGTGCGGCTCCTGTTTGAGGGCAGCAAGGAGATGCCCCACATTGCTGAGATTGGAGTGTATGACGAACCCGCCTAAACGAAGACCACGCGCCGAGTGAAATCGTGGTGGCACAATCTCATGCTGGCCGAGCTTCGCTCAGAGGCCGAACATAATTGCCCTCATTGATGATTAGGTATATCTCTTTGTACATATCGGGGGAAGACTCCATCACGATAGACTTCCACTCGACCGGCGGAAGATTGTCAAAGGACACGTTCTGACTTTCCCGTCTGCCCTCTTGTTCCCACTCGCGATGCAGCCGTTCGGCCGCAGGCCCCTTTTTGACATCGAAGGAAAATTCTATCTGGAAAATCTTCTGTCCGAAGGATTCGCCAAGTACTTGCTTTGAGTTTTCCACAGCAAAGTCCCTCAAACTGACTGCCTGACCATCCTTGACCTCACAACCAAGACAAAGGCAATTGCTCGGGCCGCGATCCGGCGACGGCGTTAGATAGAACTGTAAGGGATGCGGAGCGCTTCGGATGGAGTTTCCCAGACCTCCCTTCGCATCCCTCTCAATCCGCTGCCATTGCGCAGAAGCGGGGTGCATTGCAAACAGGAGCAGGCCAACACTCAGAAGCGTTTTCTGAAACCATAGTGGGTCCAACCTATGTTTAGGGACTAGAAACGATCTCATGTACGTGATCAAGATTCATTCTCAAGGCCGCAAAGGACACGTTCGCGCGATCCAGGTATGCAACTAAATAAAGTAGGAAAACGAAGAGGAGCAGCCGCCAGGCGATCCGTCGCCGTGTGCGTACGCCAACGTCTGAAATTGTCGGGATCGTGGGCATGGAAAAGCTCACGGTGACTGGCCACAGTCACGTCTAACGGTGTGGTCCGAGTATGCACTCGCACCAGGAGGATTCCGAGCGTCGGCAATTCGGAAGTTATCGCAAAAAACGGTGTCGTCGAGCAAGAAGGAGTTTGCATGACTCGCAGGCGTGCAACCGCCCGCGCTCAGCAGCGCTGAAAAATGTCTTCGGTTCGCAGCCGTACACTTCTTTGCTCTGTTGTCAGGTAGTATCAGTTCATGTCCCCAATGTTTCCACGCCTTCGCTTGAAAGGGTCGCCTAACTATCACAAAATGGGGATGTTTCCTCGTAGCTCAACGCCAGCGCATTTAGCGGTGGTTCCGAAGGGTCATGGCGCGAATCCACTTCCTGTAATAGAATCAAAGCAAGGGCGTTGCGCGGTTCCCATAGCTAGCTAGATGATTCTGGCCCGAGTGACGGCAACTCTTCCCTAATCTTGTAAGGTAAGGTTTGCCGACCGTCCGCCGGGAATCAGTGTGAGCCTACAGGTCGAACACAAACAGTCCATCGGAAATGGGCACCTCATCGGCTCATCGCTTAGGTGAACCGCATACTCCTTCGCCTTGATATGCAATCGGACGGGTCATCGCATTTTCTAAGAGTGCCACAGGAAAGACCGATGTATCATTCGACATGTAGTCCCGCGTGCGCCCCGTTCACCGTGCGAGGAACTATCGGGACCGAGGCGCGGACCTTCCGAGATTGGGTCACCCACAAGTACACGATATCCCATGGCAGATTGGCAAATGCGAAAAAAGCGGCCGCTCCGAGGACCGGTGCGCGAGGAAGCGGGGCCGACGCTCAAAAACTACATCACGCCCGCCGGGTTGCAGCGGCTGAAAGACGAGCATGTGTTCCTACTGAGTCGCGAGCGGCCCGCGGTGGTGGAGGTCGTAGCATGGGCTGCTAGTAACGGGGACCGCAGTGAAAACGCCGACTACCTCTATGGCAAACGACGGTTAGGCCAGATCGATTCGCGGATTCGCTTTCTCACGAAACGCATTGACGCTGCCGTGGTCGTCGATCCCGCCGCTCCGCGGCCAGGGTCAGCGGCTACGCGCGTCTTCTTCGGCGCAACCGTGACCTACAAAGACGCCGCCGGCCTCGAACACGTCGTCTCGATCGCCGGCATCGACGAGGTGGACCTCGACCGCGGCTACATCAGCTGGCGCTCGCCTCTCGCCAATGCGCTGATGAAGGCGAGCCCCGGCGACCGCGTGGTCCTGCGCGCGCCAGCGAAGACGGAGCATCTCGAGATCATCGAGGTCGAGTACGCGCCGATTCCGATGGATCGTTTCCGCGAACCGCTAGGAGCTCAGTCGACGCCCAAGGTCGAACGCTCCTAGACCAAGCCGCCTGACTCTTAGCGTTCCCCCCAATCTTTGTCGTTTTTGCACATTATGTCGTCCGGAGCTGCATCGGCTTCGCCGCCCGCCGCGGCGTTGATAACCTTTGCCGCTCCGCTGCGTCTGTCAACGCATCTTGCACTAGCATGACCGACTGTTTGTAGTAGAAAAGGACGAGCGCATGCTTTGCCCTCTTTTTTCGAGTACGCTGGCGCGCGTGAAAATCAAGATTTTCCTGACTTGTCTTATGGCGGCGTCCGCGTTCGGGCAGTGGAACCCCCAGAAGTCGAACACTACTGCCAGCTTGTTCGGATTGAGCGTCGTCAATGCAAACGTAGTCTGGGCCAGCGGCACAGGTGGGACATTTGTCCGTACGACGGACGGAGGCGAGACGTGGCAGGCGGGAACCGTCCCAGGCGGCGAGAAACTCGACTTCCGCGACGTCCATGCAGTCGACGCCGAGACCGCTTACCTGATGTCGATCGGCAACGGGAATGAGTCGCGGATTTACAAGACGACCGATACGGGCAAGACCTGGTCTTTGCAATACAGCGAGCAGAATCCGAAAGCGTTCCTCGACTGCATGGCCTTCTGGAATGCGACGCACGGCATCGTGGTCGGCGATGCCGTGGACGGCAAGGCCGAGCTACTAACAACCTCTGACGGCGGCTCGCACTGGACGCTGTTGCGGCCGGAATCGATGCCTCCGGCCAAGGACGGCGAAGGCTCGCCAGCCTCTGGGACATGCATCGCGACATACTCCGAGAAGAAAGGAAGACAGGAAACCTGGCACGCATGGTTCGTGACCGAGAACGCGTCGCGGGTCTTCCACACCGCCGATGCCGGCAAGACTTGGACGGCCTCCGAGGCGCCGCTAGTCACTGGACTAAACCAGGGTGTTTTCTCGATCGCCGCCGTGGACGCCGACCGTCTGGCGATTGTTGGCGGCGACTACGATCATCCGCAGATGGTGAAACCCAATTCCGCCTATACCGACGACGGCGGCAGAACATGGAAAGAAAGCAGCCCCCGTCCCGCTGGGTATCGCTGGTGCGTCGCGATCGTGCCTGGCACCCCCGGCCCCACCGCGTTCGCGGTCGGGCCAACCGGAATGGACTACTCGATCGATCGCGGAAAGAACTGGGATCAGATAAGCGAAGTAAAAGACGCCTACACAATAGCCTTCGCCGATGCTCACCACGGCTGGGCCGTTGGGCAGAAGGGGCTGATTCTAAAGTTCGAAGGCACTGTGCCGGGCGGGACGGCGCCTTCGCTGAAGAAATAATTCACCCTGGAGATCACGCACGTCGAGAGGAATGAACGAAGCACGGAGTGTGTCTTTGCGATACTTATAACCTGCCTCTTTTGGCTGCTGGATGGTGTACTTACTTTCGTCCGGTTGCGCACGAGGGCGCAACGGACGAGCGCTCTGAGCGCAGCGTCCATTTAAAGGCCTTATACCGAGAGAATCACTTCGGTGATTCGTTGCCGCACACCGAGCGCACTCAGTGCCCGGTAAACGCTAGTGCTTAGTCGAACAAATCGAACGCGCGCAGAGCACCGTGCCTGCCTTCACGTATTCCCGAAAACGCACGTCCGATTAAGCACTAGCGTTAAACGCCAAGCAAGTTTGCGGGAGAATTCCCAGTCACTTTCTCGCGTACGCTATCATCAGACCGGCTCCAGGCGGAACTAACCCTGCTGATACCAGGATTAGTGCTGGGGCGTCAGGCCGCTGGCGCGTCATTCGGTAGCGGATGAAGTTGCAGGAAGGCCGCTGCGGCGTCGCGGGCACGTCCCGCGATTAGGCGGGGGTTCGGTCGCTCGGCGACGCCGAGCAGCAGGCTGACCATTAAATCGCGCCAGAGCAGCCCGGCAAACTGCTCGGCAAGCTCGGCAGGACGGCCTGTGAGCAGTCCGGACGCCTGGGCCTCGGCCATGATTTTACGCAAGGCGGCGCGGCTTGCCTCGCGTCCTATAGAGTTGAGCGTACGCGCCACTTCGGGTGCCTGGACCGCCTCGCCGATCGCCAGTCGGAATACCGCAATGACCGTGGGGTCGCTTACCTCCCGGACGAGCTTCGTCCCGAAAGAAGCCAGCACCTGCGCTAGGGTCTCGCGATCGCGCAGCGCGGGCAGGTCAGCGGGCACGTCAAATCGCCTGGCGCGCTCGCTGATGCAGGCGATCAGCATTTCCTGTTTGTTGCCAACTAGCGCGTAAAGCTCTCGCTTCGAAACGCGCGCGCGCGTCGCGATCTCAAGCGTGCTGGTGGTTGCGTAGCCGCCCTTCATGAACGCGGCAAAGGCCGCCTCAAGGATGCGCTCGCGCACCGCGGTTTCGCCGCCGGCTTTCTGGCGGTACTTTGACATCGATGCCTTAGCCATCACCCTCCTCCTTGCCGACCATGGTACCGTATCGTACCATCATGAGCGTAACGATGAAGGGAATTTTATGCCTTGCGGATGTAACCTTTCTCTTGTAGCTACGTCTAAAGTGTGTGGTACCAAGTGGTACCAATGCAAGATCCAAATTCCATGAGGAATCAAAGGAGCTGAACAATGCAGATTGAAATGTCCTTCCTGTTGCTGGCGTTCGCGACGGTCCTGGCGCCCCTGGCGCAAGGTCAGTCCACACCACCGCAGCCCAAGATCACCGGCGTGCTGACGATGCTTACGCCAAAACTGGGGGTTACGGTCGAGCAAGTCATGAAAATCATGCCCGCCGAAATTCGCGCGACCGTTCCCCTGTATCTCGACGGCAAGATTCAACAGTGGTTCACCCGCGGCGACGGCAAGGGCGTCATCTTCCTACTGAACTGCAAGGACGTGACGGAGGCTCGGTCCCTCATGGAAAGCCTGCCTCTCTCGAAGGAAAACCTCGTGGACGAGCAGTTCATTCCAGTCGGGCCACTCCTGCCGCTCGGAATACTACTGCGCGATAGCCCGGCCAATAAGTGAACTCGGCGATGGAGCTTTCCCCTGTTTAGCGGACTTTGGTGCGAGACAGCGCATTGGCCACACATTTCGTCGCATTCAGGAAGGAACCCGATAGATTTCAGGAGCTCGGCACATTTCAACTCGCCCATTTCAGGAAGTGGTAGCACGAATTGCACCGGAAAGGATCGATCATGCCATCTCCAGTTTTGTTCGGAATCAGTGCAGCATTCGGTTTGGTTGTTTGGGGAGCGGTGGCGTGGCACTACATTTGGCCAGCGCTAAGGGAACGCCCCAGCCCCGAGAATCTGAAGCCCGTCCTGCTGCTGCATGGGTTCAGGTTCCTCGGATTGGCATTTGTGGTGCCGGGTGTTGTCTCTCCAGAGTTACCTGCCACATTTGCTCAACCAGTAGCTTACGGCGATTTCATAAGCGCCATTCTAGCTTTGCTCGCCCTGGCTACCCTGGGAAGCCGCACGGGGACCGTGCTGACCTGGGTTTTCAATACCTTCGGAGCTGCGGACCTACTCTTCGCCTTTTACCTGGGAAGCCGCATATCACTCCCGGATACTCCAGGCCTGTTAGGCGCTGGTTATTTCATCCTGGCGGCCTACGTGCCTCTTCTTCTCATAACTCATGGCTTGGCGTTCCGAATACTGCTGCGTCCTCAGCCCAAGGCGGTTCGAGCCCTCGCCGGCGATGCGGCGGCATCTTAGCTATGATCCGCGTTATGGCCGTACCACAGGAAAGGGGCGCGCCCGCTTGGACCGTCCGCCTTGCTGCGGACCTGGACGCCAACGACCAGACCGCCAAGAAGCTCGTCGCTGAACTCACCGAGGAACAGCTCAATTGGCAACCCGCGCCCAGCTCTTGGAGTGTGGGCCAGTGTCTAGAGCATCTCTGCATCACGAACGAAGCCTATCTGCCGCCCATCTCCGTGGCGGTCAACGAGAAACCGGATTCTCCGGTCGAGCAGATTACTCCCGGATGGTTCGGGCGCTGGTTTATCCGCACCTTTATCGAGCCGTCGCCGGTCACCAAGCGAGCTGCGGCTCCAGCGAAGATCAGGCCCACGGCGCACGTTGGCGTTTCCGTTCTCGAACGCTTTCTCGCTGGAAACGAATCCTGCCGGGAACTCATCGTCCGCGCGCGCGCCAAAAACGTCAACCGCATTCGTTTTTGGAATCCGTTTATCCCGGGAATTCGATTCACCGTCGGTACCGGACTCCAGATCATTGTCGGCCATGAACGCCGTCATCTTCTTCAAGCCGAGCGCCTCTTGCATTCCCCCAGCTTCCCTCACTAGTTCACATAACATTGCGGATGGAGCGCCCTCCAGCCCGTCAGTACAGATGTTCGGGCTTAGAGTCGCCGCGCGTGTGTTAAGAAGCAGTGCAAGCTAGAAGAGGCGCGCCTGTATGGGAGTGTCTAAAGTGACCGGCGTCGCGGACTCCGCACCTTCATTCTGCGAATTGTTGAGCTTCGTACTGACGGGATAGAGCCGCATTTGAGCTGCGTCGTAAAAAATTTTCCACGTGACGGGCGACGGGCAAACTCGGAAGTGGTTCCAAGAAATCTTGTCGCCTCGATTACTTCCGACTCGCCGACCTAAGTCTTGTCGAACCTTCATAGTCTGGGCCTGTCAGATGCCGGTGTACCAGGCGTAGCCTGCCTCGGCAGCTGCGGAGCCGAGGCCTTTGCCAAATTTTTTCAGATTGTCTGTGACCGTCAGGTGCGTGATGAATTTTATGTTCTTGTAGCCGATTTGCCGAGCGAGCCGCATGCGCAGCGGTCCACCGTGAGGCACCGGAAGGTCGTTGCCATTCATGCCGTAGCAAAGGAATGTCTGGGGATGCAGAGCATCGGCCATATCGATGCTGTCCCACGTATCGGGTTCCATTGAGACATACACGACGTATCTGGCTTGCGGGAGCACTCCCACGAGATTCAAGACGTGCGAAAGAGGCGCGCCGATCCACTCGGCGATGTAGGACCAGCCTTCTTCGCACGTAAGTTCCGTAATGTGGCTACGAGAGGGATAGCTCTTGAGGTCGGCGATCGAAAGCGACGCAGGTTGCGCGACCATGCCATCGACGGAAAGCCGCCAGTCCGCGAATCCCCCGGCCTGAAGGCGCTTAAAATCTTCCGTGGGCGGCGCCTGTTCATTCGGGAATGGACGCGGCGAAATTTGGTTCCGAGGGAATTCGCGCGCCAGTGAATGCCTCGTCAGCAGCCGCTGCGAGGCATACGTCAGCGTTTCGCCGAGGCCGTAGATCCCGCCGTAATCGGGGGGAACCAAACCATACTTCTGCGCCATGCGCGCCGCCACGGCCAATCCCGATGCACCAGCGGTGGCCGCGAGTCCGGATACAATCAGTTTTCGGCGTGAAAGGTTGATCATGGGTGCTCCCTACGTGTACCGATGCGGCCTGTGATCATGGCTCCTGTACGGCTCCAGAATCCCGCCAGGCAAACCATCGCGACGTGTGCAAATAGGAACAGCACAAGAGCCAGACTGACAAAGAAGTGAATCGTCCGAGCGGATTGCCGCCCGCCGAGAAGATTAACCGACCAGGGAAACGCGGAGGCAAAACCGAGCGACATCGCCAAGCCGCTCCAGATGACCAACGGGAACAGAACAACAATCACAAATAGATACGTGAGGCGCTGGAGCCCGTTGTAGGAAAAAGCCTCAGCCGCGCTTGGCCGTTCCAGGCGGAATGGTTTTATAAAAG
>Ga0210384_10003389_pt1 | contig 18514 bp, 9 predicted proteins | sample IncBWH2MmetaG_FD_160574 | JGI IMG/M metagenome (GOLD analysis project Ga0210384, IMG submission 160574) | Forest soil microbial communities from Barre Woods Harvard Forest LTER site, Petersham, Massachusetts, United States - Inc-BW-H-2-M | ecosystem: Environmental > Terrestrial > Soil >...
GTCTGGCATCCGGGCTGCATTATCTGGGGCCAGAGTCAAGAAGGACTCCTGGAGGGAAATCACATGCGAAAGTTTTTGACCTGTCTAAGCAGCATTCTATTAGTTGTCCTGCCGCCGCTCACTCAAGTGGCAAGCGCAGCGGACCAAACCAAAGATGACGACCGATTGAGAAATTGTGGGACGGTCTTGAAAGAAATTCTCGACGTTCCTGACAACATCCCGCAAGACCTCCTCGACAAGGCAGATTGCGTTGTCGTGTTTCCCTCCGTCCTGAAAGCCGCCTTCATCGTTGGCGGAAGCTATGGGCGGGGCGCTATGTCGTGCCGCAACGGTGAAGACTTCCGAGGACCGTGGAGCGCTCCCACGATGATGGCTCTCGAGGGCGGCAGCTTCGGCCTTCAGATCGGTGGAGAAGCCACGGATTTTGTCTTGCTCGTGATGAATGAACGCGGCGCGAGGGGCATTCTCGCCAGCAAGGTCAAGCTGGGAGGCGACGCATCCGTCGCCGCAGGTCCAGTCGGCCGCGATTCGTCGGCCGAAACGGACGCAACTCTGCGAGCCGAAATCCTGAGTTATTCACGGGCGCGTGGCCTGTTTGCCGGAGTCTCCCTCGAAGGCTCCACCATCCGGCCTGACAACGGCGACAACCGTCGTCTGTACGGTAAGAAGATCCCGGCGAGCGATATCGTTCTGTCCCGAAGGGTCGCGGTGCCTCCAGCAGCCCGCCAATTGGTTTCGACACTGGACGCCAAGACTCCGAAACACAGGCCATAAGTCGGTTTGAGAAATGGATCCGGCCAAGCCGGAGGGGTGAATTATGTGGATTGTCAAACTAGCACTGAGCCGGCCATACACCTTTGTGGTGGTGTCCATACTCATCCTGATCATGGGCGGGCTCTCGATTGTTCGGACGCCAACCGACATCTTCCCGAACATCAACATTCCCGTGGTAAGCATCATCTGGACTTACAACGGCCTCGTGCCTGAGGACATCGCCGACCGCATCGTGAGCATCACGGAGAGGGCGCTTACCACCACCGTTGACAACATCGAGCACATTGAATCGCAGTCACTCTATGGCATAGCTGTTGTCAAAGTATTTCTCCAGCCAAACGCGAACATTCAGCAAGGTATCGCCCAGATTACCGCGGTTTCACAGACCCAACTCAAACAGTTGCCCGCGGGATCAACCCCGCCTCTCATTCTTGCCTACAGCGCATCGAGTGTGCCCGTGCTCCAGTTGGCCCTCTCGGGACAAAATCTGTCTGAGCAAGAACTCAACGACTATGGCTTGAACTACATTCGGACCCAGCTCATCACAGTTCCTGGCGCATCTGTACCTTATCCCTATGGTGGAAAACAGCGCCAGGTGCAGGTCGATCTAAATACGACAGCGTTGCAGTCGAAAGGCCTCTCCGCCCTGGACGTCGTCAACGCAATCAGCGTTCAAAATTTGATTCTGCCGACGGGAACTTCCAAGATCGGCTCCAGGGAATACGATGTTTCCATTCCCAACGCGGCGCCGCAGACGATTGCGGACCTGAACCGCATCCCCATCAAGACCATCGGCGGCACCACGATCTACATCAAAGACGTGGCTTGGGTGCGCGACGGTTTTCCCCCGCAAACGAATATCGTGCGCGTCGATGGCCAGCGCTCTGTATTGCTGACGATCCAAAAAGCCGGCAATGCGTCAACGCTAGACGTAATCGCCGGCATCAAGGGTCTGCTCCCTCAAATCCAAACGACTGTTCCGCCCCAACTGCAGATATCGCCGCTGGCGGATCAGTCCATCTTTGTTCGTGGCGCAATCAGCGGAGTTGTCAGAGAAACGCTTATTGCCGCGTGCTTGACCGCCTTCATGATCCTCACATTTCTCGGCAGTTGGAGAAGCACCGTCATCATCGCGACTTCGATCCCTCTGGCCATCCTCACCTCCATCATTGTGCTGAGCGTGATCGGGGAAACGATCAATATCATGACGCTCGGCGGGCTCGCCCTGGCCGTCGGCATCCTGGTGGACGACGCGACCGTTGAGGTCGAGAACATTAATCGCAACCGCGAGGCGGAGCCAGACAAGGACATGGACACCGTTGTCCTGGAAAGCGCCTCACAAATCGCCACACCTGCGTTCGTGTCCACCCTTTCCATCTGCATTGTGTTCGCGCCTATGTTCCTGCTCTCCGGTGTTGCGCGCTACCTGTTCGTGCCGCTCGCGGAAGCCGTCGTTTTCGCCATGTTGGCCTCGTATTTCCTTTCCAGAACGATTGTTCCGACGATGGCGAAGTACCTGCTGCGGGGAGAGAAACACGAGGGACATGCTTCAAGCCGTAATCCGCTGGTACGGTTACAAAAGGGCTTTGAAGCGGCTTTTGAGAGGTTTCGCCTGGCGTATCGCGGCCTGCTGGAAACTTGCCTCCATCACCGCGCTCTTTTCCTGGCTGCGTTCTTCGCCACTTGCCTTGGCTCTCTGGCAATTCTCCTCCCATGGCTGGGCCGCGACTTTTTCCCCAGCGTTGACAGCGGCACTTTCAAACTTCATCTTCGTGCTCCCACCGGCATGCGCATTGAAGAAACCGCCAACCTTTGTGATCAGGTCGAGCAGTCGATTCGGCAGCAGATTCCGGCAAGCGAAGTCCACAACGTAATTGACAACATCGGTCTGCCCTACAGCGGCATCAACCTCTCCTACAGCAATTCCGCGCCGGTTGGCTCATCGGACGCCGACATTCTTGTGACCCTTTCCGCCAAGCACCATCCCACGGACGATTCCATTCACCAGCTTCGCCTGTCGCTTCCAAAGCAGTTCCCGGGCGTGACCTTCGCCTTCTTGCCTGCCGACATGGTCAGCCAGATCCTTAATTTTGGCCTGCCGGCTCCCATCGATGTGCAGGTCGTGGGAAACAACTTGGAGGGAAACCAGCGCTACGCAAATGCACTCCTCGAAAAACTGAAATACGTTACTGGAACGGCCGATCTGCGGATCCAGCAGCCCTTTGATGAGCCCTATCTCCGCATGAGGGTCGAACGCACGAAAGCGGAAGAACTTGGATTTTCGGCCCACGATATTGCGCAGAATCTTCTGGTGTCGCTGAGCGGCAGCTTCCAGACTTCGCCCACGTTCTGGGTGGACCCAAAGAATCATGTCAGCTACCAAATCGCCACGCAGACTCCGCAATACCGCACGGACACATTGCAGAATGTAGAGAACATCCCGGTCACTGGCACGGACCCAACTGCTCCTCCGTCGCTCATGGCCAGTCTGGTATCTATGCAGCGCGGAGCAGGAATGGCAGTGGTCTCTCATTACAACGTGGCGCCAGTGATTGACATCTTTGGCGCTGTCACTGGGCGCGACCTCGGCGGCGTGGCCGGAGACATCAACAAAATCATTGACGCCACACGCCAGCAGTTGCCGCGCGGTTCTCGTGTCGTTGTCCGCGGGCAGGTTCAGACGATGCAGGCCTCCTACATCGGCCTTCTGGGTGGACTGGCGTTCTCCATCGTGCTTGTGTACCTGCTGATCGTCGTCAACTTTCAGTCCTGGCTTGATCCTTTCATCATGATTTCCGCGCTCCCCGCGGCATTGGCCGGCATTGCGTGGTTTTTGTTTATAACCCACACGACTCTGAGCGTGCCGGCGCTCATGGGAGCCATCATGTGCATGGGCGTCGCGACGTCAAACAGCATCCTGGTCGTAAGTTTTGCAACCGAAAAGATGATGGAAGGAAAAGATTCCATCAGCGCCGCACTGGAGGCAGGCTTCACGCGCTTTCGTCCTGTGCTGATGACCGCTCTGGCCATGATCATTGGCATGGTGCCCATGGCCCTCGGCTTGGGAGACGGCGGAGAGCAAAATGCTCCTCTTGGCCGGGCCGTCATCGGTGGTTTGATTTTCGCAACGGTTTCGACACTCTTGTTTGTCCCGGCATTTTTCAGCGTTCTGCAGGGCTCGCGCCTGCATCCGGCACAATCGGGAAATCAGCAGTAAGCAGAAAACTATCTGGAGTCTATATGTCGTCTCAAACTGAAGATCGCAATCAACTCACCGAGCAATCACTCCCTGCGAGTGATGCAGGAGCAAGGAAAGGTTCCCGCAAATCCTGGCTTGCCCTGGTCATCACCATAGTCGTGGTTGCCGCCCTGCTCGGATCCGGAATCTGGTCTCGTGTGAAGGCTCGCACGACGCTGAAGGCGGAAACGGCCCAAGTGGCGCTCACCCCAGTATCGGTCGTTTCGCCAAAGCAAACGGCGCCTACCCAGGAGATCATCCTCCCCGGGAATGTGCAGCCGTTCATCACCTCGCCGATCTACGCGCGGACCAACGGATATTTGAGGAAGTGGTACGTCGACATTGGAGCGCGTGTCAAGCAAGGTCAGCTGCTGGCTGTTATCGAGACTCCGGAAGTTGACCAGCAACTCCAGCAGGCTCGCAGCAACCTGGTCACGGCGCAGGCGAATCTTGAGCTCGCTTCGATCACGAAAACTCGATATCTGGGACTCTTGAAAACCAACGCAGTATCTCAGCAGGACGTGGATAATGCCGTCGGTACTTACAACGCCAACAAAGCAATTGTCGAGGCCGACCAGGCAGCCGTAGACCAGTTCACGGCACTGGTGTCATTCGAAAAGATTTACGCTCCGTTCGACGGCATCGTCACCGCCCGGAACACGGATATCGGCGATCTGATTAACTCCGGCAGCAGTAGCGCTGTTAAGACCGATCTCTTCCACATCGCTCAACCCGGAGTATTGCGCGTTTACGTAAACGTTCCGGAGGAATATTCGCAAGGGATTACGGTCGGTATGACAGCTGATCTCAGTTTGACCGAGTTTCCGGGCCGCAGCTTTCACGGAAAGCTCGTGCGCACCGCCGATTCCATCAACGTGACAACCCGCACTTTGTTGATCGAAATAGACGTGGACAATCCTACAGGCACGCTGCTCACCGGTTCCTATGCGGAGGTCCACTTGAAAGTCCCGGAGCATAAGTCAACACTCATCCTTCCCGTGAATACTCTGCTATTTCGCTCAGAGGGTTTACGGGTCGGCGTTGTGAAAGACGGGAAAGTCGTACTCACTGCCGTGACTCCCGGGCACGATTTCGGCGATCGCATTGAAATCGTCTCCGGCCTCACGTCAGACGATCAAGTCATTGTTAATCCGCCTGATTCCCTTGTTTCCGGTCAGGCAGTCCAAATCGTTCAGGCAACCTTGCCGGGAGATGTCAAGTGAACCGCCCTCAAAATGCAATTTTGGTCGAACGTCCGCGGCAACCAGTTTGGCTCGAAGTTTTGCTCCTGATAGCGATACTCCAGTTGACCGGATGCACTGTTGGACCGAAGTACCACACTCCCACGGCGCAAGTTCCCGCCTCTTATAAAGAAGTAGGAGATTGGAAGCCCGCCCAACCCAATGATCAAAATCTTGGTGGTACGTGGTGGACGATATTCAAAGATCCGCAGCTTGACGCGCTGGAACTCCAGGTCAACGTATCGAATCAAAATCTGAAAGCCGCGGAGGCGCAGTATCGCCAAGCGCGAGCCGTCCTGCGCTACTATCGGGCCGACTACTTTCCCACTGTGACTGCCGGGCCCACGGCCACCCGGACGCGCGTGTCCTCCCGCCGTCCGCCCCCCAGTTCAATCTTTGACGGCATCACCTACAACGACTTTACTTTGCCCGTCGACGTTTCCTATCAAGCTGACGTCTGGGGACGCGTTCGGCGCAACGTCGAGTCTTATCGAGAGCAAGCGCAAGCCAGCGCGGCAGACCTGGCTACCGTCAATCTGAGCATGCACGCGGATTTGGCCGTTGATTACTTTCTGGCTCGCAGCCTTGACGCCGAGGAACAGCTCCTCAATTCGACCGTAAAGCAATATGAACAAGCCTTGGAATTGATCGAGAGCCGTTTTGCGGGAGGCATCGCTTCCGATGTGGAGGTCCAGCAGGCCAGAACTCAGCTTGAAACAACTCGCGCACAAGCAATCGACGTGGGAGTCGCCCGCGCCCAGTACGAACACGCGGTTGCCATTCTTATCGGCAAACCTCCTGCCGAGTTCACTCTGCCTCCGCTGCCCCTCACTGCGCCTCCTCCAGATATTCCCGTCAGCTTGCCTTCGGAACTTTTGGAACGGCGCCCGGACATCGCCGCCGCGGAGCGGCGAGTCGCGTCCGCCAATGCCCAGATCGGCGTCGCAAAAGCGGCCTACTACCCGGTCATCGGGTTGGGCGCCTCGGGAGGATTCGAAAGCTCCAGCATCACCACTTTGCTCAATGGACCGAGCGGTCTTTGGTCTCTTGGATTTTCTGCGGTGACGACCATCTTCGACGTGGGAAGGCGCCGGGCGGCCTCGGATCAAGCCATCGCTGCCTACGACCAAACCGTGGCCAATTATCGCGAAACCGTGCTGGCCGGTTTTCAGCAAGTGGAGGACAACGTAGCGGCACTGCGCATCCTCGAGCGCGAAGCGCAAACGCAGCAGCAAGCAGTCGCAGCGGCTCAGAAGTACCTGGAACTCGCCGTCACGCGTTACAAGGGCGGCGTCACCAGCTATCTCGAAGTGACCACTGCTCAGAGCGCCGCTCTCTCCGATGAGGTGACTGCGGTCAATATTCTTGGCCGCCGCATGGTGGACGCAGTGGGTCTCATCCAAGCGCTCGGTGGCGGGTGGGATCGCTCCGCCTTGCCGGCACGCCCCGAATGCTGCGGTAAACTGACAAGCAGCTCAAGATAGTTTTGCCCATTTTTCACATCATGCACTCCCGATCGAGTGCGTGCGAATTACGCCCCTCCATACATCGCGTCTTCCATTCTGACACCATGCCAAGTTACGGACGCTCCGCTGAGGCCCGCGCTTTGCGAAGAATAGCCCAACCGGCTTAAGTCACTGATGATGCTGACTTTTCGGGAGACCGTCTTTTCCGGGGTTTGGTATCAAGAGTGCCTTTCTATATGTCGTACTAAATTCCGCGGCACTACGAACCATGAAACGCGGATCTCTAAGAAAGGGAGAATTAACAATGTACCGCAAAATGTTCAGTGGCATGTTTTGCTTGATCCTGTTCGGCGCAACCATCTTTGCACCCAAGGGTCAGGCCGACGAATCGGATCGGAAAACGATTGTGACTCTCAACCAACCCATTCAGGTTCCGGGGAAAGTGCTTCCCGCGGGCACCTATGTTTTCAAGTTGCTGGATCGCAACGATCTTACCCTCGTCGCAATTTTCAACGGCGACGAATCGCATTTGATCACCACCGTCCAGGGTGTTTCGGACGTTCGGACGGAAACCCCGGACAAAACAATCCTTCAGCTCGAAGAGCGCCCCTCCGGCCAACCACAAGCCCTGAAGGCCTGGTTCTACCCGGGTGCTGACGCCGGCGTTGAGTTTGTGTATCCAACGCATGACTAATGTAAAAGTGTAATGTTCCAAGACATTAGCCACAGCTGAGGTCGAATCGTTTCTGCTCTGGCAAGCGCAAGCAGTTGCGCCCCTGCCGAACCTGCAGGCGATCCACCCTGCTGTGGCCAACGTCCAAAGCCAGTCAGTTCGCGCTTTGCCCTAACCACGTTTTCGCAGTTGCAAGATCTGGGTGCGAACACCAAGTGCCAACCGGCCCGGCGAATTGACACCGCATTCGCAGCGCCGCCACAATTAGTACTTGCCGTGAAAGACGGCATGGTTGATATCAGGCCAAAACTCTTTGACGATGTTGAAAACGCCGTCCAACGCGATTTGCGTCACCCACTTTTGGCCCGTCTTCGTCCAGGTGCGCTCTCTCGACGGATAATATAAGTCCGAAATTCCTGCGCCGGCTCCATTGCCCACAATTTCCGAAAGATTGATCGTTCGGCCGCCCGAATCGGTCCGCGTGACTAACAAGCGGCTTACCGCATAGCCGGTGCGCTTGATAAACCCGCCATGTCCCAGCGTGTAGTATCGCGGGTCTTCGTGCGTCGCCGCGGGTACGATGGCTTCCGTCAGATAGTTTCCAATGGCCTGGTCGGCCATCGCATGCCAGTAGTAGCGGCCATAGCCTTTGGCGCCTTGTCCGAACTCCGGATAAGACTTATTGCCCTGGCTGACGCCGGCGATAATCCCCGCGGAAATGAACGACGAATAATCGAAGCTGTCCTGTGTGGCCAGCCAGAACTTATCTTTCAACGACAATGGAGGCAACTGTGTGTTGGCGCTCACAGCCCGATAGTTGGGAAAAATCCAAAGAATGCGCTTGGACTGTTTGGCATCGGCAGTATTTCCGAGTGAGCTCGCATCGAGAGATGTGTTCACGCCACTCGATTGCGACTGTTCGTTCGAATCGCTCTCCATTTGCAGCGAGGGCTCTTGCTCGCCAGGGGGCGCCTGTTTCGGCGCAACGATCGGCCCAGGAGCATCATCAGTGGAACATTGCGCGAACGCCGTGCTCCCGCAAAACAGAAAAGCAAGGGTGATCGCAGCGCCAGCGCCGCGGGCCAAGAATAAAGATTGGCGCAGAGGTCGGGCGAAACTCATGAGTGTATTCGGAACTGCCACGTGAAATGAGTTCATTCGCATGAGTGTTTGATTCACGATTCTCCGATTTCGATGCAAATTCAGTCGACAAAAATCCGGTAGCCGAGCCTGTCCGGTTCGTGCGCACTTCCGTGCCTCCTGCCCTCGGGCCCAAGGAGGGAATCACGGCAAGACCATCCGCTCGCAAGTTCGCACATGAGAGTGCCTAAGGAGTTGCCCCGGGAAAAGCTAGATCACGGGAGCAACCGAGTTCGGATTAAATGCTCTCCCGTTGACGGAATGTGCCCGGACGACAGAAGGCCTATTTCTAAGGGATACAGGAGTAAGAAATTCTGTTATTTTAGCAAGTAAATATCTATTGTCACGGTCAATATGGGTCGTCAGGTTCGACTCTCTTTGTGGGCTAAACGCCTTGCTGGATGCCAAAATCCGTAAACTCAAGAGCTTGCGAAAGGAATCAGACAAAGCTAAAATCAATTTGATATCTTCTTTCATCCTGTGCGCGATCTGATTCTGTTCCGCACTCCAGGAAAAGAGAGAGTGTTTCGGAAGGGAAGCGCTGGGTGGCCAGGGAACCGGAGGATCGTTCCGAGCTGGCAATGCCTCTCCGATTGAAAGCAAGGCAACGCACCGCCGAATCTTGAAAAGGTCAAAACGCAAGTTAGACGCAAGATTTGAACAGGCTGAATAAGTCCTTTATTACCAGGGCCGAGGTAGCTCAGTGGTAGAGCAGCCGATTCGTAATCGGCAGGTCGTGGGTTCAACTCCCACTCTCGGCTCCACTTCTTTCTTAACCTGCTTCTTTCCAACTAGTGAATGTTCCGGTTTTCGATAGCCACTAAAAATTTGAGAACAGAGGGAAAAACAACTCCGCGGCCTTCTCTACCGCGTGCTTTTACGATTCGGACCTCATCCGAGCTTTGATCTTCCAACGCAATCTTTCGGCACGCTCAAACACCGTCAGCCGTGTCGATTGGCGACGCCGGTCTTGTGTTCGACTGTCCCACTCTTCCGAGGCCGGCCGTTTGCGCGTATCGGGCCCGTTTCATGCGTTCGGAGAATTACCTGGCCCGGAGCGGCAGCTTCCGCTTGTGCTCTCATCTCAGGCAGACGCGCTATCGGCTGAGTAGCCGCTCTGGCGGTCGAATTGCGCACCACAAGTTCGGGCTCAATCTGTATCTCCGGCACGCAGTCTTCGCGACCCTCGATCCGGTTGAGTAAAATCCGCGCGGCTGTCTCTCCCATCTTCTGGAGCGGCTGACGCACGGTCGTGAGGCTTGGGCTGTTATGAACGGCAAATTGGATATCGTCGAATCCCACCACTGAGATGTCCTCGGGGACTCGTAGCCCCGCTTCCTGAAAGGCTTGGATGGAGCCGATCGCCGAGATGTCGTTATAGGCGAAGAGCGCCGTGAACGGGCGGCCACGAGCGAGCAGCTTTTTGGCGAATGGATATCCCAGACGTGGCGTGGGATCATCGCCTTCGAGCTGAATGATGAGTTCCTTCCGCATGCGGATGCAGAGTTCCTCCGCAATTTCGCAGACCGCCTTCCAACGATCTTCAGAATCCGAGCTCACGCGGGAGCCTTTCAGGAAGGCAATTTCCGTGTGACCCAACTCCGTCAAATGGTTCAGCGCCAGCCGCGCTGCGCGCCGATGATCCAGAACGACATTGGTGACGCCTTCCACGCGGCGGTGCCCGGCAATCGCAACGGTCGGCAGTGGCAGCGCGCGATTGATGGATGTGTCCACCGTAATGAGGCCTTCGACGCCGCGTTCGATGAGAATGTTCGAATACGTTTCAAGAAGCTTTGGATCGTGTCGGTGCGCAACCGTCAGATAGAAGAAGTTCTTCTGTCGCAGGTATCGTTCGATGCCACTGATGACCAGGGAGCCGTAGGGATCGCCGATCTCCTCGGCTACCACTCCAATCATATAGGTGCGTTTTACCCGCAGGTTGCGCGCGTAGAAACTGGGTATGTACTTCAGCTCGCGGGCGGCGGCCAGGATTCGCTCTTGTGTGTGTAGCGGAACAGACCGCGATGCAGCCGATTTGTTCAGCACCGCGGAGCAGGTCCCCTTGGTGAGCCCCACTCGCTCGGCTACCATTTGCAAGGTTACGTGAGAGGCCTTGTTTCCGCCTCCCTTCCTCTGCGCTTTCATTCGGCCATCGCTCCCGACACTCCATCGGAGATGGAGTTTAGAACGGCACCCAGCCGGTCCCGGACCCAGTGCGGGCATTCTACCCTAGGAAAGCCCTGCCGCACAGCGGATAGACGAAGTTTCTCGAAAAACGGCTGGAATACCGGTTATGCACCGCACAGGACATTAGAATACCGGTATTTTTCACTTGACAACGCAAGTGGGTTGCCGTTAAATCCCTCGCAAAGGGGTAGTAGAAAAATACTAATCGTGAAGAATCAAATTTGTGATGTGGGTTTCCAGGAGGTTCTTGTGAGAAGAATCAGTTTAGGGGTGTTGGTCGCTTGGTTCGTGCTGGCGTTGAGTCTTGCTCCGGCTTCATTTGCACAAAATACGAGTGGTTCCGTACGTGGCACTGTTTCAGACGAACAGGGCGCGGCCATCGCTGGCGCCAGCGTCACTATTACAAACTCGGACACCGGGGATTCGCGAACCGACAAGACCGGCAAGGAGGGCGCCTACGCGTTCCCCAGCCTTCCGGTCGGTCGCTACACTCTGAACGTGACAGGGGACGGCTTTAAAGCTTTCCAAGTAAAGGATATCGTCCTTCACGTAGATGATAGCTTGACTGTTGACGCCAGATTGAAAGTCGGAGCCAAGACCGAAACGATCGAAGTGGTCGCCGAGGCGAACCAGGTCGAACTCGCCAATGCGGATTTGAGCGGCACGATCGCAGGCGCACAGATCACCCAGTTGCCGTTGAACGGCAGGAGTTTCGCGCAATTGCTGACCCTGGTGCCGGGTGTCGCACAGGACAACGGTTTCGCGTACAACCAAAAAGGCCTTACCGGTGGCGCGGACCTCTCCATCAGTGGTGGCGCGTCCAATGCGAATACCTTCCTTGTGGATGGCGCCAATAACGTCGATATCGGATCGGGCCGCACGCTTCTTGTCTACCCTTCGATTGACTCGATTGAAGAATTCAAGGTCGAGCGCAACAGCTACGGCGCCCAATTTGGCGGAAATTCGGGAGGCCAGGTCACTCTCGTCACGAAAAGCGGCACCAACGATTTTCACGGCAGCGCCTATTGGTTCGGGCGCAACGACTACCTGAACGCCAACAATACCAATCTTAAGGCCAACAATCCGGGCGCCAAGACACCCTTGCTCCGTCGCAACGACTTCGGCTACACCGTGGGTGGTCCGGTCAAGAAGGACAAGATCTTTTTCTTCTGGTCTCAGGAATGGAATCGCCAGATTACGGGAAGAGTGAACTCGGGGCGCGTGCCCACGCCTTTGGAGAGAACCGGCGACTTTTCCGATCAAGCCAACGATCCAGCCTCTAATTCGGCGAATACAGTTGGCTGTCTGCCTGCAGCCGGACTCAGCGACCCGGGAAAGGGTGTGGGCGGCGCATTTACGGCCAGTCCAAACAATATTGCAGGCCAGACACCGGCGGGATTCATTGACGTCATCCCCGCTTCCCGCATGAGTAACGCCGGAGACGTCGTTCTGAACACCTATTTGCTGCCCACGCTTCCCCGCTTGACGAATGGGAAGCTGACTCCCAACTATGGCTGCGGAACCAACTTCTCTAAGTCATTTAGCCAGAAGAACAACTTCCGCGAAGAAAGCATCCGAGGAGATGTCAATCTTTCGAGGTCAGTCAGGCTGATGTTGAGATACGTGCAGGACAACAACACATTTGGCCCTCCCGCTACGGGGAGTTCCGGATGGGGCGCTGACTCCGGCACATCCAACCTTTCGGAAACGTGGGCCCAGCCCAGCCGCATCGCCGTGGCCCGCTTGAGCAAGATCATCGGCAGCTCTGCCGTAAACGATTTCCAATTCTCCTTCTCGGACAATCGCATCAATATCACGCCGGCGAATCAAGCGGCGGCGACGGCGCTCTCCAGCGCGTTTCCACAATTCATGCCCGCGGGGAACAAGGGATTCACTCCCGCCAATGGGCCGGGCACTTGGATTAACGCCGGAAATCTTCCCACCGTTTGGAATTTTGGGCCGTGGGCCAACGCTGAAAATCTCTACACCTTTCAGGATGACTTCTCGAAGGTCATCGGGCGTCACACGTGGAAGCTCGGCGCCCTCTACAGTAGGAACCAAAAAAACCAGGACCTATTTGACACCGAAAATGGAGTGCTCAATGGGTCCGTCGGTTTCGGCGGGTGCAAAAAGTTTGGCCCTACCGACACCGGTGAGCCCGCCTTTTGTCAGGCCCTTACCGCCAATCAGACTGGCTATGGCACGTCGGATTTGTTTCTGGCGGGTAGCGCGTTCGGGTGGGGTGAACAGGGTAACTTCTTCTCTAACCTCGGCCGCTGGGAAAACCTCGAGTGGTATGTCAACGACGACATCAAACTCAACAGCCGCCTAACCGTAAACCTGGGCATGCGCTATTCCTATCTGCCCAATCCCTATGCGGCGAACGACCAGTACACGGTATTCAACCAGGCGGCATTCAATCCCTCCCTCGGCAACGCAACCTGCAACGGTTTGTACTATTCTGCTGGCCTGTTGGCGAATCCCTGCCCGCCAGGAACGGGCGGGTTGCCGGGTCCCAACAGGGCTCTGCGGAACAACTATAACCGCGGGTTCGCGCCGCGGCTGGGCGGGGCGTGGGATCCCACTGGAACGGGGAAGTGGGCGTTGCGGGCTGGTTTCGGTCAATTCTACAACCGCGATGACATCTCCTTGACGGACGGCCTTGGCGGAGCTAACCCTCCGTTTGTTGGCAACTTTAAATCAAATAACGGCAATGGTCGGTTCCTCGACAATACCAACCAACTTCCCGCCTGCACTCCGAACTGCTTTGGCATAGGGCTGGGAAATGCCTCGGTCGGTACTGAACTGGCAGCCCGGCAGCCTTATACCTTGCAGTACAATTTGACCGTGCAGCATGAGATCTGGAAAGATACCCGGATAGAAGTGGGCTACGTCGCCAGCAGGACGTATGACGCCCAAAGTAAGTACGACGCGAACGCGATCAACCCAACGGATCGGCTCGCTTTCGCACAGTCAAATGGAAGCGCAACTGGAAATTTGCTCAAGCCTTTTGATGTGATCAATTCCGGAAGTATCGGAGTTTACTCGTATCACGGCACCGCCTCCTATGACTCCCTGCAAGCGATGTTCAACACACGTCTCCAGCACGGTCTTAGTCTCGCGCTTGTTTACACGTACTCCAAAACGATCTCCGACGTGCCACTGAGGTCCAACAATGGGGGCGGCAACCTGATTCTGGACCCCTTCAATCGGGGTGCTAGTAACGGACTGGCGACCATTGACCGGCCCCACATATTCGCGGCCAACTTTATCTACGACACTCCTACCATGCACAACTGGAATAAGATCGAGCGGGAAGCCTTGGCGAATTGGGAAGTCGGTTCCATCATCAACGTTTCCAGCGGAACTCCCTACACTCCGGTCATCAATAGTTTCAATGCCGGCGGGTCGGGCGTGAACGACCTTTCCGGCATAGGTCTGGGAAATGGCTCGTATCGGCCCGACATCGTCGCCGGACAGCCCTGCCGGAACTCCAGCTTTGCTGGCTTTCAGTGGATCAACCCGAACCGGTATACCTTGAACGGCTTCAAGTTGGGAACCATCGGGAACGCGCCGGTTGGCGATTGCCTGGGGCCGGGAGTGGCCAGGGCAGACTTGTCCCTGTCGAGGTATATCCGCCTCACTGAACGGTTTAAACTGCAAATTCGCGTCGACGCCTTTAACTTGTTCAACCATCCCCAATATGGCAACCCCAACAATGGAAATACGAACGGCTTCGCCAGTATAGGCTTCAGTTCTAACAACTGCGTTGTTAACGTCGACCCGAAGTGCCCGGCTGGCAGCGGCCCGGCGTTTCTGGACGCGACAGGAACACCGACAAAGATCCTTGCGAACGCCGTTTCCATTGCCAACTCAAGCCCTAATTCGGTTGTAGGCCAGGTGACGGCCGACAATCAGCGAGACCGGCAACTTCAGGGCTCGTTAAGGCTCACCTTCTGATTGTACTGGCAACCTAATCCCTTCGGCGTCCCGCCAAGCCCGCGGAGGGCTTGGCGGGACGCTTCATTCTTACCCCGTTTCCAATCGCTTTGATCGTGTGCTGGCCGTTTAAGCCTCAAAACCCTTTGGGATACAATCAAGACATGCTCCGGACTCGCTCGCGGCGTTTTTTCTCCGTACTCTTTGCTCTCACCCTCATTCTCGCTTTCGCAGCCCCCTCGCACCCGCAAGCCCCCAGCCAGCAGCCTGGCAGCGTCCGTGTTCCTCTCCCCAAGCTCCCGACACCCGCCAAGAAGGACCGCAGCAGCTTGCCGCCCATACCCACGTTCAAAGATGTCGCCAAGGACGTCGGCCTCACCGCCGTCCACATCGCTGCTCCGGAAGCGCACTACGTGATCGACTCGACCAGCGGCGGCGCCGGACTCTTCGACTGTGATGACGATGGCCGCCTCGACGTCGTCCTGATCAACGGTTCCACCGTCGAACGCGTGCGCGCCGGCGGCGATCCGCTCGTCACGCTCTATCACCAGGAGGCTGACGGCACCTTCAAGGACATCACCAAGGAAGCAGGCTTGACGCATCGCGGCTGGGGTATGGGCGTGGCCGTGGCCGATTACGACAATGATGGCAAGCTCGATCTATTTGTGACCGGCTTCGGCGGCAGCGCCCTGTACCACGGCCTTGGCAACTGCAAGTTCGAAGACGTCACGGAAAAGGCCGGTGTCGGCGGCAGCGGCTTCATGACCGGCGCGGCCTGGGGCGACTACGATCGCGATGGCAACGTGGACTTGTTTGTCGCGCGCTATTCACACCTGGACATGAACAATCTTCCGCAATTCGGCAGCAACAAGTTCTGCCGCTTCAAGGGCATTCTCGTCCAGTGCGGCCCCTGGGGCCTCGAGGGCGAGAGCGATTTTCTCTATCACAATCGCGGTGATGGAACGTTTGAAGAAGTTTCCGTCAAAGCCGGCGTCCACGATGACATCGGCTACTACGGCCTGGGAGTGATGTGGGTGGATTATGACGACGACGGCTGGCCCGATCTCCTCGTCGCCAACGATTCCGTTCCAAACTATCTCTATCACAACAATCACAACGGAACGTTCACCGACGTGGGTTTGCTTACAGGTGTCGCCTTGAGCGGGGAAGGCATGGAACTTGGAAATATGGGAGTGGACTGGGGCGATTACGACCACAGCGGACGTTTAAGCTTTTTTGTTACCCACTTTGAGGAGCAGCCCAATTCCCTGTATCGCAACATGGGCGAAAAGGGTTTCGACGATGTGAGTTGGACTTCCGGCGTGGGCCAGCCCAGCTATCCTTACGTCGGTTGGGGCACGGCTTTTTTCGACATGGACAACGACACCTGGCTCGATATCCTCGTTGCTAACGGTCACGTCTATCCGCAGATCGACACTCTCGAAACTGGACCGCGCTACCGCGAGCCGCTCTTGCTCCATCGCAACAATCGCGACGGCACCTTCGACGAAGTCTCAAAAGAATCTGGTCTGGCCTCTCTGCGTCTTCATTCCCGTCGCGGTGCCGCCTTCGGTGATATCTTCAACACCGGCAATATTGACGTCCTCCTCCTGAACGTGAACGAACCGCCCTCGCTCCTGAAGAACATGAACGCCAACGGCTATCATCGCGTCCTCTTCAAGCTCATCGGCACGAAGAGCAACCGCGCTGCGATCGGCGCCCGCGTAACGATCCACTCCGCGGGCGTCAAGCAATTCAGCGAAGTCCACGGCGGCGCAAGTTACCTCTCGCAGAACGATCTGCGCCTCCACTTCGGCCTCGGCACGGCCAAAAAAATGGAGTCCGTCGAAATCCGCTGGCCCAGCGGGAAAATCGAAACGCTGGAAAACGTTGCCGCCGACGCCATTTACACCATCGTTGAAAGCTCGGGCATCCGCAACACCACCCCTCTCCCGCCGCCTGCGGGTGGAGCAACGAACGGTGTCCACTAAGCTCCACTCCAGGCCTCTTCTCACTGATGGGATTTTCTCTCGCCCGCTCTTTGCGGTCCGCCCTTTTTCTGGCCCCACGACACTCTCGCACTGCCTTCCCTCGTTGCATTGTCATTCAAAAGCCGTACTCCTCTTTGCTTTCACCGCGCTTTTCGCTGCAGTCACTCGTCCCGCCGACGATCCCGCCATTCTCCTCAAGCACAGTTTCGAATCCGCCAAGTCTGCCCTCGCCGCTGGTGACCTGCCACAAGCCGAGCGCCACTTCGACAAAACCATCGCTCTCGGCCTCCGCCAAGTCGCCAATCTTTCCGTCTCCGAATCCCGTTTCGACGAAGCCACTCGCGAATTGGACCAAGCTCTCAAATTCGCTCCCGCCGATCCGGATATCGCTGTCGATGCTGCCATCGCTTGGTTCCGCGCCGGCGACGTCAAGAAAGCCCGCCAGCTTGCCCAGGCCGTCGTCGCCGAGAATCCGCGTCACGCTCGCGCCCAAGACGTCCTCGGCCGCATCGAGCTCTACCGCGGCGATTTTTCCGCCGCCATTCACGCGCTCCAGGCCTCCGTCGCGCTGGACGACGACTTTGAAACCTCCTACTTTCTCGGCCTTGCCTACCTGAAAGCCAAGCGCTTCACTGATGCCCAGCAATGGTTTCAACACTTGCAAGGCACCATGGAAGATTCAGCTGCATTGCATGTTCTCATCGGCCGTGCTTATTCCATCAGCCATTTTCCTGAACCCGCCGTCACCGAATTTCGGAAAGCCATTCAGCTCGACCCAAGATATCCCCGCGCTCACGCTCTGCTCGGTTACTCCATCCTCGAATTCCGGGGCGAGGAAGCCTATCCGCAAGCCCGCCTGCAATTCGAACGCGAGCTGAAGCTCCATCCCGAAGATTACAACTCGCTCCTGCTCCTCGGCATCTCCGCCGTTGCGCTCCGCGATTTTCCCGCTGCCGAAGCCGCGCTCCTGCATGCCAATCGCCTCCGTCCCAATGAATTCTTCGCTTATCTCTATCTTGGCGAAATCTATAGCGAAACCAAGCGTCTCCCCCAGGCCGTCGAAGCCCTCGAACAATACATCCATCTCGTCCCCGACCCCGGGGAAGTTCCACGCGACGTGAGTCGCGCCTATTACTTGCTTGGCCAGGATTTGCGCCGCCTTGGCCACCTCGATGAAGCCCAAAAAGCGCTCGCGAATTCCCAGCGCTATCGCGAAGCGAAATTTCGCTATGACGCTCAGCACATTTTCGACGAGCCCGCCGCCCCCTCCGACGGCGATAGCCACACTTCCGACCGCATCGCTGGTCTTCTCGAATCCGGCGCCAGCGACCAGCAGAAATCCACCGAAGCGATGGTACAGGGCGGCGTGCAAGAAAATGCCTCTGCCCCGCGCCCGCCCGCTCCACAACAAGCCACAGAATCCAAGGCCACGAAAGAATACCGCGCCTTCGCTTCGGAGGTTCTGGCCAGCTCCTACAACGATCTCGGCGTCATGCGCGCCAAGGCTTCGAATTTCGCGGATGCCGCCGAACTCTTTAAACAGGCTGGCGCTTGGAATCCCGCCCTTCCCGGCCTCGACCGCAACTGGGGTCTTGCCGCCTATCGCGCCGAGCTTTATTCCGAAGCTGTTCCTCCCCTGGAGCGGCAGCTGGCGGCTTATCCCGATGACCATCTTGTCCGTCAGCTTCTCGGAATGAGCTATTTCATCGCGGAAAACTTTTCTAAGACCGCGGAAGTCCTCCGCCCCTTTCTCAAAGCTCCGCCCGACGATCCGGGCCTGCTCTTCGCTTGGGGCACCGCTCTTGTCCGCACTCACCAGCCCGATCTGGCCATGGAAATTTTCCGGCGTCTGCTTGAACAAAACG
>Ga0210384_10003392_pt1 | contig 18504 bp, 17 predicted proteins | sample IncBWH2MmetaG_FD_160574 | JGI IMG/M metagenome (GOLD analysis project Ga0210384, IMG submission 160574) | Forest soil microbial communities from Barre Woods Harvard Forest LTER site, Petersham, Massachusetts, United States - Inc-BW-H-2-M | ecosystem: Environmental > Terrestrial > Soil >...
GCGGCCGGCCACCGCGATGAAGAGGAGCCGGCCGGGGATCTGCATCGCGCCCATCCAGCCGATGGCCGCGGCCACCGCAGCGGCGGAGTGACCGCTCTCGACCATGTACGGGATCAGGTGCAACGTCACCGACGCGGTCGAGAAGTTCCCGATCGCGAAGGCCAGCGAGAGCGCCCAGAAGATCGGGGTGTGGGCCGCCACTCCGAGCGCGACACCCGGGCCGCGCTCGGCGGACCCGGCCCTTCCGGAGATGGCGCGCCGGCTCACCGAGAAGTGCGGAGGCTGCCGGCGGAGCACGATCGCGTGGAGCGGAATGGTCAGCACCGCGAGGATCACCGCCAGGACGAGGAGGGTCGGCCGCCAGCCCGCGCGTCCCAGCAGCCACGCCTCGATCGGCATGAAGATGGTGGAGGCGAGCGCGCCGGCGAGGGTCAGCGTGGTGAGCGCGCGGTCGCGGTTCTGGGTCGGGAACCAGCGCACCACCGCCCCGAACGCGGGCTCGTAGAGCGTGGCGGCCAGCACCAGCCCCATGAGCGTCCACACCACGTAGAGGGCGGGCAGGCTGTGCACGCGCGACCAGGCCACGACCAGGGTGGCACCGAGGCACGAGCCGAGCGTCATGAGCGCCCAGGGGCCGCGGCGATCGAGCCACCGGCCCACCGGGAGCGCGGCGAGCGCGGCCACCGCCATGCCCACCGTGAAGGCGCCGGTGATGGCCACACGCGAGGCGCCCAGGTCCTGCTCCATCGGAGCGAGGAAGACCGGGAAGCCGTAGTAGAGGATGCCCCAGGAGACGATCTCGGTGACCGAGAGCGTCGCGACCACGGTCCAGCCGTAGCTCAGAGCAGCCGCTCCATGATGAGGACGTCGATCCAGCGGCCGTCGAGCTCGCCCTGCTCACGGTAGACGCCCACCCGGGTGAAGCCCATCCGCTCGTAGAGCGCGACCCCCGAGGCGTTGAAGGGGAACGTGGCCAGTACCATCTTGTGGTAACCGAGCCGGGAGGCCAGCGGGAGCAGGTGCTGCAGCAGCGCTCGCCCGACCCCGCGCCCGCGCCAGCCGCGCTCCACGTAGACCGAGAGATCGACCACGTGATCGTAGGCGGGCCGGGCGTTGAACGAGTTGAGGCTGCCCCAGCCGATCACCTGTCCATCGGTCACCGCCACGACCACCGGGTGGCGCGCGGGGCGCGCGGCCATCCACTGCCGCCGCTCCCCCGGCGTGCGCAGCTCGGTCTCGAGCGTGGCGATGCGGTCCTCGATGCCCTGGTTGTAGATCGTGCAGATGGCGGCCGCGTCGTCCGGTGTGGCGGGGCGTATCGCGACATCCCCCATGCGCGTGGTCCTCCCTGCCCCGCAGTCTGCCCGGGACGTTCCGATAAGGGAAATAGATTGTTCTCATGCAAACGATCAGGAATACTTTGAGGGCATGGATCTCAATCCCGCCCACGTGCGGACCCTGCGGGAGATCGCGCGCCACGGCAGCTTCTCCCGCGCGGCCGAGAGCCTGCACCTGAGCCAGCCCGCGGTGAGCCTGCACATGCGCCAGCTCGAGGCCCGGTGCGGCACCGCGCTGCTCGAGCGCGTGGGCAAGCGCGCCTTTCCCACCGCGGCGGGCGCGGTGCTGCTGGAGCACGCCGGCCGGGCCTTCGCGGAGCTGGAGGCGGCCCAGGAGGCCCTCCGCCGGCTCCGCGGCGTGGTGGCCGGCCGGCTCCGCCTCGGCACCGGTGCCACCGCGAGCATCCACCTGCTGCCGCCGCTCCTGCGCCGCATGCGGGCCCGCTATCCGGAGCTCGAGCTGATCGTGGTGACCGGCAACGCGCCCGAGATCGCGGCCGCGGTCAGCGACAACGAGCTCGACGTCGGCATCGTCACCCTGCCGGTCACCGGCCGGCAGCTCGCGGTCACCCCGCTGCTCCTCGATCTGCTGGTGGCGGTGGGCCCGCCCGCCCAGGCGTGGCCCGGTCGGAGCGGCCTCACCGCGACCCTGCTGGCGCGCGAGCCGCTCATCCTCTACGAGCGCGGCGGCACCATCCGGCGCGTGATCGACGGCTGGTTCCGGCGCGGCGGCGCGCGCCCGCACGTGGTCATGGAGCTGGGCAACGAGGAGGCGATCAAGAAGCTGGTGGGCGCGGGGCTCGGCATCTCGGTGAGCCCGGCGATGGCGGTGCGCGACGAGGTGCGATCCGGGGCGCTGAGCAGCCGTCCCCTCGCCCCGCCCCTGGTGCGCCGCCTGGGCCTGGTGCGCCGCCGCGACAAGCCGGAGACGCCGGCGCTCTCCATGTTCCGGTCCGCGGTCGAGAGCCTGGGCGGCGTCAGTGAAAATCGTGCGAGGGGACGCTCGCCAGCCGGTGGCGCAGCGGGGCGAGGCGCTCGGCGCGCACGGACGTGACGTTGTCCTGCCGCTGGAGCGTGCCTTCGATCAGCAGGAACGGCTCGCTCACCAGGGCGAGCCGGTGCCGGTGGAAGAGGGGCGGCCGCACGATGACGTTGACGAGGCCGGTCTCGTCCTCGAGGTTGAGGAAGACGAACCCCTTGGCGGTCCCGGGACGCTGCCGCACCACCACCGCGCCCGCCACCTTCACCCACGCCCCGTGACGGAAGGCGGCCAGATCGGCCGCGCGCGACACGCCCATGCGCCCGAGCCGCCCGCGCCGGAAGGCCATGGGATGCGGGCCCAGCGTGAGGCCGGTGCCCTCGTAGTCGGCGATCAGCCGCTCCGCCGCGGCCATCGGCCGGAGCGGCGAGGGCTCCCGCGGCGCGGGCAGGTGCTCGTAGAGCGCCCCGGCCGGCCGCCCCGCCCGCTCGGCCTCCCACAGGGCGGCCCGGCGCTCCGGGGCCAAGCTCGCGAGCGCACCCACGCGGGCGAGCTGGGCGACCTCGTCACGACGCAGCTCCCCGCGCTTCACCAGATCGTCCATCGAGGGGAACGGGCGCCGCCGGCGCTCCGCCTCCAGACGCCGGCCCGCTTCTTCTCGCAGCCCGCGGACGTAGCGCAGACCGAGCCGCACCGCGCCGTCGGGCTCGATGGCGCAGAGCCAGCCGGAGTAGTTCACGTCGGCGGGACGGATCGCCTGTCCGTGCCGGCCCGCGTCGCCCACGATGGTGGCCGGATCGTAGAAGCCCATCGGCTGGTTGTTGAGCAGCGCCGCGTAGAAGGCGGCCGGGTGATGCGCCTTGAGATACGCGCTCGCGTAGGCGAGCAGCGCGAAGCTCGCCGCGTGACTTTCAGGAAACCCATAGAGAGCGAACGCGGTGATGGAATGGATGATCGCCTCGGCGGCCGCGCCCGAGATGCCCTGCCGGGCCATGCCGGTGCGGAGCTTCAGCTCCACCTCCTTCATCGCTCGCTCCGAGCGCTTGAAGCCGAAGGCGCGCCGCAGCTCCTCGGCCTCCCCGCCCGTGAAGCCGGCGGTGGCCATCGCCATGCGGAGCAACTGCTCCTGGAAGAGCGGCACGCCGAGGGTGCGCCGCAGTATCGGCTCGAGATCCGGATGCGGCACCGTGATCTCCTCGCGCCCCGCCCGCCGGCGCAGATACGGGTGCACCATGTCGCCCACGATGGGCCCGGGACGGATGATCGCCACCTGCACGACCAAATCGTAGAAGCGCTCGGGGCGCAGGCGCGGCAGCGTCGCCATCTGGGCGCGGCTCTCCACCTGGAAGACTCCGATGGTGTCGGCCCGCTGGAGCATGCCGTAGACCTTCGGGTCCTGCGGCAGATGGGCCAGGTCCACCTGGCCGCCACGGTGACGGATCATCTCCAGCGCGTCCTGGAGCAGCGACATCATGCCGAGCCCGAGCAGATCCACCTTGACGATGCCGAGCGCGGCGCAGTCGTCCTTGTCCCACTGCACCACGCTGCGGCCGGGCATGGTCGCGGGCTCGAGCGGCACCACCCCGTCGAGCCGCCCCTGCGCGATCACCATGCCGCCCGAGTGCTGCCCCAGATGGCGCGGGATGTCCTGGATCGCGCTCCACAGCCGGCCGAAGTGCTGGACGCGCGGCTCGGCGGGATCGCAGCCCGCCTCGGCCAGGTGCACGAGCAGGCTGTCGCCCGGGTCCTTGTACTCCCAGTCGCTCACGAGCTGGGACAGGCGCTCGATCGTGTCGGCGGGGAGCCCGAGCACCTTGCCGACCTCGCGCGCCGCGCTACGCCCCCGGTACGTGATCACGTTGGCGGTCATCGCCGCGCCCAGGCGGCCGTAGCGCTCGTAGACGTACTGGATCACGCGCTCGCGACGATCGCCGCTCGGCAGGTCGAGGTCGATGTCCGGCCACTCTCCGCGCTCCTCGGAGAGAAACCGCTCGAAGAGCAGCTCCATGCCGACCGGATCCACCGCGGTGAGACCCAGGGCGTAGCACACCGCGCTATTGGCCGCGGACCCGCGCCCCTGCACCAGCACGTCGTGAGCGCGGCAGTACTCGACCAGGTCCCACACGATGAGGAAGTAGCCCGCGAGGTCGAGTCTCCCGATCAGGGCCAGCTCGTGCTCGATCTGTCGCCGCGCCTTCTCGCCCAGGTCGCCGGGGCCATAGCGTCGCCGAGCCCCCGCGTGGGCCAGCTCACGCAGGAAGCCGATCGGGGTCTCGCCAGGCGGCAGCGGGTAGTCCGGGAAGCGATAGCCCAGGTCTTTCAGGGTGAAGCCGAGCCGCATCGACAGCTCGCCGCTGTTGGCCACCGCCTCCGGGCAATCGGCGAAGAGCCGCTCCATGATGGCGCCGCCCTTCATGAAGTGCTCGCTGTTGCGGGCGAGCAGCCGGCCCGCGCCCTCCAGCGTGGTGTGCTCGCGGATGCACGTGAGCACGTCGAGCAGCGGGCGGTCGCGCCGCCCGATCAGCCGGGGCTCGTTGGTGGCGAGCGGAGCGAGATGCAGGCGCTCCGCCTCGGCGCGCAGCCACTCGTTGCGCGCTTCCTGGGTCCGGCTCAGGTGACGCTGCAGCTCGGCGAAGACGTTGTAGCGGCCGTAGATGGAGACGAGGCGCTCCAGCCGCCCGCGCGCGGCGTCCGTCCCGTCCCGCTCGAGCGCGACCGCCACCGGACCCCGGCCGCCCCCGGTGAGACACACCAGCCCGCCCGCGTGTTCGGCCAGCTCCTCGAGGGTGGCCGCGCCCTCTCCCTTCGCGGCTCGCATCTTGATCCGGGTGAGCAGGCGACAGAGGTTCTGATAGCCCTCGCGGTCTTCCACCAGCAGCGGCAGCCGGCTGCCGTCGGCCAGCGTGACCTCGGCCCCGACGCGCGCCGAGATCCCAAGCTTGGTGCAGGCGCGGTAGAGTCGGGGGGCCCCGTACACTCCGTCGCGATCGAGCAGCGCGATGGCGGGCTGATCGAGCTTCGCGGCGCGCTCGGCCAGCGCCTCGGGCAGGGCCGCCGCCTGCAGGAAGCTGAAGGCGCTCCGGGCGTGCAGCTCGACGAACACGGCTCAGGCCGCGGGTGAAGCCGGCGGGCGACGCGGCGTGAAGCGGCGGAAATCGATCAGGTCGAGCAGCTCGGCGAACCCGTCGGCGAGCCCATGCGTGGGAAGGACCTCGGCTTCGGTGAGGCGCTCCGAGCCCGCGAGCACCGCGGGCGACCAGTGCGTCACCCGGCGCAGGAGCGCATACCCCGGTCGGTCCCGCACGTCGCCGTACCGGGCGAAGACGTCGAGCACGCCGGCGGCCTGGGCCATCGCCACGTCCTTGATGAGGCTGTCGCCGACGTACGCCGCCTCGTCGGGCGCCGCCCCCACGTCGCTCAGGATGTCGAGGAGGACGGCCGCGGCGGGCTTCCACACGCCCTCGCGGATGTGACGGTGTACCGTCCGCTGGAGCTGGTAGTGCTCGGGCGGATAGCGGCGGATCAGGGACGGCGTCACGCCCTCGGGAAGCGCGTGATCGGGCGGCGAGTAGAGATCGTCGAGCACGCCGTCGAGCCCCAGGGTCCGCACGCGGTAGCCCGCGTAGTACGCACGGGACTCCGTGTAGGCGACGACCCGCGTGCCCGCCGCCCGGATCGTCCGGAGCGTCTCGAGGACGCCGGGATAGAGTCGGAGCGTCCGGCGCCGCATCGTGCGATAGGCCTCGATGGCGGACGCGTAGCGGGTCGGCAGCTCCTCCGGGGGATGACGGGCCCGGAGCGAGGGCAGCTCCTGGATCGCGAAGGCGTACTCGGTGGTGCCGTGCTGCTGGTGGAGAGCGTAGAACTCCCGCTCCAGCGTCTCGCGCTCCACCCCGCTCTCGGCGACGAGCCGGTCGAGCATGGCGCCGAACGCGGCCTGCCACATCTCCAGCCAGTCGAAGAGGGTGTTGTCCATGTCCGTGACCAGGACGGTCACGGCGGAGCGCGACCGGCGGCCGCCCATCAATCGTAGATGCCCGCGAGATGCCAGGCGGAGCCGTCGTGGGCGATGCGGCAGAGCGTGCCGTCGGCCAGCTCCACGTCCCACTCGTCCTGGAGCCACGGCTGCCCGCCCCACCATTGTCCCGATGAGCGCCACGGACCCACACCCGCCACGATCCGCCCGGTGAGACGGGCGGATCGCAGGGCCACGGGACGGCCGGAGGCCAGGGTGACCGCGGCGGGCGCGGGCGGGCGGAGCCGCCGCAGGGCGAGCACGAGGCTGTCGATCATTGGATTCGTCTGGGGATGTCTCGGCTGGGGACCCCTCGGCGTTCGTCCCCTCTCCCTCCGAGGGAGAGGGCCGGAGTGAGGGAGGTATTCGCCGAGCGCGACGGCGTCGGGACGATGGCTATCGAGCAGCGCCGGCGCGCCGATGCCATCGGCACCCACCAGGGCCACCAGGCGGTTCAACGTCGCTTCCAGCAGCCGCGGGCTCGGGCGCGAGCGATCGGTGAGCGATTCCTGAGCCGGCGCCAGTCGCACCGGACGGGCGCGGAGCGTGAGGCCTTCCACGACCCCGCGCGGCGGCCGCGCCTCGAGGGCCAGCCGCAGCAGGCCGCCCACCGCGGCGCCGTCGGTCATCGGCACGGCCGGCGTGAGGGCCCCCTCGTGCGCGCGGCCGTCGCCGAGCCGGCAGGTCCACGCGAAGCCATCGGCCGCGAGACCGTGGCTTGCGAGCCGCGCGCAGAGACCGGCCGCCAGCTCGCGCATGCGCTCGACCACGGGATCGAGCGTCTCCAGGCCCCAGTCCCACTCCACGGATTCCTCGAAACGCGGCCCCGGCCGCCAGGAGACGAGCGGTCGGGGATCGTCACCACGGGCCAGGCGCTGGAGCCGCACGCCCTCGGCGCCCAGGCGCTCGAACACTCCCGCGGTCGGCAGCGCGGTGAGCTCTCCGAGCGTGCGCAATCCCCATCGCGACAGGCGGGCCGCCATCTCCTCGGACAGCTCCAGCAACGACAGCGGCGCGGCCGCCAGGAAGACGGCGTCGCCGCCGGGCGCGATGATCACCACGGCCGGCCCCGATCGGGCGGCCGCGAGCGCACCGATGCGGCTGTCCGCGATCCCCACGCGGACTGAGAGCCCGGCGCTCGTGGCCGCCTCCGAGAGGCGCGCGGCCAGGCACGGCTCGTCGCCGAAGAGGCCGGTGAGCCCGGTCGCGTCGAGGTAGATGCGGCCGGCGCCCGCGTCTTCCACCCTCGGGGAATGGGCGAGGGCAACCTGGAGGAGCTCCGTCGATGAAGAGGGCTCGGCCTTCTCGGGTCGTGTGATCGGCGCGGTCAGGCAGGCGATGCGGGTCATAAGATCCAGTCGAGAGTCCAGCGGCCTTCTCCTCGCGGTGAGACGGCACGGGCCGGCGAGACAGCGTGAGAAGGACGGGAGCGAAGAATGGAGAGCTCGGAGCGCATGCCCGCCAGGCGGGTGAGCGGCCGCAGTCCCGTCCAGCGTGGGGCCACCCGCCGCGCGCCCACCACGAGCGCGGCCGGGCTGCCCTCGCGATGGCGCGCGCTCCGCACGATCAGGATGGTGTCGCTGCTCTCCACCGCCCGCTGTAGCCGGATGTGGGCCGAGGCCGGGACCGGGCCGAGCTCGTCGAGATCCAGCACCACCAGGGCAAAGCCGGGGCAACGAGCGAGCAGGTCGGCAGCGCTCAGGGCCGGCCGGAGCCGGGCGCCACACTTCACCCAGAGCAACGCGGAGAGATCGACCCCCGCCACCGCGGCGGACGCCGGATCGAGCGCGTCCATCCCGTCCACGAAGGCCACCTGGCCACCCGATCCCGTGACGCGGGCAACGAGGGCCAGGAGCAGGCTGCTGGCTCCGGAGGACCGGGGACCGACGATCTCGCTGAGCCGGCCCGGCGGGAAGCTACCGAGCAGGTCGTCGATCCCTTCGCGCTCCCACCCTGGCGGAGGTGAGGACTCGATCGGGATAGCCATACGGGGCTCTATATATGAGGACCGGACCTCATTACACATCACGTGTTTAGTATATTTCAATAACAAGATACGGTAGGCCGGCACTCAGGAACCCACTACCTGGAGTGCAATCCCCCACGCACCAGCGCGACATAGGCCACCGCGTACACCAGCACGCCCCACACGTACACCGCCCAGGCCACCGCCCAGATCGGCACCCCCGAGGTATACCGGGTGACGCCCTCGTAGGCGAAGATGCTGAGGAACACCCCGGCCGGTCCCATCAGGAGCGCGGCCACGATGCGCGCGGCCAACCCGCGCCGCACCGCCCACGGCGCCAGCAGGAGCCCTGCCTGCGACGCCAGCCCCATCACGCCGAAGATGGCCAGGCTGACCAGGTCCGTCCGCTCGGGCTCCGCCATGCGGCCGAAGCCGTACGCGCCGGCGGCGAAGGACACCGCGAGCGACAGGCCGGTGAGCCAGGTGACGAGGAAGAAGACCAGCCGCACGCGCAGACCGCTCAGCCGAGCCAGGGCATCTCGTGGCGCCGACGAGCCTCGAAGGCTTCGATCGCCGGGAGATGCTCGAGCGTCAACGCCACCTCGTCCTGCCCCGTGAGGAGGCCATGCTTGCGGAACGCGTCGATCTCGAAGAGGATCGGCGCGCCGTCCGGCCCCGTGATCGTCTGATCCGGAAGATCCACCGCCAGCATCGTACCGGGGCGCTCGGCGAGCGCGCGCCTCCACCCCGCCGCGGTCCCGGCCGACAGCACCACCGCCAGCACGCCGTTCTTGAAACAGTTCTCGAAGAAGATGTCGCCGAAGCTCGGCCCGACGACCACGCGAATGCCGTAGTCCATCAGCGCCCACACCGCCATCTCCCGCGAGGAGCCGCAGCCGAAGTTCTCCGCGGTGACGAGGATCTTCGCCTCGCGATGCCCGGGATCGTTCAGCACGAAGTCGGGCCGGGGCGCGCCGGAGGCGTCGAAGCGCACGTCGTGGAAGAGCACCGGCCCGTAGCCCGTCTCGCGCGGACGCCGCAGGAAGCGCGCCGGGATGATGCGGTCGGTATCGACGTTCGCCAGGTCGATCGGCGCCGCCACCGCGGTGAGTCGGACGAAGGGCTCCATGGTCAGGCCGCGCCGCCGAGGGTCCTCACGTCGGTGAGCCGCCCGGTGACCGCGGCGGCCGCGGCCATCGCGGGGCTCATGAGGTGCGTGCGCGCGCCCTTGCCCTGCCGACCCTCGAAGTTGCGATTGGAGGTGCTGGCCACGCGCTCGCCCGCAGCGGCGGTGTCGCCGTTCATGCCGACGCACATCGAGCAGCCGGGCTCGCGCCACTCGAAGCCGGCCTCCGCGAAGATACGGTCGAGCCCCTCGGCCTCGGCCGCGCGCTTGATCGGGCCCGAGCCCGGCACCACCCACGCGGGCACCATCGCCCGCCGCCCCCGGGCCACCGCCGCGGCGGCACGCAGGTCCTCGAGCCGGCTGTTCGTGCACGAGCCGATGAAGACCCGGCTCACCGCGGTGCCCGCGAGCGGGGCGCCCGGGGTCAGCCCCATGTAGGCCAGCGCGCGCTCCATGCCGGCGCGCCGCGCGGGGTCGCCGACCGAGGCCGGGTCCGGGACGCGCTCGGTGATCGGCAGGGCGTCCTGCGGACTCGTGCCCCACGTGATCGTGGGCGCGATCCGGGTCGCGTCCAGGGCGACCTCGCGATCGACGACCGCGTCCGGGTCCGACGGCACCGTCTTCCAGTACGCGAGCGCGCGGTCCCACATCTCGCCGCGCGGCGCGAACGGGCGGCCCTCGAGATATGCCCACGTGGTCTCGTCGGGGGCCACCATGCCGGCGCGCGCGCCCGCCTCGATGGACATGTTGCAGACGGTCATGCGCTCGTCCATGGACATCGCGCGGATGGTGGATCCGGCGTACTCGATGGCGTGGCCCACGCCTCCGCCCGCCCCGATCGTCGCGATGATCGAGAGGATCACGTCCTTGGCCATCACCCCGAACGGGCGCGGACCCACCACCGTGATGCGCATGACCCGCGGCTTGCGCTGCCAGAGGCACTGGGTGGCCAGCACGTGCTCCACCTCGGTGGAGCCCACCCCGAAGGCGAGCGCGCCGAAGGCTCCGTGGGTCGCGGTGTGCGAGTCGCCGCACACGAGCAGGATACCGGGCTGGGTCACGCCCTGCTCGGGGCCGATCACGTGCACGATGCCCTGGCGCGGCTCGCCGCGGCCGAAGAAGGTGATGCCGAGACGGCCGGTGTGGCGGTCGAGATCCGCGACCATCCGGCGCACCTCGGGGTCCGCGATCGGGCCGGCCCCGGGGGCGGTCGGCACGTAGTGGTCCGCGGTGGCCACGCACGCCTCGGGCCGACGCACCGCGCGGCCTTTCTGCTCGAGCCGGCCGAAGGCATGGGTGGAGCCCTCGTGCAGCAGGTGGCGGTCCACGTAGAGCAGCGCCTGCCCCCCGGGCCCCTCCGCCACCACGTGGCGGCTCCAGATCTTCTCGAACATCGTCCGGGGCGGCGACGTCATCACCGGCCCGCGAACTTCTCCTCGATCGCGTGCCACCAGTCGAACCCGACCCGGCGGAAGATGTCCATCGGGCTCAGCACCGGGCCGGGCTGCCAGTCGGTGCCGTGCTCCTTCAGATAGGCGAGCGAGCGCTCCATCGCGGGGACCGCCGCCGCCATGCACACCGCCGGGAAGATGACCATCTTGAAGCCCAGGCGCTCGAGCTCGGAGACCTTCACCGCGGGGGTCTTGCCGCCGATGACCATGTTGGCGAGCAGCGGGGCCTTGATCTCGCGCGCGACCCGCCGGATCTCGTCCTCGCTCTGGGGCGCCTCGAAGAAGATGACGTCGGCGCCCGCCGCCGCGTAGCGGTTGCCGCGGTCGATGGCGTCGTCGAGCGAGGTGACCGCGCGGGCGTCGGTGCGCGCGATGATGACGAAGTCCGGATCGGTGCGGTACTCGGCCGCCGCGCGGATCTTGTCGCAGAACTCCTCGGTCGGGATCACCTGCTTGCCCGCGATGTGCCCGCACTTCTTGGGCGCCACCTGGTCCTCGATGTGCAGCCCCGCCACCCCCGCCTTCTCGTACTCCCGCACCGTCCGCACCACGTTGAGCACGTTGCCGTAGCCGGTGTCGGCGTCCGCGATCACGGGCAGCGAGACGCACGAGGCGAGATGCCCCGCGTGATTGGCCATCTCGGTGAGTGTGGCGAGGCCCAGATCGGGCTGGCCCAGGTGCGAGGCCGCCGTCCCCGCGCCGGTCATGTACACCGCCGAGAAACCGGCGGCTTCGATCAGGCGCGCGGAGAACCCATCGTAGGCGCCCGGCGCGACGATGATACCGGGAGCCTCGAGCATCTGGCGGAGGCGTGTCGTGGTACGCATGGGCAGGAACCTTTCCCGGGCGCTCGGCCCGACGACGATACGGCGCGGCCAGCTGAGGCTCGGCTGCGTGGGCGATTGTTGTCCCGTCGGCGGCTCGTGTCAAGATCAGACGCGGCGGGCCGATCCTCCTTGATCAGCGCCCGCGTTCGTGAGACAAGTACACGCCAAAACCCCAGCGGAGGCCTCACCATGAGAGCGCGTCTGACGGTTGTCCTGCTCGCGATCCTCGCCACCACCCTCGTCCCGGTTCCGCGCGCGGACGCCCAGCAGACGACCCTCGTCGTCACCGGGTACGGCGGCCGCTGGTCCGACGTGATGAAGAAGGCCCTCGTCGAGCCCTTCGAGAAGAAGCACGGGGTGAAGGTCGAGATCGTCACCGGCATCACCACCGAGTGGGTGGCCAAGCTCCTGGCCTCCGGTCCCGACAACCCGCCGTACGACGTGGTCTTCGGCAACGAGCCGGCCTTCCCGATCCCGCGCGAGCGCGGCTTCTTCGACAAGCGCAACGACACGCTCGCGCCCAACATCAAGAACCTCTACCCGAAGGCCCTCATCGGCGACACCAGTCTGGCCATGTTCTGGGGGCGCATCGGTCTCGCCTACCGCACCGACTCCGGCATCAAGAAGCCGGTGTCCTGGAAGGACTTCTGGGACGAGGCCTACGCGGGCAAGCGGGCGACCTACGTCATCGGCAACACGCTCGGCATCAACTTCCTCTTCATCGTCTCCAAGATCTTCGGCAAGGACTACTTCGACATCGACGCGGGGCTCGCCGCCATCAAGCGCTCTCAGCCCAAGCTGGTGGACTTCACCGGCACCGTCGAGAAGCAGCTCGAGCAGAAGGAGGTCGTGATCGCGGTGCTCCACGACGCCTCCGCCTACGACCTGCAGAAGCGCGGCATCCCGGTGGACTGGGTCGCCCCCAGCGAGGGTCAGCCGATTCTCGACCAGATCGTCCAGGTCACCCGCGGCTCGAAGAACAAGGAGCTGGCGTGGAAGTTCATCGACGCCTACCTCTCGCCCGAGGTGCAGCTCGCCTTCGCCACCGAGCTCTTCTGGAGCCCGACCAACCGGACGGTGAAGGTACCGGCGGACGTGGCGAAGAAGATGATCGGCGGGCCGGCCGACGTGGACCGCCTCGTGCTCTTCGACTGGGCCCAGGTCGCCAAGAACCGGCCCCAGTGGACCGAGAAGTGGAACAAGGAGATGCGTTGACCGAACCGCCCCACGCCAGCGGCACCGTCACGCTGACCGGCCTGGTCAAGCGCTACGGGACGACGCGGGCCCTGGATGGCGTCTCGCTCACCGTCGCCCCGGGCGAGTTCTTCACGCTCCTCGGCCCCTCCGGCTGCGGCAAGACCACCACGCTGCGCTCGGTGGCGGGCTTCGTCGCGCCCGACGCGGGAGAGGTGGCGATCAACGGCGTGGTGGTCACCGGAGTGCCCCCGCACCGGCGCCACGTCGGGATGGTCTTCCAGCACTACGCCCTCTTCCCGCACCGCACCGTCGCCCAGAACGTGGGCTTCGGCCTCCGCATGCAGCGCGTCGCGAAGCCGGAGATCAACCGTCTGGTAGGCGACGCCCTCGCCCTCGTCCAGCTCCCGGGCCACGGCGGGCGTTATCCCGGCCAGCTCTCGGGCGGCGAGCAGCAGCGGGTGGCGCTGGCCCGCGCGCTGGTCACGCGCCCGGCGGTGCTGCTGCTGGACGAGCCGCTCGGCGCGCTCGACAAGAAGCTCCGCGACCACATGAAGATCGAGCTGAAGCGGCTGCAGCGCGAGGTCGGGATCACCACGATCTACGTGACCCACGACCAGGAAGAGGCGCTGACCATGTCCGACCGGATCGCGGTCATGCACCGCGGGCGGGTCGAGCAGGTGGCCACGCCGCGGGGGCTCTACGAGACGCCCGCGACCGCCTTCGTGGCCGGCTTCATCGGCAACATCAATCTGCTCTCCGGCCGCGCGGCCGGCGCGAACACGGTGGAGTGCGGCAGCGCGCGGCTCGCGGTCAGCGGCGCCGCTCCGGCCGGGGCCGCCGTCGCGGTGGCGCTGCGCCCGGAGCGGGTGCGGCTCGATCCCACCGGCGCGGTGGACACCGTGCTCGCCATGACGGTCGCCCACGTGGTCTACCAAGGTGAGACCGTCCGCTACATTCTCCAGTCCGACGCGGGGTTCGAGCTGCAGGCGCTCGAGCTCGGCGAGGTCCGCTTCACCGCCGGCGCCCGCGTGCGCGCGGGCTGGGCGGCGGCCGACGCCCGGATTCTCCAGGAGGAGCCCCGATGACAACGGTCGGCTTGATCACGGTCGGGCAGGCGCCGCGCAGCGACGTGGTGCCGGACATGGCCGCCGTCCTGGGCGGCGACGTCCTGATCGTCGAGGCGGGCGCGCTCGACGGGCTCACCCGCGAGCAGATCGCCCCGCTCGCCCCCGAGGGCGACGACGAGATCCTGGTCACCCGGCTCGCCGACGGCTCGTCGGTCTTCGTCGGAAAGACCAAGATGATTCCCCGCATCGAGGCGAAGATCGCCGCACTCGAAGACCGCGGCGTCGCCCTCAACGTGCTGCTCTGCACCGGCGAGTTCCCCAGGCTCGCCGCGCGCCGCCCGTTCCTCGAGCCCCAGCAGCTCCTGCTCGGCCTCCTGCGCTCCATGGTCTTCCCCGGGCGCCTCGGGGTGCTGACCCCGTCCGAGCGCCACGTGCCCCAGACCACCGCGCGCTGGCGCGCGGCGGGCTTCGACGCGCACGTCGCCCCGCTCTCCCCTTACGAGGAGAACGATCCCACCGCCGTCCGCCGCGCGGCGGACGCCCTGCGCGCGGGAAACGCCGGTCTCGTGGTCATGGACTGCATCGGCTTCCGGCGCAAGACGCGCGACGAGATCGCGGCGCTGACCGGCGCGCCGACCCTGGTGGCGAACCTGCTCGTGGCCCGCGTGGCCGCGGAGCTCCTCGGCCGCTGATCCGTGACCCGCGGCGCCCGCGTCCTGCTGCTGGGGCCCTACGTCCTGCTGCTCGTGGTGTTCTTCGTGGCCCCCCTCGCGCTGATGCTCGCGATCAGCTTCTCGCGGCAGTCGTACGGGCAGCTCGACTGGACCTTCACCCCGCAGCACTACGTCCACTTCTTCAGCGACGCGTACTACCTCGGCGTGCTCGCGGACACCCTCTGGCTCGGGGTCATCACCACCGCGGCCTCCCTGCTCCTGGGCTACCCCCTCGCCTACCACCTGGCCCTGACTCGCTCGCGCTGGAAGCCGCTCCTGATCGTCTTCATCTTGTCGCCGCTCCTGGTCGGCATCGTGATTCGCTGCTACGGTTGGATGATCCTGCTCGCCGACCGCGGCCTCATCAACGAGAGCCTCGTGCTGCACGGGTGGCTCGCCAAGCCGCTGCCGCTCATGTACAACAAGTTCGGGGTCACCGTCGCGCTCGTCCACGTCTTCCTGCCGTTCATGGTGCTGTCGCTCACCGGGGTGCTCAAGCGCATCGAGCCCCAGCTCATCGAGGCCGCGCAGACGCTGGGGGCGTCGCCCCGCCGCGCCTTCTTCGAGGTCACGCTGCCGCTCTCGCTGCCCGGCATCCTCGCGGGCTCGCTGCTCGTCTTCTCCCTGGCCATCAGCTCGTTCGTGGTGCCGATCCTGGTGGGCGGGTTCAAGGTGCACGTCCTGCCCATGATCGTCTACGAGCAGGTGCTCTCGGTGTTCGACTGGCCGTTCGGGGCGGCCAACGCCTTCGTGCTGCTCGTGATCTCGGTGGTGCTGATCGCGGTCTACATCAAGGTGACCGAGCGCGCGCTCCGCGGAATCGTATGATCCTCCGATCGGTCGTGGGGCTCGTCTACGCCTTCCTGCTGCTCCCGATGGTCGTGGTGGTGCTGGCCGCGTTCAACGCGGGCGACTACTTCACCTTTCCCCCTCAGGGTTTCTCGCTCAAGTGGTTCGCCAACTTCTTCCACCGCCGGGAGTTCATGCAGGCCCTCCGTCTCTCCACCGAGCTGGCGGTCTGGACCGCGGTCGCCTCCACCGTGATCGGGACCGCGGCGGCCATCCCGCTGGTGCGGGGCCGCTTCCGCGGCCGGGATCTCCTCAACGCGTTCGTCACCTCCCCGCTCCTGCTGCCCCAGATCCTCACCGGCGTCGCCCTGCTCCAGTTCTACACGCTCTTCAAGATGCAGGCCTCCTACGCGGCGCTGCTCATCGGTCACATCGTGGTGACGACGCCGTACGTGATCCGTACCGTCACCGCCACCCTCACCCACTTCGACATGGCCCTGGAGGAGGCCGCCCAGAGCCTGGGCGCCCATCCGGTGCGCGCGTTCTTCGAGGTCACCCTTGGCGTGATCAAGCCGGGCGTGGTGGCGGGCGCGATCTTCGCCTTCGCGATCTCCTTCGACAACTTCACCCTCTCCCTCTTCCTGACCAGCTCGAAGCTGACCCCCCTGCCCATCGAGCTCTTCGCCTATCTCAAATATTCCTTCGACCCCACCGCGGCCGCGGTGTCCGCCTTCGCCATCGGGGTGGCCCTGGTGCTCGTCCTGGGCATCGCGCGCTTCATGGGCCTCGAGGAGTTCACCGGGTTCTGAGGAGACGGCCACGATGAGACCGGTAGAGCTGGACGAGATCGAGAGTCTGGCCATCGGCGCCTGGATCCTGGGCACCGGCGGCGGCGGCAGCCCGTACCTCGCGCTGCTCAACATGCGCCAGCTCTACGGCAAGGGCGCGGTCTGCCAGCTCATGGATGCATCCGAGCTGGCCGACGACGACCTGGTGGCCATCGTCTCCAACATGGGCGCGCCGCTGGTCGGCCAGGAGCGTCTCACCGATCCCCGGACGATGGCGCTGGCGGTCACCATGATGGAGGAGTACCTCGGCCGGAAGTTCCGCGCGGTGATGTCGCTCGAGATCGGCGGCGGCAACTCGATCCAGCCCTTCATGGCCGCCGCGATGCTCGACCTGCCGGTGGTGGACGGCGACTGCATGGGGCGCGCCTTCCCCGAGGCCCAGATGACCAGCTTCGCGATCCACGATCTCCGGATGTATCCCCTGACGCTCGTCGACGTGCGCGACAACGCGGTCGTGGTGGCGCGCGCCGCCTCCTGGAAATGGATGGAGCGCATCAGCCGCAAGGCGTGCGTGGAGGTCGGCTCGATCGCTTCGACCTGCAAGGCCCCGCGGACCGGCAAGGAGGTCAAGGAGTGCGGGATCCTCGGCTCCACCACCAAGGCCATCGCGATCGGGCGCGCGGTGCAGACGGCCCGCCGGGCGCACCGTGACCCGATCGAGGCGGTGCTCGATCTCGAATCCGGGCTGAAGCTCTTCACCGGCAAGGTCCACGACATCGCGCGCCGGGCCACCGAGGGCTTCCTGCGCGGCACCGCCACGATCGAGGGTCTCGACGAATTCCGCGGCCACACCTTCCGCCTCGCGTTTCAGAACGAGTTCGCGGTGGGGTGGCTCGACGACCACCCGCGGGTCATGACCCCCGACCTCATCTGCGTGCTCGACACCGTCTCCGGGGATGCGATCGGCACCGAGACCCTGCGGTACGGCCAGCGGGTGACCGTCATCGCCTTGCCCGCGCCCCCGATCCTCCTCACCCCGAAGGGCCTCGAGCACGTCGGGCCCCGCGCCTTCGGCTACGATCTGACGTTCAAGTCGGTCTTCGCGTGAGGCGACGGATCGGCATCGACGTCGGCGGCACCAACATCGACGCGGGCCTTCTCGAGGACGACGTTGTCGCGGCCGCGGTGAAGACTCCCCCGTGATCATCGACCACCGGCGGCTGCATCTCGGTCGGCCCGTATTTCTGGCACGAGCGACACGTCGCGCACCATGGGCGCTGCACGCGGGCCCAGCTCTCGCGGAGCGAATCCCGGGGATCCATGGTCGACCGCGCTGTTATATAATCCCGCCCGGGTGAACTTAACGCGCGACAACCGGGCGGGAAGATCTCCGCGCCGGCGACTCGGCTCGCTGGTGATCAGCGCCGCGATCGCCGTGGTCTGGGAGGGCGGCAAGGCACTCTTCGCCATACCGGGCTACAAACTCCCTCACCTGCACGAGATCCTCGTCGATTTTCTGCGCCAGGGCGCGGGCGGCGAGCGCTGGTTCTCGATCATGGCGCAGAACGCGGCCTTCACGGCGCTCGAGAGCCTAATCGGCTTCACCCTCGGCGGGCTCACCGGCCTCGTTCTCGCGATCGGATTCGCTCACTCCCGGCTGCTCGAGCGCGGCCTGCTCCCCTACGTGGTGGCGTCCCAGACCGTGCCCGTCCTCGCCATCGCGCCGATGGTGGTGGTCTGGCTCGGAACGTCCTGGTTCTCGAAGGCGGTGATCGCCGCCTATCTGACCTTCTTTCCGGTCACCATCAACATGGCCCGCGGGCTCCGGGCCATCGACCCCGACGCGCTGGCCCTGATGCGCGCCCTCGCCGCGACGTCGCGCCAGGTCTTTGTCAAGCTGCGGTTTCCCACGTCCCTGCCCTACCTCTTCACGGCGCTGCGGATCTCCGCCACCGCGAGTGTGATCGGCGCCATCGTGGGAGAGCTGCCGGTCGGAAGCCGCTTCGGCATGGGCGTGGTGATCATCAACGCCGCTCAGTACTACAACTGGCGCCCCGCCAATCTCTGGGCCGCCATCCTCGTCTCCTCCCTGATCGGGATCGCCTTCTACCACGCGGTGGTCCTCGTCGAGCGCCGCGTGACCGGCTGGCGCCCGAGCGCCCCCGCGATCTAGCCGAGCGCGGCATGGGAGTGCCGATCATCGAGATCGTCGACGTCGGTAAGTCGTTCAGCGGCCGCACGGGCCCCAC
>Ga0210384_10003393_pt1 | contig 18495 bp, 15 predicted proteins | sample IncBWH2MmetaG_FD_160574 | JGI IMG/M metagenome (GOLD analysis project Ga0210384, IMG submission 160574) | Forest soil microbial communities from Barre Woods Harvard Forest LTER site, Petersham, Massachusetts, United States - Inc-BW-H-2-M | ecosystem: Environmental > Terrestrial > Soil >...
GGGCTCAGCGCTTGGGACTGGCGCCGCCATCGTGATGGATGAGACCACCTGCATGGTGCGCGTGCTCGAGCGCATCTCGCGGTTCTACATGGCGGAGTCGTGCGGTCAGTGCACCCCGTGCCGCGAGGGCACCGGCTGGATGAACCGTATGCTCAAGCGGGTGCTCGCAGGTCACGCGCGGCGCGAGGAGCTCGGCTTGCTCCTCGATGTGGCGAATCGCATCGAAGGACACACGATCTGCGCCTTCGGTGATGCCGCGGCGTGGCCGGTGCAGAGCTTCCTCAAACACTACCGGCACGAGTTCGAGTACATGATCGATCACGGCGGACGGAGTCTCGCGAGCGAAGGTCAGGCAGTGCGCGCCGCCTGAACAGGCGCAGGAACGACACATGGCGGAGACCGAAGTCAACATCGAAGTCGACGGCGTGCCGGTAAAGGCGATCAAGGGTGAGATGATCATCCGCGCCACCGACCGCAGCGGCGTGTACGTGCCGCGCTTCTGCTACCACGAGAAGCTCTCGATCGCCGCCAACTGCCGCATGTGCCTGGTCGAGGTCGAGAAAGCGCCCAAGCCCCTCCCGGCCTGTGCCACGCCGGTGGTCGAGGGGATGAAGGTGTTCACCAAGTCGCCGCGCGCCATCGGCGCGCAGCGCGCCACCATGGAATTCCTGCTCATCAATCACCCGCTCGATTGCCCGATCTGTGACCAGGGCGGGGAGTGCGAGCTGCAGGACCTGGCGGTCGGCTTCGGCCGCGACATCTCGCGTTACCACGAGGGCAAGCGCTCGGTGGCGGATGAGAACTTGGGTCCCCTCATCGCCACCGACATGACCCGCTGCATCCAGTGCAGCCGCTGCGTGCGCTTCACCGAGGAGATTGCCGGCATCCAGGAGCTCGGCATGATTGGCCGCGGTGAGCACATGGAGGTGCGCAGCTACATCGAGAGCACCGTGAACCACGAGCTCTCGGGCAACGTGATCGATCTGTGCCCGGTGGGCGCGCTGGTCTCGAAACCCTACCGCTTCACTGCGCGCGCCTGGGAGATGCGCGCGGTGCCGCTCGTCTCGCCACACGATGCGGTGGGCAGCAATCTTTTCGGCCACGTGCTGCGCGGCAAGCTCATGCGCGTGGTGCCGCGCGAGAACGAGGCGATCAACGAGATCTGGATCGCCGACCGCGACCGCTTCAGCTACGAGGGTGTCTACAGCGCCGACCGGCTGCGTGCGCCGCTCGTGCGCCGCGGCGGCGAATGGAGCGAGAGCGACTGGGAGCCGGCGCTCATGCTCGCCGCCGAAGGGCTCAAGGATCGCGCAGCCCACCTCGGGGTCCTGGCGAGCCCCTCGAGCACCATCGAGGAGCTCTATCTCGCGGCACGCATCGCCCGCGGACTCAACTCCAACAACATCGATCACCGCCTGCGGCAGCGCGATTTCCGTGACCAGGCCGCAGACCCTGTCTTTCCCAGCCTCGGAATGCGCATCAGTGAGGTCGACTCACTCGATGGGCTGCTCGTCATCGGCGCGAACCTGCGCCGCGAGGCGCCGATCATCGCGCATCGTGTGCGCAAGGCGGCCAAGCGCGGAGCGAAGGTCGCGATGCTGAACCCCGCACGCTTTCCTTACCTGTTCCCACTCGCCGGGTATCTCAGCTGCACCCCCGGGGCAATGGTGACGGAGCTCGCCGCGCTCCTTGGCGCAGCGGCCGACGCCGCCAGCCAGGCAGTTCCCGAGCACCTTGCGACTGTGGTGCGTGCCGCAACCGTGACGGATGCGCATCGCGCCGCGGTGCAGGCGCTACTCTCGGGCCAGCGCCGCGCGGTGTGGCTCGGTGCGCTCGCCGCCCGCCATCCGGCGTTCGCCGACCTGCGTGCGCTCGCCGCCGCGCTCGCGCAGCTCACCGGTGCAAGCTTCGGCCGCATCACCGAGGGCGCCAATGCCGCGGGTGCGTATCTCGCCGGCGCCGTGCCGCATCGCGAGGCAGGCGCAAAACCGCTCGCGCAGCCGGGACTTGCGGTTCGGGAGATGCTCGGCAACCCGCTGCGCGCCTATGTGCTCTTCGGTGGCGTGGAGCCCGGCATCGATACGCTCGACCCGGAAGCGCAACGCACCCTCGCGCAGGCGGAGTTCGTCGTGGCGATTACCCCGTTCGCGAGCGAAGAGGTGAAGCGCATCGCGCATCTGCTGCTGCCGATCGGCACCTTTGCCGAGACCTCCGGCACTTTCGTGAACTGTGAGGGTATCTGGCAGAGCCAGGCGGGAGCGGTCACGCCGCTGGGCGCCGCGCGACCGGGATGGAAGGTGCTGCGTGTGCTCGGGAACCTCCTGAACCTGCCTCGCTTCGAGTACCTGTCATCGGATGAGGTTCTCGCCGAGCTGCGCGAGGCCTGTGAAGGACTGGCACCCGCGCCTTTCGGTGGCACGCATGCCGTGCAGCCACCGGGTAACGGTGCGCGGCTCACGCCTCCCGTGACGGTCGCGGATGTGCCGATGTACCAGGTGGACGCACTCGTGCGCCGCGCAGCCTCGCTGCAGAGGACGCGCGATGGCCGTACGCCGCTCTCGAGTTACTGAGGAAGGGGCGAGGTGCTGAATAGCCTGACAAATCGCTGGATGTCGCTCCCCGACTACGCGCAGGCGACGGCGTGGATCCTCGTCATCACGGTCGCGCTCATCATCCTGGTGGCGCTGTTGACGCTCTGGGAGCGCAAAGTCATCGGCTGGATGCAGCTGCGCCGCGGGCCGAATCGCGTGCGCATCTTCGGGCTCCTGCCGGGCCTCGGCCAGCCCTTCGCCGATGTGCTCAAGCTCCTCATGAAGGAGGTCGTCATCCCGGCGAACTCCAACAAGCTCCTGTTCCGTCTCGCGCCGGTGATTGCGCTCGTGCCGGCCTTCGCTGCCTGGGCGGTGATTCCGCTCTCACCGACGGTGGTGGTCTCGAAAGCCGACGCGGGTCTGCTGTACCTGCTATCGCTCACCTCCATGGGGGTGTACGGCATCATCATCGCCGGCTGGGCCGCCAACTCGAAGTACGCTTTCCTTGGCGCGATGCGCTCGGCGGCGCAGATGGTCGCGTACGAGATCGCCATGGGATTCGCGCTGGTCGGGGTGCTGATGGCGACCGGCAGCATGAATCTCGGCAAGATCATCGAGACGCAGACCGGCGGGATCGGCTCGTGGAACTGGTTCTGGCTCTTCCCGTTGCTGATGGTCTACTTCATCTCAGGTGTCGCGGAGACCAATCGCGCGCCGTTCGATGTGGCCGAAGGTGAGTCGGAGATCGTCGCGGGATTTCACGTCGAGTACTCGGGCATGGCGTTTGCGCTGTTCTTCCTCGCCGAGTACGCCAACATGATCCTCATCTCGACGCTCACCGCGGTGTTCTTCTTCGGCGGGTGGCAGGGACCCTTCCAGGGCTACCCCGCGCTCGGCGACACCTTCCTCGGGCAGCCGAGCTTCGGCTGGCTCCTCCTCAAGGCATTTCTTCTGGTGTTCCTGTTCCTGTGGTTCCGTGCCACCTTCCCGCGCTACCGCTACGACCAGATCATGCGCCTCGGCTGGAAGGCGCTCATCCCGGTGACGCTCGTGTGGATCGGAGTGGAGATGATCATGGCCGTGTATCACATCGGCCCCTGGGCGCGTCCCTGGTACCACTGAAGGGAATTCGCAGCTGTGGCACTCAACCCTCTCAAGACTTTCCTGCTGCCGGAGCTCGTCAAGGGGCTCATGGTGACGGCGCGCACGTTCCTCAGCAACAAGTACACCCTCAACTACCCCGAGGAGAAGACGCCGCAGTCGCCGCGCTTCCGCGGGCTGCACGCGCTGCGCCGATACGCGAACGGCCAGGAGCGCTGCATCGCGTGCAAGCTGTGCGAGGCGGTGTGCCCGGCGGTGTGCATCACCATCGATTCGGACGTGGCGCCCGATGGCACGCGGCGCACCACGCGCTACGATATCGACCTCTTCAAGTGCATCTACTGCGGCTTCTGCGAGGAAGCCTGCCCGGTGGATGCCATCGTGCTCACGCGCATCCACGAGTACCACATGGAGAAGCGCGGCGAGAACATCATGAGCAAGGACAAGCTGCTCGCGGTGGGCGAGCGCTACGAGGCGATGATCGCCGCCGACAAGGCGGCGGACGCGCCGTACCGATGAGGCGGCGCGGCGGCAACCGCGAGGCGGCGGGCGGCACACCATGCTGATCCAGGTGCTGTTCTACCTGTTCGCGGCCATCCTGGTGCTCGCGGCGCTCGGGGTGATCACCTCACGCAACCCGGTGTACTCGGCGCTCGCCCTGGTCCTGTGCTTCGTCACCGCGGCGGGGATCTGGCTGCTGCTCGAGGCGGAGTTCCTCGCAGTAGTGCTGGTGCTCGTGTACGTCGGCGCGGTGATGGTGCTGTTCCTCTTCGTGGTGATGATGCTCGACATCAACCTCGAGCGGCTGCGCGAGGGCTTCACGCGCTTCGCCTGGCTCGGCTGGCTCACCGCGCTCGCGGTGATATTCGAGATCGTCGGCGTTGTGTGGGCGCGCGGCGGGCTCGGCATCGACGCCAGCCACGGCGGCACGCCGACGCCTGCGGGCTACAGCAACACACTCGAGCTCGGGCGTCTGTTGTACACCCGTTACGCCTATCCACTCGAGCTCGCGGCGATGCTGCTGCTCGTGGCGATCATCGCCGCCATCGTGCTGACGCTGCGGCGCCGCCAGGGCTACAAGCAGCAGAACATCTCGGCGCAGGTCGCGGTGCGGCGCGCGGACCGTCTGCGCGTGTTGAAGATGGACCCGGAGCAGCGTCCATGATCAGTCTGGCGCAGCAGCTGACACTCTCGGCGGTGCTGTTCGCCATCGCGGTGGCGGGCGTGTTCCTCAACCGCAAGAACCTCATCCTGCTGCTCATGTGCGTCGAGCTGCTGCTGCTCGCCGCCAACTTCAATTTCATTGCCTTCTCGCGCTACCTCGGCGACCTCAACGGGCAGGTATTCGTGTTCTTCATCCTCACGGTGGCGGCGGCTGAATCCGCAATCGGGCTCGCGATCCTGGTCGTGCTGTTCCGCGAGCGCCGCACCATCGAGGTCGAGGATCTCAACACGCTCAAGGGCTGAAGACCGTGCACCCGCTGAATCCAAACGTGCTGCTCGCCATCCCGCTGCTGCCGCTGCTGGCGGCGATCGCGGCGGGACTCGGCGGCCGGGTGATCGGCCGCGCCGGTGCGCACAGCATCACCTGCCTCGCGGTGGCGGTCTCGTGCCTGCTCTCGCTCCTCGTGCTGCGCCAGGTCTACTTCGATGGTGCACCGCTCTATGACCATCCGGTCTACACCTGGCTGGTGAGCGATGGCATGCACATGGAGGTCGGCTTCCTCATCGACCGCCTCACCGCGCTCATGATGGCGGTGGTGACCTTCGTGTCGCTGTGCGTGCACGTCTACACCATCGGCTACATGGCGGATGACCCGGGCTACACCCGCTTCTTCAGCTACATCTCACTCTTCACCTTCTCCATGCTGATGCTGGTGATGGCGAACAACTTCATGCAGCTGTTCTTCGGCTGGGAAGCGGTCGGCGTCGTCTCCTATCTGCTGATCGGCTTCTGGTACACGCGTCCGAGCGCCACCTTCGCCGCGCTCAAGGCCTTCATCGTCAACCGCATCGGGGATTTCGGCTTTGTGCTCGGGATCGCCGGCATCGCCTACTACACCGGCTCCCTCAGCTATCGCACCGCGTTCGAAGCCGCGCCAAGCATCGCGCAGGCGGTGCTGCCGATGACATCCACCTCGGGGGTCGCGGCGCTGACCCTGATCTGCATCTGCCTGTTCATCGGCGCCATGGGCAAGTCCGCGCAGGTGCCGCTGCACGTGTGGCTGCCGGACTCGATGGAAGGACCGACACCGATCTCGGCCCTCATCCACGCCGCCACCATGGTGACGGCGGGCATCTTCATGGTGGCGCGCATGTCGCCGCTCTTCGAGTACTCGGACGCGGCGCTCTCGTTCGTGATGGTAATCGGCGCCATCACGGCCTTCTTCATGGGACTCCTCGGGGTCGTGAACAACGACATCAAGCGGGTGATCGCCTACTCGACGCTCTCGCAGCTCGGCTACATGACGGTCGCGCTCGGCGCCTCGGCCTACGGGGCGGCCATCTTCCACCTGATGACGCACGCCTTCTTCAAGGCGCTGCTGTTCCTCGCCGCAGGCTCGGTCATCATCGCGCTGCACCACGAGCAGGACATGCGCCGCATGGGTGGGCTCGCGAAGTACATGCCCGTCACTGCGGTCACCTGCTGGATCGGGGCGCTCGCGCTCGTGGGGACGCCGTTCTTCGCCGGCTTCTATTCCAAGGACGCCATCATCGAGGTGGTCGGCGAGTCGCATCGCTTCGGTAGCGGCTTCGCCTACTGGTGCGTGCTGCTCGGGGTGTTCGTCACCTCGCTCTACACGTTCCGGCTGCTGTTCATGACCTTCCATGGCAAGGAGCGTTTCCGCGAGGCGAGCCTGCATGGCGGCGATGGGCACGGTCAGGAGCACGGTGGCGATCCACACGAGAGCCCGGCCGTCGTGACGCTGCCTCTCATCGCGCTCGCCATCCCCTCGGTGTTGATCGGCGCGCTCACGGTCGTGCCGGTGCTGTTCGGCGATTATTACGGCGGCTCGATCTTCGTGCTCTCCGCCAACGACGTGATCGCCAGGCTCGGCGCGGAGTTCGCGCACCCGGTGTGGGTGTCATTCGCGCTGCACGGGCTCGTCTCGCCACCCTTCGCCCTGGCGGTGCTGGGCGCCGTTACGGCGTGGCTCTTCTTCCTGCGCAACCCGCAGTGGGCCGACCGCGCGCAGCAGCGCTTTGCCTGGCTCTATCGGCTCCTCACGCAGAAGTACTACTTCGACTGGGTGAACGAGAAGGTGATCGCCCCGCTCACGCGTGGTATCGGCATTGGACTCTGGCGGGGTGGCGATGAGGTGCTGATCGATGGCGTGATGGTCAATGGCACCGCGGAAGGAGTGACCTGGTTCGGCGGCGTCTTGCGACTCGTGCAGAGCGGCTACCTGTACTCCTACGCCTTCTGGATGATGATCGGACTCGCGCTCCTGCTCGGGTGGTTCCTCATGCATTTCCGCGGCTGACACTTGCCAAACGGGCTCTACGATGCACGCGCTGCTTTCCTATCTGATCTGGCTCCCCATCGCCGCCGGGGTCCTGATCCTGCTGCTCGGCGATCGCCAGATCGTGCTCGGGCGGTGGCTCGCGCTCGCCGCCTCGCTCGCGACGCTCGCACTCGCCGTCCCGCTCTGGGCGCATTTCGACACCACCACCGCCAACCTGCAGTTCCCACAGCTGCTGCCGTGGATCCCGCGTTTCAAAGCGTTCTATGCGCTAGGGGTCGACGGTATTTCCATGCCGCTGATCGTGCTGACGGCGTTCATGACCGTGCCGGTGGTGATCGCCGCCTGGACGGTGATCGAGACGCGCCCGGCGCAGTACTACGCCGCGTTCCTCATCATGGAAGGGCTGATGATCGGCGTGTTCGCCGCCACCGACGCGCTGCTCTTCTACTTCTTCTGGGAAGCGATGCTGATCCCGATGTTCCTCATCATCGGCATCTGGGGTGGCCCGCGCCGCGTGTACGCCACCATCAAGTTCTTCCTGTACACCTTCCTCGGCTCGGTGTTCATGCTGGCGGCGCTCATTTACATGTACGTGAAGGCCGACGACTACTCGATCGCGAGCTTCCAGGCGCTGCCGCTGTCGCTCATCGAGCAGCGCTGGATCTTCGCCGCCTTCATGCTCGCCTTCGCGGTGAAGGTACCCATGTGGCCGGTGCATACCTGGCTACCGGACGCGCACGTCGAGGCACCGACCGGCGGCTCGGTCATCCTCGCGGCGATCATGCTGAAGATGGGCGGCTACGGCTTCCTGCGCTTCTCGCTCCCGGTGACGCCCGATGCGAGCCGCGAGCTCGATCTGCTGGTGATCGCACTCTCGCTCATCGCGGTCATCTACATCGGCTACGTGGCGCTCGTGCAGCAGGACATGAAGAAGCTCATCGCCTACTCCTCGATCTCGCACATGGGCTTCGTGACCCTCGGCGCCTTCGTGATGTACGAAATCGTGCGTAACACCGGCAGTCTCCAGGGCGCGGGGATGGGAGTCGACGGCGCCATGGTGCAGATGGTGTCGCACGGGCTCGTTTCGGGTGCGCTCTTCCTGTGCGTCGGGGTGTTGTACGACCGGCTCCACAGCCGGCAGATCGCCGACTACGGCGGCGTGGTCAACACCATGCCGCTGTTCGCCGCCTTCATGGTGCTCTTTGCGCTCGCCAATACCGGCCTTCCCGGCACTTCCGGGTTCGTCGGTGAGTTCCTGGTGATCATCGCCAGCTTCCGCGCAAGCTTCTGGTATTCGGCGCTCGCGGCGGTGACGCTGATACTCGGTGCCGCCTACACGCTCTGGCTGGTGAAGCGCGTGGTGTTCGGCCCGGTGATGAGCCCGCGCGTCGCGGCGCTCAAGGACTTGAACGGCCGCGAGTTCATCGTGCTCGGCGCACTCGCTCTCGCCGTGCTGCTCATCGGTGTGTGGCCGGCGCCGCTCCTGAAGGTGATGCAACCGACCGTCCACCACCTGGTGAGCCAGGCGGTCGCCACCAAGCTCTAGCCGCACAACCGCCAACGCCGCACCCGTAGCAGCACCATGGATCAAACACTCCTGAACGCAGCCAGCCTCGCGCCCGCGGTGGCCGAGATCTGGCTGGTCTGCGCCATCTGCGTGCTGCTGCTCATCGAGGTGTTCGCCGGCGTCAAGCGGCGCGGACTCACGGCCTCGCTCACACTCGTCGCGCTCGCTGTGGGCGCGGCGCTGCTCGTGCGCTTCGGGCAAGTGCCGCAGCGCACGCTGCTCTTCAACGGCACCTACGTCGCCGACCCGCTCGGCGTGGCGCTCAAGCTCGCCGGGTTTCTGTTCGTCGCGGTGGCGCTGCTCTACTCGCGGGCCTATCTCGAGAACCGCAACATCCAGCGCGGGGAGTACTACATCCTCGCGCTCACGGCGCTGCTTGGCATTTTCGTGCTGGTGTCCGCCAACAGCCTCGTCACCGTGTATCTCGGAGTCGAGCTGCTCGCGCTCTCGGTGTACGCCATGGTGGCCTTCGACCGTGATTCGGGCGTGAGCGCCGAGTCGGCGATGAAGTACTTCGTGCTGGGTGCCATCGCCTCGGGGACGCTCCTGTACGGCATGTCGCTCATCTATGGACTCACCGGCACCCTCGATCTCGGCGAGATCGCCGCGCGGCTGCACGCGCCGCTCAGTGCGGGCGTGGTGCTCGGCCTCACGTTCATCGTCGTCGCGGTCGCCTTCAAGCTCGGTGCCGTCCCCTTCCACATGTGGCTGCCGGATGTGTACGAGGGGGCGCCGACCAGCGTGACACTCTTCATCGGTACGGCACCGAAGATTGCTTACTTCGCGCTCGCGCTGCGCCTGCTCGCGCAGGCGCTCGCCGCCACCGAAGCCGAGTGGACACAGATGCTGGCGGCACTCGCCGTGCTGACGCTCGTCGTGGGCAACGTCGTGGCACTCGTGCAGACCAACCTGAAGCGCATGCTCGCTTATTCGACCATCGCCAATGTCGGCTTCATCGTGCTCGGGTTCGTAGCGGGCACCCCCGATGGTTACGCCGCTGCGCTCTACTACACACTCCAGTACGTGCTGGTGGCGCTCGGTTCCTTCGGCGTCATCCTGCTCGCGAGCGCCAAGGGCTTCGAGGCCGATCGGCTCGATGACTACAAGGGCATGCACCAGCGCGATCCGCTGCTCGCCGCCGCCATGCTGGTGCTGATGTTCTCCACCGCGGGTGTGCCGCCCTTCATCGGGTTCTGGGCGAAGCTGCGCATCTTCCAGGCGCTGTGGGAGAGCCATCACCTGTGGCTGGTGGTGCTCGCCGCCGCCATGTCGGTGGTGGGCGCGTACTACTACCTGCGCGTGATCAAGCTGATGTACTTCGATGAGCCCGCCGGGGAGCAGCCGCCGGCGGCGCGCGAAGCGGGGGTACGCTTTGCACTCGGTGTCAACGCCGCAGCGGTGCTGGCCCTGGGAGTCCTGCCCGCACCGCTGCTCGATCTGTGCGCACGGCTGATTCACTGATCCGGAGAGTTGCTCAATGAAACCTGGAACGTCCCGGGCGGCCTGGTGCGCCCGGCTGGCCGCTACGCTTGCCCTCACCGCTCTCAGCACGCAGGTGCAGGGGGCACCGCAGTACCGCATCGCCCAGGAGGTGAGCCTGCCGGGAGATGGCGGCTGGGATGACCTCACCTTCGATGATGGCGGCCATCGACTCTTCATTGCCCACGGCACGGAGGTGCAGGTCATCGACACCGACAAGCTGACCCTCGCCGGGACCATCGCCGATACGCCAGGAGTGCACGGCATCGCGCTCGCCACCGATGTGGGCCACGGCTACATCAGCGCAGGCCGTGCGGGCACCATCGTGGTGTTCGATCTGAAAACGCTTGCACGGCTGAAGGACATCAAGGCGACGGGCGAGAACCCCGATGCCATCATCTACGACTCCGCGACCCACCGGGTGTTCAGCTTCAACGGGCGGGGGCGCAATGCAACCGTGGTCGATGTGAAGACCGACGAGGTGATCGGCACGATTCCCCTCGAAGCCAAACCGGAGTTCGCGGTGAGCGACGGCAAGGGTATGGTCTATGTGAACCTCGAGGACAAGAGCAGCATCGCGAAGATCGATGCACAGCATCTGAAGGTGATCGCGGTATGGCCGATCGCGGGCTGCGAGGAGCCCTCCGGGCTCGCCATCGATATCACCGGGCAGCGCCTGTACGCCGGCTGTGGCAACAAGGTGATGGCGGCGGTCGAGGCGAAATCGGGGCGCACCATCGGAACGGCACCGATCGGTGGCGGCGTCGATGGCGCGAAGTACGATTCCGGGACGCACCTCGCCTTCGCCTCATGCGGCGAGGGGGTGCTGACGGTCGTCGCGAGCGGTGCCGGGGGCAAGCCCGAGGTCGCGCAGTCGCTCGCGACGCAGCGGGGCGCGCGCACCATGGCGCTCGATGAGCACGCTCACCGCATCTTCCTCGTCACCGCGAGCTTCGGCCCAGCCCCTGCGGCGACACCCGAGAATCCTCACCCGAGGCCGGCGGTCCAGCCAGGTACCTTCAGGCTGCTGGTGGTCGCCCCGGGGAACCGCACCCAGTGACGGCGGGCACCTGCGCCGGCGCAGCGTTCCTGTTCACGGCGGTTGGCTGCGCAGCTTCCGCGGTGGCCGCGGATGCCGGCAGCGCCTCCAACGCTCTGGCGCGCGACATGCTGGCGCAGCTGATCGCGATCAATACGACCGACACCCCGCGCGGCAATGTCACCACGGCGGCCGAGGCCATGGCACAGCGGCTGCGCATCGCCGGCTTCCCTTCCGAGGATATCTGGGTACTCGGCCCGAGCGAGCGCAAGAAGAACCTGGTGGTGCGCCTGCGGGGCGCCCACGAGCACAAGCCGCTGCTCCTCATCGGGCATCTCGATGTCGTCGAGGCAAGGCGCGAGGACTGGAGCACCGATCCCTTTCAGCTCATCGAGAAAGACGGCGACTTCTACGGCCGCGGCACGCTCGACATGAAGGGGCCGAATGCGATCATGCTGGCGTCGCTCGTACGGCTGAGGCAGGAGGGATTCAGGCCGGCACGTGACATCATCCTGGCGCTGACCGCGGACGAGGAGGGCGGCGGCGCCAACGGGGTGCAGTGGCTGGTGCAGCATCACCGCGAGCTCATCGATGCGCAGTTCGTGCTGAGCGGTGATGACTATTCGGTGCTGACCGAAAATGGCAAGCCCCTCTTCTTCAAGCTGGTCGCCAGCGAGAAGGTCTATGCGGACTTTGAGCTGCGGGTGATCAACAAAGGCGGACACAGCTCCGTCCCTGTCCCGGACAACGCCATTTACAGCCTGACCCGCGGTCTCGATCGTCTCGCGATCTACGAGTTCCCCTTCGAGCTCAACGCGGTGACCCGCGAATACTATCGGCGGCGCGCGGATCTCGAGTCCGGCCAGCGGTCGGCAGACATGCGCGCCATCCTGCGCGACCCTCCGGACGGGCAGGCGCTCGAGCGGCTGTCACGGGATCCGGTCGAGCGTTCCATCACTCGCACGACCTGTGTCGCCACCAGGCTCGACGCCGGGCACGCCAACAATGCGCTGCCGCAGCGTGCGCAGGCGGTGGTCAACTGCCGCATCCTGCCCGGACACTCGCCCGAGGAAGTGCGTCAGCGCCTGGTGCAGGTGCTGGCCGATCCGGCGATCACCGTCAGTTACCTGGCGAGCGATGGAACGCGTCTCGATACGGCGCCCGCGGAGCGCGGGTTCGCGCCCCCGCCGTTGCTGCCGGAGATGCTGAATCCGCTCGATCAGCTGGTCGCAGAAACCTGGCCGGGGCTGAAGGTCATTCCTTCCATGTCGGCTGGCGCCTCCGATGCCACGCATACGAGCGCCGCGGGCCTGCCCACCTACACGTTCTCGCCCCTGAGCGTCGATCCCAACGATGACCGCGAGCATGGTCGCGACGAACGCATCAGCGTTGCCTCGTTCTACCAGGCCAACGAGTTTTTCTATCGTTACCTGCGGACCGTGACGGCACGCTGAGCCCGTTCGGCGAGGAAACCCACATGACTTTCTTCATGCGCCGCTTTCGACTTGCCGCTGTGCTCAGCGGGGTAGTAGCCGCCGCCGCAGCGCTCGCCGCGGACCGCGCAGGTGATGCGCAGGACCCGGCCGCCGATGCACTGGCGCGCGATATCTTCAAACAGCTGATCGAGATCAACACCACGGATTCCGCCGGCAACGTCACGACCGCTGCGGAGGCGATGGCGCAACGCTTTCGCGCCGCGGGCTTTCCCGCGGCGGACGTCATCGTGGCAGGACCCGAGCAGCGCAAGAAGAACCTCGTGGTACGCCTGCACGGCACGGGCAAGCACAAGCCGGTGCTTCTCATCGGACATCTCGATGTGGTCGAGGCGCGGCGCGAGGACTGGAGCACCGACCCCTTCGAGTTCATCGAGAAGGACGGCTATTTCTATGGCCGCGGCACGCTCGATATGAAGAGCGGCGACGCCATCATGGCCACAGCGCTGCTGCGCCTGAAGCGGGAAGGCTACCGGGGGAGCCGCGACATCATTCTCGCGCTCACGGCGGACGAGGAGGGCGGCTGCTGCAACGGAGCGCAGTGGCTGGTCCGCAACCATCGCGAGCTCATCGATGCGCAATTCGTGCTCAACCACGATGGTCTCGTCGGGTACTCGATCACCTCCGAGCAGGGGATACCGCAGGAGTTCGACCTAAGCGCCACGGAGAAGATGTATGCGGACTATCAGCTCACCGTGACCAACAGGGGCGGTCACAGCTCACTGCCACGATCCGACAACCCGATTTATCAGCTCTCCGAGGGTCTTGTGCGCATCGGCCGGTACGCATTCCCGGTCGAGCTGAATGAGATCACGCGTGCCTACTTCGAGCGCATGGCGAGGGTGCGCAGCGGACAGACGGCGGCCGACATGCGCGCCATCACCCGTACGCCTATCGACGCGGAGGCCGTTGCGCGCCTATCGCGCGAGCCCGATCTCAACTCCCTGATGCGCACTACCTGCGTGGCCACCCGACTCGAGGGCGGCCACGCCAACAACGCCCTGCCGCAGCGCGCGCAGGCGGTGATCAACTGCCGCATCCTGCCCGGGCATTCGAAGGAGGAAGTGCGCAAGGAGCTCATCGGTGTGTTGAGCGATCCGGCCATCTCGGTGCGGTACGTGGCCGATGACGGCTCCCTCTCGGACACCGCACCCGAGCAGCGCACGCAGTCTCCCTCGCCGCTTCTGCCGCAGGTGCTCGAGCCTCTCGAGAGCACCGTGGCCGCGATGTGGCCCGGACTCCCGGTCGTACCCTTCATGAATGCCGGGGCCACCGATGGCTTCTACACGCGCGCCGCGGGCCTTCCCACCTATGGGGTCGCCGGCATTGCCGTCGATCGTGATGACGTGCGTGCTCATGGGCGAGATGAGCGGGTGCGCGTAACCTCCTTCTACCGCGGTAACGAGTTCTTCTACCGCTATCTCAAGGCCCTCACTGCGGTCCGGTGACCCGCCCAGCGCGGCTCTGCAGGGGCGCCCGGCGAATCGGTCGGTCGAAGAGCGGGCCTCAAAGGTGTTTCGCCAGATGGGCAGCGCCGATCGGCTAGGACATCCGCCGCGAAATAGCGATAGCGGCGATTGCCACGATGGCGATGTTGAGGATCCACCAGAAGAGCTGCTTGTGACTGCTGCTGATCACGCCCGCGGCGCCCGCGGGTGTCGTACCGGCGGCACCGGCGGAGGGAGCGAGACGGCCGCTGAGGACCTCATGGACGCCGTCGTGTCCCACCATCACATCGATCGTCTTGCCGGCGTCCTGTGCACCCGCAGGCCGCGCGACGAACCAGCTGCCATCGGCCTGCGCCGTGGCGGGTTCGCGCTTGTTATCGATCGTCACCGCGAGATCATTTACGACGAGCGGTGTGTTCCCCGCGACGCGCCGCACCCGTAGCGTGAGCCCGCCTGCGGCGGGGGCGGCGTCCACGGCGAGGAGGGCGGAGTGCGCCAGTGGGGGTAGCGGTGGCGCCGCGGCTTGGGCGGCAACGCCGCCGAAGGCGCAGGCCATCAACGCGACGCTGAGGAAGGCATGAGCGATCGACACTGTTGCGATGTTAGCAGGACTCTGAAACGATCCGGCTTCGCAGGGACGAGCGCAACGCGGCATTCGTCATTATAGTGCCGGCTATCGAAGCGGGAGTGCCTGCATCATGGACCGCGCCGTCGAGCCCACCCTCACCGTCGCAGTGCGCTACCAGAGCGGTTTCGGCAATCACTTTGCCACCGAGGCAGTGCCAGGCGCATTGCCGCACGGGCGTAACTCCCCGCAGCGGCCGCCGTACGGACTCTATGCGGAGCAGTTCTCCGGCACCGCCTTCACCGCGCCGCGCCATGCCAACCGCCGCAGCTGGCTCTACCGGATCCGCCCGGCGGCGGTGCACGGAAGTTTTCGCCGCATCGAGGATGGAAGGATCACCAGCAGCTTTACCGAGTGCGAGCCCTCACCGAACCAGTTGCGCTGGTCGCCGCCGCCGCTGCCGCGGGAGCCCACGGATTTTGTCGCCGGACTCGCGACGCTCGGTGGCAATGGCTCACCGGATGTGCAAACCGGTTGCGGCATTTACTGGTACGTGGCGAACCGCTCCATGCAGGGTCGCTTCTTCTGCGACGCCGACGGCGAGCTGCTCATCGTGCCGCAGCAGGGCGGTCTGCGGCTCGCCACCGAGCTCGGAGTGCTCGAGCTGCAACCGCTCGAGATCGCGGTCATTCCCCGCGGGCTGCGGTTCCGTGTCGAGCTCCTCGAAGGCGGCGCTCGCGGCTACGTGTGCGAGAACTTCGGCGCGCCGCTGCGGTTGCCGGACCTCGGGCCCATCGGCGCAAATGGACTCGCCAACCCCCGGGACTTTCAGACTCCGGTGGCCTGGTACGAAGACCGTGCCGGGGACTTCGAGCTGGTGGAGAAATTTGCCGGTCACCTATGGTCGGCACGCATCGATCACTCCCCGCTCGATGTGGTCGCCTGGCACGGCAACAACGCGCCTTACCACTATGACCTGCGGCGGTTCAACACCATCGGCTCGATCAGCTACGACCACCCCGACCCCTCGATCTTCCTCGTGCTGCAATCGATCAGCGACACCCCCGGCGTCGACGTGCTCGACTTCGTGATCTTCCCGCCGCGCTGGCTGGTGATGGAGAATACCTTCCGCCCGCCCTGGTTCCATCGCAATATCGCGAGCGAGTTCATGGGGCTGATCGAGGGCGTCTACGATGCCAAGGCCGAGGGCTTCGCACCCGGTGGAGCTTCGCTCCATAACTGCATGAGCGGTCACGGCCCTGATGCCGTGACCTGGGACAAGGCGACAGCGGCTGACACCTCCAGGCCGGCAGCGATCACCGACACCATGGCCTTCATGTTCGAGACGCGCGCGGTGATCCGGCCGACGCGCTATGCGCTCGAGAGTCCGCTCCTGCAACGGGACTATGGACGCGTATGGCAGGACCTGCGCAGACAGTTCACGCCGCCTTCTGCGGAGGCTGATCCGCGCGCCTCGCCGCAGGCGGCGGGGCGCGGCGTGCGCTCCTCTGGCGGGACACGAGTTCGTAAGCGATCGCGCCGGTGAGCCGACTCAACGTCACGCACGACCCGGCGCTACGCAGCTGGGTGGAGAGTGCCAATGCTGCGGGCACGGATTTTCCGCTGCAGAACCTTCCGTTCGCCGCCTTCCGCCGCGCCAGGAGCGCGGAGAGCTTTCGTGGTGGCGTGGCGATCGGCGATTCGGTGCTCGACCTCGGCGCATTACACGCGCTTGGGCTCTTCGATGGACTCGCGGGTGAGGCGCTGGCGCTGTGCGCCGAGCCGGTGCTGAACGAATTCATGGGCGCGGGCCCCGAAGCGTCGGGCGCACTGCGCGGGGCGCTGTCTGCGGCATTGCGCTCCGGCTCGCCGCTCGCAGCGCGCCTGCGCCCGCTGCTCATTCCCCAGTCCGCCGCCGAATACCGGGTCGCGGCGCGGGTCGGAGACTTCACCGACTTCTACGCCTCGATCCACCATGCGACGGCCGTGGGACGGCTCTTCCGGCCGGACAGTCCGCTCCTGCCCAACTACAAGTGGGTGCCGATCGCGTATCACGGGCGCGCCTCCTCCGTGCGTGTCTCCGGTGAGTCCTTTGCGCGCCCGCACGGCCAGGTGATGCCAGCGGGTGGCACGCGGCCGGAGCTCACCGCCACGCGTCGCCTCGACTATGAGCTCGAAGTCGGTGTGTTCGTCGGCCGCCCGAATCGCCTTGGCAGCCGCGTGCCGCTCATGGAAGCGGAAGACCATGTCTTTGGGCTTTGCCTGTTGAATGACTGGTCGGCCCGCGACGTGCAGGCCTGGGAGTACCAGCCACTCGGGCCATTCCTCGCCAAGAACTTCGCCACTACGGTGTCGCCGTGGGTGGTGACACTGGAAGCGCTCGCACCGTTTCGCGTGCCCTGGGTGCGCCCCGCGGATGAGCCGCCGCCGCTCGCCTATCTCGATGACCCCGCGCAGCGTCGCGAGGGCGCGCTCGACATACAACTCGAGGTGTGGCTCGACACCGCGCGCATGCGAGCGCAGCGCCTCGCGCCGCAGTGCCTGTCACACAGCTCCTTGCGCGACTCCTGGTGGACGGTGGCGCAGATGCTTACCCACCACACGGTGAACGGCTGCAACCTCGAGCCCGGCGACCTCATCGGGAGCGGCACGCAGTCCGGTCCGGCCGCCTCCGCGGCGGGCTCACTGCTCGAGCTCACCGCGGGCGGCCGCCAGCCCCTCGCGCTGAGCGATGGCGAGACACGCACCTTCCTCGAGGACGGTGATCGCGTGACGCTGCGCGGCTGGTGCGAGCGCGCGCCGTACGTTCGCATCGGCTTCGGCGAGGCCGCGGCGACGGTGCTGCCGGCGCTGCCCTCGTGAGTACTGCGCCTGGCCGGTCCCTGCCGAGCGCGCGGTGAAGACCTACCGTTACTATGACCTCATCCTCGGCGCCTACGTGTGTGTGGTGCTGTGCGCCAATCTCATCGGCGCGGCGAAAGTTGCCACGGTGCACGTACCGGGGTGGGGGCCGGTCACCTTCATGGCCGGCGTGCTGTTCTTCCCCATCTCCTACTTCTTCGGCGACATTCTCACCGAGGTCTACGGCTATGCGCGCGACCGGCGCGTAGTGTGGAGCGGGTTCGCCGCGCTCGCGTTCGCTGCGCTCATGGCGGTGGTGATCGTGCGCCTGCCGCCGGCGGATTTCTGGCGTCCGCAGCAGCCGGCCATCGAGGCGATGTTCGGCAACACTCCGCGCATCGCTTGCGGCTCGATGGTGGCGTTCTGGTGCGGCTCGTTCATCAACAGCTATGTGCTGGCGAAGATGAAGCTGCTGACGAGCGGGCGCTGGCTGTGGACGCGCACCATCGGTTCCACGCTCTGCGGCGAGCTCATCGATTCGGCGCTCTTCTACACCATCGCCTTCGCGGGACTGTGGCCGACCGCGGAGCTCGTCACCGTCACCCTGACACAGTACGTGCTGAAGTCAGCGTGGGAGGTGCTGGCAACGCCCGCCACCTACTGGATCGTCGGGTTCCTGAAGCGCGCGGAGCAGGAGGATTACTACGATCGCAACACCGACTTCACGCCCTTCTCGCTGCGCGCGTGAGGCCGTTGCCTGCGCGCAGCCGGCAGCGCCGGGCGTAAAAAAGGGCGGGAGCGCAGTGCGCAGCGCTCCCGCCCTTCAGCTGCAAACCGCGCGGGGTGGTCCCTACTTGCCGATCTGCTTGCTGACCTGGTTCTCCTGCTGGTTGAGCGCGCGCTGCTCGGCCTTGGTGATATGGCCGCCGTTGGTGCTCGCCATGGTGCGCTCTTCCTGGCGGAT
>Ga0210384_10003395_pt1 | contig 18485 bp, 19 predicted proteins | sample IncBWH2MmetaG_FD_160574 | JGI IMG/M metagenome (GOLD analysis project Ga0210384, IMG submission 160574) | Forest soil microbial communities from Barre Woods Harvard Forest LTER site, Petersham, Massachusetts, United States - Inc-BW-H-2-M | ecosystem: Environmental > Terrestrial > Soil >...
TGGCTGATGGCTATAAGTCGTTGAATGATGGCCAGGCGGTTGAATTCGAAGTCACCAAGGGCCCCAAGGGCCTGCAGGCCTCGAACGTACAGCCCCTCTAATAGACAGCGGAATCCGGCCTAACCGCCGCCTTCCGCTTCACTTCACAAAAATACATTTCGGGCGGTGCGCTTCGGCGCCCCGCCCGTTTTTGTTTTTGGCCCCTCTTCTCGTGATGCCGGCATGTTGCCGGCGCTTTCTCCTATCGAGGGGTGCCCCAGGTTTGGATTGTAAACCTGGGTCTTGGGTTCTCTTTCTTATTATTTCCCAGCGTCGATTTGCACCAACACCTTCGCGGCCCCCGCGTAGAATCCCCAGCTACTCCACGGCCACTCTTTCGGATGCCTCACCAGCTTGCGCTTCAGCGGATTCTCGTGCATGTAGTTCAACTTCTCGATCCTCTTCCCCTCGCTATACACATTGAAATCATAAAATCGCGCCTGCCAGAACGCCCGCGGCGGTTCTGTGTTTTCCTCGAACGGCAAACGCATCTGTCTTCGGTTGCACGCTTCTTCCCCGCTTCCGCAGTTTCCAGGACACTCGCCGTTTCAACTTCTGCAGAAGCGTCGAAGGTGTTCCTTTTCCCGGCTCGCTCACCAGCAGGTATACGTGCTCCGGCATCACCACGTATCCTACGAGCCGAAACTCCAGTTCGTCGCGGAGCTTCGCCAGTTCTCGCACAAACACATCTCGCGCCTTCGCGCTCTTCAGCAACGGCAACCGCCGGTGACAACTGAAGGTGATGAAATGCAGATCGCCTTTCCCGTAATAACGTCGCAGTCCCGCCGGCATCGCCAACTCCGCGTAGCGAAAACCCACCCCAAGACCCAGGTTTACAAACCAAACCTGGGGCACCCCACTTCCCGCGCATTTTAACGCTGTAGTGAACTATAGAGGTGGTATTCTCTCGCCATGTCCGGCGCCCAAATCCATGAAACGCTCCCGGATAACTACGCGGGCCACCCGCCGAGCACTACAAGGAGACCACCCCACACGACCCGTGGAACAAATAGCCATGAAGAACAAATCTCTAACCCGCTTCTCACTGTCCGCATTAATAATGCTCTCAATCATCTCGATGGGATATTCTGGAGCGGGTCAACAATCCAAAGTAGCCCTACCAAGGGTGGCCGCCGCCTCAGTGCCGCTCTATCCACCGTTGGCCCGCGCGACGCACGTCGAGGGAACCGTCCATGTAAAGATAAATACAGACGGACGCCGCGTAGTTGCCACACACGTTGAGGATGGTCACGGCCTACTAGCCGAAGCTGCCGAGAAGAATGTTCAGACCTGGGAATTCCAGATTCACGAGCCAACGTCGTTCATAGTGACCTACCGCTACAAGCTCGTGCCTGGACTGAAGGGCGACCCGGAAAATCCAGAAGTGATATTGCGACTACCCACGGAGGTGGAAGTGCGGATAATGCCTAAGCCACCGATTCTTGACCCTGCTCCCGACCGAGGTTCCAAGGACGGTGCTCGACCTGCGCCCCCGACGCACTGACCTACATGTACCTATAATTGTGTCCACTCGGCTGATGAGATGACGGGGCGGATGGCCCGGCCTTAGACTCCTAAGACGATTTTTGGGTGCCCCGTCCCCGGTTTTGGAGGGCGGGGCTTTTGACTTTTCTCCAATCCCAGTTTGAATCAGGCACCCTGCTATCTCTCTCCATCCAAATCACTTAAAGTAATCCTTGACTAACTGTACCGATCCGCTATACTCCTTGTGTTCCACGGGCACCCGCCCTCGAACGTGCCTCGCCCCTTTATGTGCCTCCGCCAGGTAGTCCTTCAAATTCTCCCAAAATCTTCCCACCCCACCCAGTTACCTTCTCGCCAACACCCCACCCCGCTAAATCCTTTCGTTGCAACACATACGCAATCACCCTCTAAGTGTTGCAAATAAACGACTTATGCAATCCCTAACTCCTTTAGATGCAACACTTACAAAAAACACGGGGGTGGCCTCGCCTCGTCTTTCCTCCCCCACTCCCTCCTCCGCCTCTCGCTAGTTCTTCCTCAGGGCCTAAGGGAGCAGCAAGGACCGAAGCAGCAGTGGGAATCAGGGCTGCACGATGCCTTGTCGCACAGCGTAGCGCACCAGACTGGCGGTTTCGTGAATATCCAGCTTTTGCATGAGCCGGGTGCGGTGAGACTCCGCGGTTTTCACGCTAATGCCGAGCAAAGAGGCGATGTCCTTCGTGGATTTCCCTTCCGCAATCAGCTGCAGGACTTGTTTCTCTCTCAGCGTCAGAGAATTCTTGGGCTTCTCCGACTTGGATTGATACGCATCCATCACCGCTCGGGACACCCCGGGGCTCAGATAGACCTGACCTCGCGAAACCTGCCGGATCGCCAGCAGCAAATCGCTGGCTACCTGATTCTTCAGAACGTAGCCCTTCACACCTGCGTCCAGCGCTTCGGAGACGTATTGGCCTTCGTCGTGTTGTGTCAGGAGAATGGTCTTGGTCTTTGGGCAAGTGCGGCTCATTTCTCGCGCGGCATTCAGCCCATTCAATATCGGCATGCTGATATCCATCACCACAATCTCGGGCTGGAGCGACTCCACATGACGAACAGCTTCTTGCCCATCCGAGGCTTCCGCCACGACTTGAAATCCTTCGCGCTCGAGCAGGGACTTCAAGCTCTGCCGGACTAAAACGTGATCATCAGCGAGTACGACGCGGGTTGGCATTTGAAACCTCCGTTGGAAGCTGGATTATGAGTCGTGTTCCCTGTCCAGGGGCCGAATCGATCGAGAGTGTTCCTCCAATCGCATTCAAGCGTTCCTGCATGCCGATCAGTCCCAGGCCTCTTCGCCTCCAATCCGACTGCACCGCTTGGATATCAAAGCCCACGCCATCATCTTCGATGGAACAGCACAACCTGCTTTTTTTTCGACTGATCCGAATCCAGACTTGGCTCGCCTTCGCATGTTTGGCCGCATTGGTCAGCACTTCCTGGACGATGCGGTACAGTGCCGTTTCGACGGCGCCAGGCAGCCGGCCGGCAATCGTCGTTTTCACGCGGATGGCGAGATGAGCGCGCTTGGACACGCCTTCGGCCAGGAAGCGAATCGCCGGAATCCAGCCAAGGTCGTCAAGTACCGTCGGCCGTAGTTCATGCGAATACCGCCGTAATTGTCCTTCCACCTGCTGGAGCAGCTCTTCAATCCGTCCAACCTGTTCTTTTTGACGCTCCGGCAACTCGCGCGCGAGGTCTGCCAGCGCCAAATGCACCGCGACCAGGATCTGCCCCGCTTCGTCGTGCACGCCATAGGCGATGCGTTTGATTTCTTCCTCGAGCGTCTCGTTGAACTGTCGCAGCGCGGCGATTGCATCTTGCACTCCACGCTGCGCCATTTCAAACGGGGAAAGGATCTCTGCCAGGAAATCCGCAGCTGCTGCCACCAATTCCTTGCAGCGCGCGGTTTCCCCCGCATCCGCGAGCATCCCGTGAAGAGCTTGATGATGCAGCGAAGCTATCTCCATCAGGGTCTTTTTCTCTGCGATCGCCCGGCGCCCCAGCTCATAGGCTCGGTCCAGCGCCGCCTCACCGCCATGCCGGGCATAATTGGATAGTGCCGCGCGATATTCTTCTTCAAAAGTCTCCCGCGGCTTCATGCTGCGTTTGGCTGCCGCCTTCATCCGCCAACCCCGACGAGCCGTACGGTCAAAACCAGCGCGTCATCATTTCCGCGGCAATGCTGTTTGAGGATCTTGTCCGCCGCTCTTTGCGGGGATTCCAGAGAGGAAAGGCTTTCGGCAAATTCTCCTCGAATCCCGTCCGTGACAAAAACGAGAGTATCCCCTTTCACAATCGGCAGCACGGCCGCCTGTAAAGCCGGCAATTGTGAGCCAACTACTCCGCCGCGCAAAAGCAACGCCTCGTGGCCTGTTCCATTCTTTGCGCCGGCTCGAACCAATACGCCTTGCACATTTCCAACACCGATCCACGTCATCATCCCATGCCCTGTCTCAATGGCGGCAAGGCTCAATACCACACCGCGCGTTGCGCGGAGCCCTTCGTGGCAGCGTTGTACCAGAGAAAGGACCGGTTCGTTAGCGCCCGCTTTGAGAATGCTAACCGCAGTCTTCGCGGCCGCGGCCGCCTCTTCTCCATGCCCAATGCCATCTATCGCCGCAATCAGAATTCCGTCGCTCCGGCAATGGACCAAGTGATGATCTCCCGATTCGAGCTGGCCCGGGAGAACGAATCTTGCCACGCCATACTCCACCAGGGGCGCGTTTATTGTCTCCACTTTTTCACCTTCACGATTGTCCCCTTCCCAGGCTCGGAAGCAATCTCAAACTCGTCCATCAGGCGCCGCACTCCCGGTAGTCCCAGGCCCAGGCTTCCCGAGGTCGAGAACCCGTCTCGCATGGCTTGCCGAATATCTTGGATTCCTGGGCCGTCATCGGATGCGGTGATGAGGATGCCCTGGCGGCCCGAACCTTGAACCGTATTCAATTGGATTTCGCCTTTGCGGGCATAGGACACGATGTTGCGTGCAAGTTCCGAAATGGCAGTAGCTACGAGTGTGGCATCTCCTGAGGAAAAACCAAGTTCGATCGCAAGAGCTCGGCCTTTCTGGCGGGCTGTCACGATGTCTTGGTCCGAGTTGATGGCCACTCGGATTTCTCCAGCCCTCACAGTTTCTCTCTCAGTCTGTGTTCTTGAATTTTTGAGTCAAATACGCCAGGCCTTCCTCCAGGTCCAGCGCCGTCGCAACACCTTCCAAGGTCAGTCCCAGTTGAACCATGGCAAAAGCCACTTCCGGCTGGATCCCGACGATGACCGTTTCCGCCCCGCGTAGCCGGATCATGTGGGCGATCTCTCGCAGCGTCCGCGATGCAAACGAATCCATCACATCCATCGCGGTAACATCGACGATGACGGCACGCGAGCGAAACTTAACGACTTGCTGCACTAAACCCATGCGCAGGTGGTTGAGGTCTGCGTCCGAGAGAGCGGCCTGAAAAGTGGCAATCAGGACCGCTCCCTGCTTTAGAATCGGGACTTCCACGTGGCCATTCCTCCGCTTTGCCTAGCGTGGCTCCGCTAGTTTCTCAACTTTGTATCCCAGCAGTCTTTCTGCCTGCTCGATGCCGCCCTGCAGGTCGCCCACCGTATTCATCTTGCCAAGGTCTACACCGATGGTCACCAGGGTCTGCGCAATCTCTGGCGAAAGGCCCGTCACAATGACAGTTGCACCAAGAAGTCGCGAAGCTTCCACCGTTTGCACCAAGTTATTCGCTACCGTCAAGTCCATGGCCGCCACACCGGTGATATCGATTACCACGACTTTTGCGCGATTCGTGCGGATTCCCCGCAGGAGTTGTTCCGTCAGCTGCCGCGCGCGCTGGGGATCGATCACACCGATGATGGGAAGAATCAGCAATCGCTCGCGAACCTGCAGCACGGGCGTGGAGAGTTCGCGGATCGCTTCCTGTTGCTGGCGGATGACGCGCTCGCGCTCTTGCACGAAGCCTACGGCCACGGTGTTGGCGATGCGGTTCGCGGCGGGCTCGTACGCATCCAAAATGCGATTCAGTTTCTTGAAGTCCGTCTGGTACTTTGCGAAGAGGGACCGTGCCAGGACGTCGCGCAACAGCAGCACAATTCCCACAACTTCGTGCGTTTCGACTCCTCGCGGAATAATGCGTTCGGAAAGGTTGCGCGCGTATGCTTGCAGCGCTTCGAAGGCCTCGGTTTCCAGGGCCTCCACGTAACTGTCGTACACCGACGTTGCTTCCGCGAAGATCTCTTCCTTGGTCATCGCGGTGAGCAGGCGCGTCTCCGTAATGCGCACCACCCATTCCTCGCGCAACTGGGTGCGGTTCTGACGGAGGTGCGCTACGAGTTCGCGAAGAAGCTCGCTGGGCGCTTCACTCCGCACGAGTTCCACCCCCGGATGGCTCCGTGACCCCGAATCCTTCGAACCGCCTTCTCGTTTCGACATGAATGGATTCTCCTCACTCCGAACGGCCCAGACGGGTACCTGCTATGATCTGAGCCCTCTCAAGTTCAAAGACGAATATCATGACCCGCCCTAGTACCTCAAGCAGGGAAACCCCCTTGACTGGCCTCAGGTAAATACCTGAGTTACGCGCTAAACCATTGCCTGCGTGAGAGCTAATATCTCCCAGGGCCATGCCGTTGGGCTTCCTTACGCTGAGCAACTCGGGGAATCACCTGTGTCGACTCTACGGTTCTCACCCGCTTGTCCGCTATCCGCTTCAATGAAAGGATGCACTCCTAGTGGGATCCACTTCTCACTTGTTGACAGGAGGGGCCATGCTTACCGACGCCGCAGACGTTTCCCAAATACGGGATCTCCGTTCCAGAACTGCTTCACCGAAGCCGATATCCAACCGCAGGGTGCTTGCCATCGTTCGAAAGAGCGGTCCTGCGGAAGAGGGCCTCGAGGACGTTCTGTCTTCCGCTTTGCGCACCACGGACAGTGACCTTGATCTGATTCTGCATGAAGTAGACGAGATCTCTAAATCGCTCAAGTTGGGCGACTCGGACACGCAGACGATTAGGGCCGCAGCCCACCCTGCTGTCTGGTGCGCCGTGAAGCAGGCCCTCCTGGACCGCGAACTACGCCAACTGGCTCTCACCGACGAATTAACCTGTCTTTACAACCGGCGCGGTTTTTTTGCCGCCGCCGTGCAGCAGCTCAAGCTGGCTACCCGGAAGGGCCAGAGCCTCTTGCTCTTGTATTGCGATCTCGACAACCTGAAGAAAATCAATGACTCCTTTGGACATCGGGAGGGAGATCTGGCCCTCATTCGCGCTGCCGACGCCATGGAAAAGGCGTTTCGAGGTTCTGATATTCTCGCCCGCCTTGGTGGCGATGAATTCGTAATATTGGCGTCAGAAGTGTCCTCCGCGACCCAGGAAGTTCTTCTCCGCCGCTTCCAAAAGGCCCTCAAGAAGGCCAACGCCGGCGAAACTCGCTACGAGCTGTCGGTCAGCGTTGGCGTGGCGCGGTTTGATCCCAAGCACCCCATTTCGCTCGGCGAACTTATGGCGCAAGCTGACGAGGCCATGTATGAACAAAAACGAAACCATCAGAAATCCTACACAAGAGAAGTCTGACTCGTTCAGCCCCGAAGAGGCTCCGGAAAAAGATCGATCTGAAATAGCTGCCGGTTCTGTGCCCCTCGACGGACGAAGGGAGAAGCGCGCCTCAATAACCGTGCCCGTATGCCTGGCGATGGTTCAGGAACTTCTTTTTACCGAAAGGGCAGTGACCGTCAATGTAAGTCCCCATGGCGCGCGCGTGGTGACCAAGCAGCGCTGGCAGGCCGAAGACAGACCGTGGCTTGCTTCGTTTTCAAATGAGTTTCGAGTCCGGGCAAGAGTCATCTACTGTCAGGCTATCGCCGATGGTCATTTCTGCGTTGGATTGGGATTTCAGCCCGGTTCTGTCACCTTCGGTGATCAAACCTGGTGGTAACAAATATAAGCTCGCTCGCAAGCAGACGAAATCGGCGCATTAGCTACGATTTTGGAGGCGCGCCTGCTTCTCCTCGGCGTGACCCAAGGAGGGTGTCCTTCGCCCTGAACTTAGGGCACCCTCGTTTCTCTGTCTAGCCGCTTCCTCTGCTTCCCCCTCCCTGACGTTATGACTTTGCCGCTGCGACTTTGCGGGTGCGGTAGGCCAGCCAGGCCATGGTTCCGAGCATGCCGAGCCAGCCTAGCGTGCGCATCATGCCGCCGATCTTCTCGTCCTGGGCCAGGAGGCCCCACTGGGTGAAGAGAGTCTCCCAGTCGCTAATCTCGGAGCCGACAAGTGGCCGGGCGGAGGTTCGGGCGTCGGCCATGTAGGTGCCGATATAGGGAAAGTTTTCGAAGAACCAGAAGAGCGCAAACGCAAAACCGGTGGCTTCGCGTTGCCAAAAGAAAGCCGCGGCGCAGAGGAGCGGCACGATCAATTCGCCGAGCGTTCCGCCAAGAATCATGATGGTGTGGCCGAACCAACTGAAGAAAAAATGGCCGCCTTCGTGAATGATCAGGTTGACGAAGTCGGGAAACAGAAATCCAGAGGTGTTAAAAAAGGCGTAAAGAAGGAACAGCGCGTAGCAGACGAGCCAGCCGATGCCGGCGCCGCGCGAAACGGGTTTCCATTCGCCGAATTGTTCTTCGAGGAAGGCCACTGGCGTAAGCGTAGCAAGCGCAGCTCAGCGGAGAAAGCAGTTCGCAGAAGAGTGTTTCGAGGCGAGACAACAGAACGCGGGCTACTTATCGACGGCAGCCAAAGCTTCGTAGGCGGCGCCAAGAAGCGGAGCGGATTCGTTGAGCACGATGGAAACGGGAATGTTGCTCAATAGGCCTTCAAATTTCCATTTGTCCTTGAAGGCGTGAAAGAAAATGCCATCTTTAATTTTTTCGAGGATTTTCACGGCGATGCCACCGGCAACGTACACGCCGCCGAGCGCCAGAACTTTCAGCGCCAGATTTCCTGCTTCCGCGCCATAGATGGCCGTCCAGAGGTCCAGCGTGTCGGCGCAAACGCGGCAGGATTTGTCCAAGCCGCGGCGTGTAATTTCCGGAGCCGGATCGGCGTCGGGATCTTCGAACGAGGCGTGCTTCACGTTGGGCGCGAGGAATTCATGAAGCGTGCGGAATCCGCGCCCGGAAAGAATCAGCTCCCAGCTCACCTGAGGATAGCGGCGGCGCATGAAGCGCAGGAGTTCGATCTGCTGTTCGGTGTGCGGAGCGAAATCGGAATGCCCGCCTTCGGAAGGCACCACGCGATAGCGCCCGCCATCCCACACCAGGATGGACTGGCCAAGCCCGGTGCCGGCCGCGAGCAACGCGCGCGTCCCACCCGGTTCCGGGGTGCCAGCATTCAGCACGCAAAAATCTTCCGGAGGAAGATGCTCGAGGCTGTGGCCCGTGGCGCCCAGATCATTCAGGAGCACGACGTGGGGAACGTTCAGTTCTTTGATCAGTGTTTTAGTCTCGACGATCCAGGGAAGATTCGTTGCGCGTACGATGCCGTTGATCACCGGGCCGGCGATGCCAAAGCCCGCGGCGATGATGCGTTCGTTGCCCAGGTGCTCGGCGGCCTGGCGGGAAAACTCCTTTACGATGCGATCGAACTGCGCAAATTCCTTGCTCGCAAAACGCTGTTTGAAGACCTGCGTAAGCGCGCCGCCTTTTTCCGAAAAAAGCGCAAGATTGCACTTCGTGCCGCCAACGTCTCCCGCGAGAATCACCGGTTTCCCCCGAATACGTTCAATCGATTTAAAGAACCAATTATAGCAGCAGCTATGGGTTGTACCACTGGCGGCCGTCGCGTTCGAGCAGAATTTCGGATTCCCGCGGCCCCCAGCTTCCCGAAGCATATTGTGGCACAGTGCCGGTCCGCGCCGCGCTCCAGACGTCGAGGATGGGGTCCACCAGAGACCACGCGGCTTCCACGCTGTCGCCGCGATCAAAAAGCGTGGCGTCGCCGCGCACGCAATCGTTGAGCAGCGTGGCATAAGCGCTGCGCGATGCGCCGCCAAATCCCTCGCGATAGCTGAAATTCATGGTTACGTTTCCGATGCTCATTTCCGTTCCGGGCCGCTTGGCGCCGAAAGCAACGGAGATGCCTTCATCGGGCTGGATGTTCAAAACCAGGCGGTTGGGTTCGACGTCGCGTTCGCGAAAAACCATGTGCGGGGCGCGGCGAAACTCGATCATGATTTCGGTGGTGCGTTTTGCAAGGCGCTTTCCAGTTCGCAGATAAAACGGAACGCCGGCCCAGCGCCAATTGTCGATCAATAATTTGGCGGCGACAAAAGTCTCGGTGCGCGAAGCGGGGTTGACGTTGGGTTCCTGGCGGTAGCCGGGCACGGGCTTGTCGCCGAGTTTTCCCGGCGCGTACTGGCCGCGAACGACGGATTGCGCGACCATTTCCAAGTCAAAGGGGCGGATGGACTGGAGTACTTTGAGCTTTTCGTTGCGCACCGCGTTGGCGTCGAAGGACGCGGGAGGTTCCACAGCGACCAGTGAGGTGAGCTGCAGAACGTGACTCTGAATCATGTCGCGCAGCGCGCCTGCAGTTTCGTAAAAACCACCACGGCGCTCGACGCCGAGGGTTTCGGCCGCGGTAATTTGCACGTGATCGACATAATTGCGATTCCAGAGCGGTTCGAATATGCCGTTGCCGAAGCGCAGGACGAGCAAGTTTTGAACTGTATCTTTGCCGAGGTAATGATCGATGCGATAGACCTGCTGCTCTTCGAAGACGCTCAGGACGATGCGGTTCAATTCCCTGGCGGAGGCGAGGTCCCGGCCAAAAGGCTTTTCAATGATAATGCGCGTACAGGAATTCGGCGAGCACGGGCGGGCAAGTCCCGCGCGGCCGAGTTGTTCGACGATATCGGGATAAACTTCAGGCGGCGTGGAGAGATAGAAAAGGCGATTGCCGCCAAGATTCTTCGAGGATTCCAACTCCACGAGGCGCCTGGCGAGCTGGGCGTAGGCGTTCGGATTGTTGTAGTCGCCGGGACTGTAAAAAAGATTGGAGGCAAATCCATCCCACTCTTTGGGATCGATGGGGCCGACTTCGGAAATGCTTTTCGCGGCTTCGCCAGCGGTGGAGCGGAAACTTTCGTCGGTCATGGGCGTGCGGGCAAAGCCCACCAGGGCATAACGCGGCCCCAAAGCCTCGTGTATGGCGAGATCGTACAGCGCGGGAATGACTTTGCGTTTCGCGAGGTCGCCCGAAGCCCCGAAAAGAACTACGGTACAGGGTTCGGAAACGCCTCCGTATCCTGAACCGGAACGACTGATATCCGCGGCCATTTTTTCTCTCCCGGTGAAGTGCGTCTCGTTCCGATTGAAAACGTGACCCCCAAAACTATACCTCAACGCCAAATTTTCCAAGCTCGGAACGCAATTGCTCAGCGTTCTGGTGATGGATGGTGTTCATGCCCAGGCGCCGCGGGGTTTCGAGATTGAGCGGGCGGTCGTCGATGAAAAGACACTGCTCCGGCGGCCGCTGGGTGACTTCGAGAGCCACGCGAAAAATCAATTCCTCCGGTTTGCGAGAGCGCACGTAGCAGGAACTGAAGAAGACCAGGAAATTCTTGCGAAGATGAAAGGCTTCGATTCGAAACTGGTTCAGTTCAAGCGGTTCGTTATTAATGGCGCCGATGAAATACTTGCGCGAAACAGATATTTCGTCGAGGATGGCGCGGGTGTCCGGATACTCCTTCGATTGCGCGAACATGAAGGCGGTGAACTCTTCGCGAGTGAACGGGCGCGGGCGATAAAACAAAGTGCGATCCAGGTATTCGTTGAGAGTGATCAGCCCGGCGTCGAAAGCGGGAAAGGAGAGATCATGGCGGTCGCAATATTCGCCCCAGTCGAGATGGAACGTGTTCGCGGCTTCTTTTCGCGATACATTATCCCATCCGTTTGTCAGGATGACGCCTCCGATGTCCCAGAATAAGGTGGTGATTTCAGCCAAGGGCACCGCACCTCCGGTCTTTGGACCTGCGTAAGCTTTTAAGCGCAACCTTGCTACAGATGATCGCGAACGCTCAGAAGACTTAAGTTCAGCGCACTAGAGTACGCTTTTTGGCCCCGTCATTAAACATAGTTTGAGATCTGCGATGGATTCCCGGCAGTATTTGACTTGGCTCACGGTGAGGGGCGGCTGGTTGCTAGGAATTTCCCTAAAGTTGCAGTAAGGTGAAATGGACGAATCCTGTCGGGAGATGCGAATGGCGGACGAATCTTGTAGTCCAACACCAGCGGCCAGCGAACCGGTCAAGCCGGGGACGCGCATGGTGCACTGCGTAAAGTTCGACAAGGATTTGCCGGGGCTGGATCGTATCCCCTGGCGGGGTGAGATCGGCAAGCGCGTGTACGAAAGCGTTTCGAAAGATGCGTGGAAGCTGTGGCTGGAACATTCCAAGATGGTGATGAACGAGTACCGGCTGAATCCGCTGGATCCCAACTCGCAGAAAATCATGGAAGAGCAGATGGAGCAGTTTTTCTTCGGGGAAGGCTCGAAATTGCCGGAAGGATACGTCCCACCGAAAGCAAAAGGTTAATTCCCCTCGTTGGACATGCGGCGCGCCGCAGGATGTTCGACAGGCAGGCGCGGCGCAATCGTGAATGCTAATTTTTCGTGAGCAGTGCGGATGACTTGCTCCACCTCGCCGGCAGAAGCTCCTTTCGCGAATAGAAACCCAAGATAGCTGGAACCTTCGGGCCAGGCGGCGATGTAATCGTGCAGGCGCGCGGTGATGAGCAGATCGGAGATTCCCGGCATGGCGCGCGCGGCATCTTCTCCGTTCACCGCTTCCAGAATTCCGCTTTTCGGAACGGGGATCATCATCACGCCTGAGGCGAGAGACTCGCGCGACGAATCTGTTCCTGGCAATTCTAGCGCGTGTCGCAAAAGCAGTTCCTCGAGCCCGATTGTTTTTTCTTCTGTTCCGGAAACAAATCGAAGAGCGCGGGCGCAAAGGCCCCCGATGGGCCGGGGCGCGACTTCCAGCGGCCACACTCCGTCGTCATTGATTCGAAACTCGGCGTGAACCGGCCCGTGCGAAAGTCCCAAAGCGCGCGCGGCATCGCGGGCGCACTGTTCGACGGCGCGCTGTTTGGCTTCGGAAACCCGCGATGGGGTGATGTAAATAGTCTCCTCAAAGTACGGGCCTTCCAGCGGGTCGGGTTTATCGAAGATGGCCAGCACACGCAGCTGGCCAACGGTAAGCAGACCTTCAACAGCAACTTCCCTGCCGGGGATGTAGCCTTCCACCAGCATGCGATCGAGATGTGGTTCGCGCGTGGAGCGGATTTCCGGCGATTCGAGCAAGCGGCGTAGGCGCATTGCGGCTGCCAGGAATTCTTCGCGATTGTTCGCGCGCACGACGCCTTGACTTGCGGACAGCGAAAGCGGCTTCAGCACGCACGGGAACTGGATGCCGAGTAGAGCGGGTTCCGGCGCGGGAGCAATGGGAAGATCGCGAAACCAAGGCACGCGCAGGCCGGCGTCTCGAAACACTTCTCGCATACGCAGTTTGCTCCGGCAAGCTTCCACGGCGGCGGGATGGTTGTAGCTCAGGCCGAGTCCGCGCGCGGCATACGCAGCTGCAGCGGCGGGACGGTCGCCGAGAGCAAGAATGCCGTCAACAGTTTGGCCACGCATTGCTTCCATCACAGTGTAGGCGGCGACTTCCGGGTTTTCGAAATGGATAGCGATGGCGCGGTCGCCCCAAGGGTCTTCGAGTTGATGACAACGATCCGTGACGTAAATGAGTTGAACTCCCAGCTTGAGCGCGGTCTCTTCAAAGCTGCGGGTCTGATAACCGAGCTTTGCAGTGAAGAGCAGCAGTCTTTTGGGCGGAGTGGCCATGCGCGGTGACGTTGTACCCGAATCAGACAAAGCCATCCGCAGTGGCAAGGACGGCTTTCGGTTTCACGGCGCCGATGGACACCAATTGGTCGCGGGTCGGCTCGGCGCAGCAGTACCAGGGTTCGCTGAGATAGGGAACACCAATCGCAGAATGTTGCGTGGCAGCGATGGAGGGAGAAGAAACGCCAGCCGCGGCGTGGGCCGCTTTCCAGATGCGTTCGAATGTAACGGAACGCGTTTCTTGCTGCCGCTCGGCCGCGGCGGCGATTTCCTGCACGGTTTCGCTAAGCGCATCCAGGCGCGAATCGGGGTTTTTCCATGGGTACGCCAGCGACTGCGGATCGAACGGCCCGATCAGACGGCGAACGTCTTCCAATTCCAACATTCGCGAACCTTCCGGGATGAGCAGGCGAATGCCGAGCTGGATCGGGGCGACATTTTCTATCAGAGATTGCTGGTGCAATACGCGAAGCAGATCGAGATAGCCATCGAGCGTAGTCCAGGGAGTGAAAGGCACAAACGTCGGGTGGAGAGTCATGCCGAGATCGCGGAAGGTCTTGACGACATGGAGGAAATCTTCGCGCGTGTGGCCTTTATCGAGGAATTCCAGAACGGCATCATCGACGGATTCGACCGCGCTGATGACAAAAAGGCAGCCGGTATCGCGAAGCGCCGGCAAGTGCTCCTGATACTTGCGGAGGTGCTCGATCTTGATTGTCACGTCGTAGGTCAGCTGAGGAAATTCGCGATGGAATTCCGCGACGAGTTCCATGGCGTGGCGGATACCGTTGAAAAAATCGGGATCGCCGAAGGAAATGTGCTGCGCACCGGCGGCCACTTGGCGGCGAATGTCCTCGAGAACGATGTCGCGGCTGACGATTCGAAATACGCCTTTGTACACCGGCACGATAGGACAGTGGCGGCAAAGATGTTTGCAGCCGCGGCTGGCTTCGGTGGAACCCACGATGCGATAGCCGTCGCCGGGAACTATCAGGTGCGCGTATTTTTCAATCGGCGGCATTCCGGAACGATCGGGGAGTTCGAACGAGAGACGAGCCAACGAAATGAGGGGTTCCGTTTGCTGGTCTATGTGTTGTTGTCCATCCGCTGCGAGACGCTCGGCCAGATGCACGAGCCCTTCTTCGAATTCGCCGCCGAGAAACGTGGAAACACCGAGCGTGCGAAGGTAATCCACATTCATGGGCGCATAGAGGCCGTAGCAGCAGAGATGCGCGCGCGGATTCAATTCGCGCAACGTAGGAATCAGCTGGGCGGCCAACCGCGTAGCCGTGTGCATGGGCAAGTAAATGGCAATCAGCGCGGCATCGCGCACCGCGGATTCATCGAGCGCCTGCCGCGCCAGGTCCAACACAGCGACGTGGTGGCCGCGCTTACGCAGCCACGCTGCCGGCGACGCGAGGCCGAAGGGTTGCCGGCCCAGCTCATAGGTCGAAATCAGAACGATGTTCACGTCTCTACCAGTATAGCCGCACGGCGCTAGGAATCGATTTCGGCTATCATAGAGGGCTGCGTAGCATCGCGAAAGGACCGTCAGGATGGCCATTAACGCGGGCAATTCATTCCGCACACGCGACAAACTCAATGTCGGCGCGCAGAGCTTCGACATTCACCGACTGGAGTTTCTGGAGAAGCAGGGCGTTTGCGACATGGCGAAGCTGCCGTTCTCGCTGCGCATTCTTCTGGAAAACCTGTTGCGCTGCGAGGATGGCCGTTTCGTACACGCAGAAGATATTCGCGCGCTGGCGGGCTGGCGACCGGGCGCTCCGGAAAAAGAGATCGCGTTTATGCCCGCGCGCGTGTTGCTGCAGGACTTTACGGGCGTACCGGCGGTCGTTGATCTCGCCACCATGCGCGAAGCGTTCGCGAAAATGGGTGGGAATCCGCGGCGGATCAATCCACTTTTTCCGGCCGAGCTGGTGATCGATCACTCCGTACAAGTGGATAGTTTTGGAAACGCGAACGCGTTCGGGTTGAATGCCGAGTTGGAATTTCAGCGCAACGTCGAGCGTTACGCTTTCCTTCGCTGGGGCCAGACGGCGTTCAATAATTTCAAAGTGGTGCCGCCTGATACTGGAATCTGCCACCAGGTGAACCTGGAATATCTCGCACGGGTGGTTTGCGCGGTGCCCTCTGGCAGCAGGACGGAAGCGTATCCGGATTCCGTGGTGGGAACGGATTCACACACCACGATGATTAACGCGCTAGGTGTATTTGGCTGGGGCGTTGGCGGGATTGAAGCAGAAGCGGCGATGCTCGGCCAGCCGTCCTCGATGCTCATTCCCGAAGTGGTGGGGTTCCGGCTGCATGGAAGGCTGCGCGAAGGCGCGACCGCCACGGACCTGGTTCTGACGGTTACGGAGATGTTGCGCAAGAAGGGCGTGGTCGGAAAATTTGTTGAATTTTTCGGATCGGGCTTATCGAGCTTGAGTGTGCCCGATCGCGCCACCATCGCCAACATGTCACCGGAATACGGGGCGACGATGGGATTTTTTCCGGTGGACGCGGAGACGCTCGCCTATCTGCACTTCACCGGGCGCGCACAGGAACACATCGCTCTTGTCGAAGCCTACTGCAAGGAACAGATGCTCTTCCGCAATGACCAAACTCCGGAGCCGCTGTTCAACGACACATTGGAACTGGACCTGGGGAGCGTGGAGCCGACGGTTGCCGGGCCGAAGCGGCCGCAGGATCGCGTGGCGCTGCGGCAGGCGAAGGCATCTTTTGCGAAAGTCGTGGAAGGGACGCCGGACAAGCACGTGAGCGTTCGAAACAATGGCGACTCGTTCGATCTTTCGAGCGGCTCGGTGGTCATCGCGGCGATTACCAGCTGCACGAATACTTCGAATCCTTCGCTGATGCTGGGCGCGGGCTTGCTGGCAAAAAAAGCGGTGGAGCGCGGCTTGCACGTGAAACCGTGGGTGAAGACCAGCCTGGCGCCAGGTTCGAAAGTGGTGACGAATTATTTAGCGGCCGCGGGGCTGACGCCGTTTCTCGAGAAATTGAATTTTCACCTGGTGGGATATGGTTGCACCACGTGCATCGGCAACAGCGGTCCATTGTCGGAACCGATCGGCGCGGCCATCAAGGACAACAATCTGATTGCCGTAGCGGTGCTGAGCGGAAATCGCAATTTTGAAGGGCGCATTCACCCGCTGGTTCGCGCGAACTACCTGGCTTCGCCGCCGCTGGTGGTGGCTTACGCGCTCGCGGGACGGATGGACGTGGACCTGACTAGCGAGTCTCTCGGAAACGATACAACGGGCAAACCGGTTTTCTTGAAAGACATTTGGCCATCGCCGCAGGAGATTGAACAAACGGTTCGCGCGGCGGTCACTACGGCGCAGTACAGCAAGGAATACGCGCAAGTGTATGAAGGCGACGCGCACTGGAAGTCCATGCCGATTCCGCAAGGCGACATTTACAAGTGGGATCCGAAATCGACGTACATCAAGATGCCGCCGTATTTTGAAAATATGCCGAAGACGCCTCCGGCACTGGCGGACATTCACGGCGCGCGCGTGCTTGCCGTGCTCGGCGACAGCGTGACGACGGATCACATTTCTCCCGCCGGTTCCATTCCGGTGGATTCGCCGGCGGGAAAATATCTTATCGCCAACGGCGTGAAGCCGCATGAGTTCAATTCGTACGGCGCGCGCCGGGGGAATCATGAAGTGATGATGCGCGGCACATTTGCGAATATCCGGCTGCGCAATCAGCTGGCGCCGGGGACGGAAGGCGGGTGGACGCTGTACCTTCCGGGCGGCGAAAAGATGGCGATTTACGACGCGGCGGTGAAGTACCGCGAGGCGGGCGTGCCGCTGGTGGTCATCGCAGGCAAGGAATATGGGTCAGGCTCTTCGCGCGACTGGGCGGCAAAGGGAGCGCGATTGCTCGGAGTACGCGCGGTGATCGCGGAGAGTTACGAGCGTATTCATCGGAGCAACCTGCTCGGCATGGGTGTACTGCCGCTGGAATTTCGTGCGGGCGAAAATCGTGAATCGCTGGGTTTGACGGGACACGAAGTTTTTGAAATTGAAGGTGTGTCGGCACTGGCGCCGAAGGTGCCGATCACCGTTCACGCGAAATCCGAGGACGGAAGAGTCAAAACGTTTGCGGTTATTGCGCGGGCGGACACGCCCGAAGAAGTCTCTTACTATCGCCACGGCGGCATTCTGCAGTACGTTCTACGGCAGATGCTTTAGCCCGCAAGCTTTTTCGCGTGGGGAAGATGCCTGGGCGTTTAGCTGCGCCCTTCTTTTTTTTGGGCAACGACTAATCCTCGGGGTGTCGGCAACAACAGCACGGAAAGCAGCCCTTCGGCTTCCAGCCTGAGGGCCCCCGCTCGAACTGTCTGCATCGAAGAGCTTGCGTCGTGCATCAGGATCAGCCCATGCGGATTCATCTGCGGCAGAAACTTTCGCACTTCCTGCTCACGGATTGGCGCGTCGCTATCGCAGAACAGCAGATCGATCTGACCCTCGACGTTTATCTCCAGGCTGGATTCATTGCGCGCGTCGATCCACTCGGCGAGTCCGGAAGCAGCAAAACGCTCCTTGGCGGCTGCAAAAACTTTGGCGTCATATTCGCACGTGATGACACGGCCGATCGCGTTGGCTTTTAATCCTTCTGCTATGCGCAGGGTGCTTAGCCCGGAAAATGTTCCGGTTTCCACCACGAGCTCGGGTTTTATGGTGGTCACGATGGATTTCAAGAAATCGAGCACTTCCACTTCGGCGGTCATGGAATCGTACATGTGCCAACGCTCCGGGTGCGGGCATTCCGGAGTGGGCCGGTGATATTCCGGCTGCAACACATCGCCGCCTGCGGCAATATGCTCCACGATGCGGTGTTCTTTCTTCAACGCGTGGAATTGGCTTTTAAGACGCCAAAGTAACACCGCGCCAACTGCGATGGAGACGAGACTTGCGGCTTGGGCATTGGAAAGGCCGAAGAACGAGCGGGGATTGATGCGAATGAATTCGATCAGGAAGCGGGCGACGCCGGTCAGGATGAGGTAGTTGCAGAAAATCTCGCCTTTGGCTTTAGGGCC
>Ga0210384_10003398_pt1 | contig 18464 bp, 17 predicted proteins | sample IncBWH2MmetaG_FD_160574 | JGI IMG/M metagenome (GOLD analysis project Ga0210384, IMG submission 160574) | Forest soil microbial communities from Barre Woods Harvard Forest LTER site, Petersham, Massachusetts, United States - Inc-BW-H-2-M | ecosystem: Environmental > Terrestrial > Soil >...
CGACGCCTGTAGCGTGGAGCGAATATTGGAAGCCGACGCCGAAGCCCGGTTTCCATGATTTGCTTGCGCTGACCAAGCGCGGCGAGGCGGTCGTCGAAGGCGAGCTGCATCCCTTCATGACCCATTTGCAGTATTTCAAGGACCTGCTGGCGCTGCCGCGGCTCCGCCAAGCGAAGGCGGCCGCATGAACGGAGAGATCGAGCCGATGGTCGGCCGCTATGTCCATGTCGACATCGGCGGCGACATGCATCGCATCTATTTCGAGGAGAGCGGCTCGGGCATTCCGCTGGTGTGCCTGCACACCGCAGGTGCCGATGGCCGCCAGTGGCGGCATCTGCTCGCGGATAAGGAGTTTGCGAAGAACTTCCGCATCATCGCCTTCGACATGCCCTGGCACGGCAAATCCAATCCGCCGGCAGGCTGGAATGGCGACGAATATCAGCTCACGATCGTGCGCTACACGGACACCATCCGCGCCTTCTGCAAGGCGTTGAAGCTGGAGAAGCCCGTGGTGATGGGCTGTTCGATCGGCGGGCGCATCGTGCTCAATCTCGCGATCGATCATGCCGCCGAATTTCGCGCGCTTATCGGGCTCGAGGCCGCCGACTTCCAGCAGCCGTGGTACGACACGACCTGGCTCAATCGCCCCGACGTCCATGGCGGCGAGGTCTGCGCCGCGCTGGTATCCGGGCTGATTGCGCCGCAGAGCCCGAAGGCAACGCGCGACGAGACGCTGTGGGCCTACAAGCAGGGCGGCCCCGGCGTGTTCAAGGGCGACCTCTATTTCTATCGCGTCGACGGTGACCTGCGCGGCAGGGTGCAGAAGATCGATACGGACATCTGCCCGCTTTATCTCCTAACTGGGGAGTATGACTTTTCCTGCACGCCGGAAGACACTAGGCGCACGGCGGCTTCCATCGCCGGCGCCCACGTTACCGTCATGGCTGAGCTCGGCCATTTTCCGATGAGCGAAAACCCCGAACAGTTCCGACGCTACATCGCGCCGGTATTGAGTGAAATTTCGAAGGCACAGGTATCACCTAAGCAAGGAGTACATGCATGAACCGTAATATTCTGTTGGGGCTGGCGCTCGCCGCCGCGTTTGGCGCGAGCCAGGCCGGCGCCGAAGAGCTGACCGGCACGTTGAAGAACATCAAGGAGACTGGCGCGATCACGCTCGGCTACCGCGACTCCTCGATTCCCTTCTCCTATCTCGACGACAACCAGAAGCCGGTCGGCTTCGCCATGGACATCTGCTACAAGATCGTCGATGCCGTGAAGAAGGAGCTGAAGCTCGACAAGCTCGAGGTCAAGCTCAACCCGGTGACCTCGGCGACACGGATTCCGCTGATGGCGAATGGCACGATCGATCTCGAATGCGGCTCGACCACCAACAATGCCGAGCGGCAGAAGCAGGTCTCCTTCACCAACACCCACTTCCTCACCGCCAGCCGCTACGTCTTCAAGAAATCGAGTGGCCTCAAATCGATCGATGACCTGAAGGGCAAGACGGTGGTCTCGACCGCCGGCACCACCAACATCAAGCAACTCACCGAAGCCAATGTGTCGCGCAGTCTCGGTGCCACCATCGTGCCGGCCAAGGATCACGCCGAGTCCTTCCTGATGGTCGAGACCGACCGCGCGGTCGCCTTCGTGATGGACGATATTCTGCTCGCAAGCCTCGTCGCCGGATCGAAGTCGCCGTCCGACTATGTCATCTCCACGGATGCGTTTTCCACGCCCGAGCCCTATGGCATCATGCTGCGCAAGGACGACGCGCCGTTCAAGAAGGTGGTCGATGCCGCGACCGCCGCGCTCTATACGTCGGGCGAAGGCCAGAAACTCTACGACAAGTGGTTCATGGCGAAGATTCCGCCGAAGGACCTGAACTTGAATACGCCGATTTCGCCTGAACTGAAGGCCGAATTCGCCAAGCCGTCGGATTCACCGGATCCGGCTTCGTACAAGCCGTAACGAGAGATTGCATCAACGGTCGCAAACCGGGCCATTCCGGCCCGGTTTGTGCATGTGATCCGGCCAGATCACGCTGAGGGAAGACCACAAATGAAACGAAGGGCAATTCTGGGTTTTGCGCTCGCGGCGTTGGGCGTAAGCCAGGCCCGCGCCGAGGAGCTGACGGGGACGCTGAAGACAATCAAGGAAACCGGCGCCATCACGCTCGGCTTCCGCGACGCCTCCATTCCCTTCTCCTATCTCGACGACAGCCAGAAGCCGGTCGGCTTCGCGATGGATATCTGCTACGCCATCGCCGATGCCGTGAAGAAGGAGCTCAAGCTCGACAAGCTCGAGGTCAAGCTGAATCCGGTTACCTCGGCTACGCGCATTCCGCTGCTCGCCAACGGCACCATCGATCTCGAATGCGGCTCGACCACCAACAACGCGGAGCGGCAGAAGCTGGTCACCTTCACCAACACGCATTTCCTGACCGCGAGCCGCTTCGTCTCCAAGAAGGCAAACAACCTCAACACGATCAATGACCTCAAGGGCAAGACGGTGGTCTCGACCGCCGGCACCACCAACATCAAGCAGCTCACAGAGGTCAACGCGGCGCGAAACCTCGGCATCACCATCGTGCCCGCCAAGGATTACGCCGAGGCGTTCCTGATGGTCGAGACCGATCGCGCCGCGGCGCTCGTGATGGACGACGTCCTGATCGCGAGCTTCATCGCGGGTTCGAAGGAGCCCGCGGCCTACGTGATTTCGCCTGACGCATTCTCGAAGCCGGAGCCCTATGGAATCATGCTGCGCAGGGACGATCCGGCCTTCAAGAAAGTGGTCGATGCTGCGACGGCAGAGCTCTACACCTCGGGCGAGGGCCAAAAGCTCTACGATAAATGGTTCATGTCGAAGATTCCGCCGAAGGACCTGAACCTGAATACGCCGATTGCTCCGGAGCTGAAGGCGGAATTCGCGAAACCGTCGGATTCGCCGGAACCGGATTCCTACAGGGCGATGTGAGAAGCGAGCGGGGGCATCCGTGAACTATCACTGGAACTGGGGTATTTTCTTCGAGCCGAACCCGATGGGCACCGGCACCTATCTCGACTTGCTGCTGTCGGGACTGGTGCTGACCATCAAGACGTCGATGCTTGCCTGGGTCATCGCGCTGGTCTCCGGTTCGATCGTCGGCGTGCTGCGCACGCTGCCGTCGAAGACGGCATCGTGGATCGGCTTCGTCTATGTCGAGTTCTTCCGCAACATGCCGCTCTTGGTGCAGCTCTTCCTGTGGTTCTTCGTGCTGCCGGAGCTGCTGCCGAGAGCGGCCGGGCTATGGCTGAAGCAACTGCCCAACGCGCCGTTCTGGACGGCTGCGATCGGCATCGGCCTGTTCATGTCGGCGCGGGTTGCCGTGCAATTGCAGGCCGGCATCGGCTCGTTGCCGCGCGGCCAGAAGCAGGCGGCGACCGCACTCGGCCTGACCACATTGCAGGTCTATCGTTATGTGCTGCTGCCGATGGCGTTCCGCATCATCCTGCCGCCGCTGACATCGGAATTCCTTTCGACCATCAAGAACACGGCGGTCGCGATCACCATCGGCCTGATCGAGCTCACCGGCGAGGCGCGTTCGATGCAGGAATTTTCGTTCCAGGTCTTCGAGGCCTTCACCGCCGCGACGGTGCTGTATCTCCTGCTCAACCTCGTCGTCGTGACCGCCATGCGTTTCGTCGAACGGGCCGTGGCGATCCCCGGCTACATCTCGGGGAAATAGGCGGCGATGCTCGGCAATTTCGATTTCGACGTCATCCGCCGCTCGCTTCCCTATCTCTTCGAAGAGGGGATGACGTTCACGCTGACCCTGACGGCGTTGGGTGCCACCGGCGGCCTGGTATTCGGCACGCTGATCGCGCTGATGCGCCTGTCGGGCAACCGGCTGCTGTCGCGCATCGCGGGAATCTATGTCGATTTCATGCGCTCGCTGCCGCTCGTGCTCGTGATCTTCTGGTTCTACTTCCTGGTGCCCTATATCGGACAATGGCTCACGGGCGGCTCGCGTCCGATTCATGTCGGCGCCTTTGCGTCCTCGCTGATCACCTTCATCATCTTCGAGGCGGCGTATTTTTCCGAGATCATGCGCGCCGGCATCCAGTCGATCTCGAAGGGCCAGCCGGCGGCGGCGCAGGCGCTCGGCCTGAACTATCGCCAGACCATGCGCTACGTCGTGCTGCCGCAGGCCTTCCGCAACATGCTGCCGGTGCTGCTGACCCAGACCATCGTGCTGTTCCAGGACACTTCGCTGGTCTATGTGCTGTCGATCCCGGATTTCCTCGGCGCGGCCAGCAAGGTCGCGCAGCGCGACGGCCGGCTGGTCGAGATGTATCTGTTCGCTGCGCTCGTCTATTTCGTCATTTCCTGTATCGCGTCGTTCGGCGTCCGCCGCCTGCAGGCGCGTATCGCCATTGTTCGCTGAGGTGAGCTTGCCCATGATCGAGATCAGCCACGTCAATAAATGGTACACGGCGAGCTTCCAGGCGCTGAAGGATTGCACCACTTCTGTTGCCAAGGGCGAGGTGGTCGTGGTCTGTGGTCCGTCGGGTTCGGGCAAATCTACCCTGATCAAATGCGTCAACGCGCTGGAGCCGTTCCAGGATGGCGAGATCAGCATCGACGGCATCAAGGTCAACGATCCCAGGACCAATCTGCCGGAATTGCGCTCGCGCGTCGGCATGGTGTTCCAGCATTTCGAGCTGTTTCCGCATTTGCGCATCATCGAAAATCTCTGCCTCGCGCAGGAGAAGGTGCTGGGCCGCTCGCATGATGCGGCGATGGCCAAGGGCAACAAGCTTCTGGAACGGGTCGGGCTCACGGAGCACGCCCAGAAATATCCAGCGCAATTGTCCGGCGGACAGCAGCAGCGCGTGGCGATTGCGCGCGCGCTCGCCATGGACCCGATCGCCATGCTGTTCGACGAGCCAACCTCGGCGCTCGATCCCGAAATGATCAGCGAAGTGCTCGACGTGATGGTCGATCTCGCGCGCGAGGGCATGACTATGATGGTGGTCACCCACGAAATGGGCTTTGCCAGCAAGGTCGCCAACCGCGTGATCTTCATGGACAAGGGCGAAATCGTCGAGGACGCGCAGAAGACCGATTTCTTCGGCAAGCCGCGGAGTGATCGGGCGCAAAAGTTCTTGTCGAAGATTCTATCACACTAATGGCGCCGTCACTCCGGGGCGCCGCAAAGCGGCGAGCTATGATGTGCAATTGCACATCAGAGAATCCATAACCCCAGGCCGTGGTTATGGATTCCGGGCCTGGCCCTTCGGGCCATCCCGGAATGACGAGGTTGGGGTTTATTGACGGCGTTGAATTGCCTATATGATGCGACGCAATTGTCGCGACAGGAGAAATCACCTTGGACTCGATCGCTTACGTCAACGGTTCGTTTGTGCCCCTTTCGGAGGCCAAGGTCTCTGTCCTCGACCGCGGCTTTCTGTTTGCCGACGGCATTTACGAGGTTTCGGCCGTGCTCGACGGCAAGCTGGTCGACAATGACTCGCATTTGGCGCGGCTCAAGCGGTCGGTCGGCGAGATTGCGCTGCCGCTGCCGGAGAGCATCGAGCGCATCATTGAGATCCAGAAGGAGCTGATCGGCCGCAACAAGCTCGAGAACGGGCTGGTCTATATCGAGGTGACGCGCGGCGCCGACACGGGGCGCGACTTCGCGTTCCCGAAGGGCGTGAAGCCGACCATGATCATGTTCACCTCGGTGAAGGACATCGTGAATGCGGCGTCCGCCAAGACGGGCATCGGCGTGATCACCGTGCCTGATATCCGATGGACACGCCGCGACATCAAGAGCGTGGCGCTGCTGGCGCAGGTGCTGGCCAAGCAGGCGGCGGCCGAAGCCGGCGCCGGCGAGGCCTGGATGATCGAGGATGGCAAGGTGACCGAGGGCGGCTCTTCGTCGGCGTTTATTCTGACGCAGGACGACGTGATCGTGACGCGTCAGAACGGCAGCGAGATCTTGCCGGGCTGCACCCGCAAGGCGGTGGTGAAGCTCGCGGAAGAACGCCAACTCCGGGTCGAGGAACGGGCGTTCTCGATCGAGGAAGCGCTGAAGGCGAAGGAAGCCTTTATCACCAGCGCGTCGTCCTTTGTGCAGCCGGTGGTGAGCATCGACGGCAAAACGGTGGCCAACGGCAAGCCGGGGCCGGTGGCCACGCGCCTTCGCGAAATCTATGTCGACTTCGCCAAGGCTACTGGGACGTAGAGGCGACAGGTACCTGATCAGGCTGCGGTCGCGGCGGCGACTTTCACCGGGGGCACCGCGCGGAACGAGATCGCGAGCCGGTTCCAGGAATTGATGGTCGCGATCAGCATGGTGAGGTTGACGGTCTCGGCTTCCGAGAAATGCGCGCGAACCTCGTTATAGACATCATCGGGCGCGTGCGTCTCGGAGATCAGCGTCACCGCCTCGGTCCAGGCGAGTGCGGCGCGCTCGCGGTCGGTGTAGGCGGGCGCCTCGCGCCAGGCGTTGAGGAGATAGAGCCGCTGCTCGGTCTCGCCACGCTTGCGGGCGTCCTGGGTGTGCATGTTGATGCAGAAGGCGCAGCCATTGATCTGCGAGGCGCGGGTCTTGACCAGCTCGATCAGCGACTGCTCGAGGCCGGAGGCCTGGATCTGGGTTTCCAGCGCGGTCAGCGCTTTGATGGTGTCGGGCGCGGCCTGGTAGAAGTTCATGCGGGGTTTCATGGTCGTTCTCCTTTGCAGGTTGGGGGTAGGTGGTTAGTGGGCGCCGCCGGCGTCAACGTGGTCGGGCTTCTTCAGCATCAATGAGGCGAGAAGGGCGACGATCAGTGCCACGCCGAGCAGGTAGAAGGTGTCGCTGAATGCGAGGATGAAGGCCTGCTTCTGTACGACATTGCCGATCGCGACATAGGCGCGGTGCGCGGCATCAACGCGGTCGATCACGCCGTGGTTCATGAAATACTGCGTGAGCTGGTCGAGCCGGTTGCGTGTCGCCTGCTCGAACATCGATACCGACTGCATCAGCACGTTGGAGTGATATTGCTCGCGCTTGGTCAGTAGGGTCTGCAGCGCGGCAATGCCGATGGCGCCGCCAAGGTTGCGCATCATGTTGAACAGGGCGGATGCGGAACCGGCATTCTCGTGCTCGATGCCGGCGGTGGCGACCGCGGAGAGAGGCGCGAAGCAAAGGGCCTGACCGATGGCACGGACGACGTTCGGCCAGAGCAGCTGATCGGCGGCGTAGTCGTTGGTCATGAAGATATTCATGAAGTTCGAGCCGGCGAACAGGGCAAAGCCGATTCCGATGATGATACGCGGGTCGAAACGCTTCATCAGGCGCGGCACCAGCGGGATCAGCACGAGCTGCGGCAGGCCGGTCCATGCCAGCACCATGCCGATCTGCTCGGAATTGTAGCCCTGGATGCGGGCGAGATAGACCGGCAGGATGTAGACCGAGCCGTACAGCGCAATGCCGAGCAGGAAGTTGGCGAGCATGCCGAAGCCGAAATTGCGGCGGAACAAGAGTTTCAGATTCAGGAGCGGCTTGCTGGCGGTCAGCTCGATCACGATGAACAGCGTCAGCGCGACCGCGGCAATCACGGCGAGGCGGACGATGAAGGGCGAGCCGAACCAATCGTCCTTGTTGCCTTCTTCCAGCACGGTCTGCAGCGCCGACAGGCCGATCGCCATGGTGATGATGCCGGCCCAGTCGCCTTCGCGCAGCAGCGACAGCTTCATGGGCTTTGCGTCCAGCGAGAAGTAGAGCATGCCGATCATCACGGCGCCGGGGACGACGTTGACATAGAAGATATATTGCCAGCCCCAGTTCTCGGTGAGATAGCCGCCGATGGTCGGGCCGATCGCGGGCGCGAAGGTCGCGGAGATCGCAAACATCGCGAGCCCAATCGGCTGCCTGCTCTTCGGCAACAGCGTGATGATCAAGGTGAATGCCATCGGGATCAGCACGCCGCCGGTAAAGCCCTGGATGGCGCGCAGTACAATCATCTGCGGCAGGTCCTGCGCGAGGGCACAGGCCGCCGAGAAGATAAGGAACAGGAAGGCATTGGTGAGGAGATAGATGCGGACCGAGAACACCTGGGCGAGCCAGCCGGACAGCGGGATCACCACGATCTCGGCGATCAGATAGGAGGTCGAAATCCAGCCGCCATCATCGATGCCGGCGCCGATCCCGCCCTGGATGTTGGTCAGCGAGGCGTTGACGATCTGAATGTTGAGCACCGCCATGAAGGCGCCAAGCGTGGAGCCGATCACCGCAATCCAGGTCTTCGCCGAAACGGTCGGGGCGGCCGGCGTGGCGGCGGGCTGGATGTCGCGAGCGGGAGAGGGAGTGTTATCGAGGGTTGCTTGAAGCGCAGTCATGTTCGTCTCCTCTTGCCTTGCCGGGAGAGCATGCATTGAACGGTGGGTTTCGATAATCGGGGGAAATGTGGAAGCATTATCCAGCAGGACTTTAAGATGCCCCGCTGGATGGCCGCTTCAAGCCTTTAGCCGCCTGCCGGACGGACCTTGGCCGCATTGGAGGCGATCTGCTCCTCCGCCTTGCGTTCGGCGACCACGGTCGCCTTGGTATCGACGGTCGGCACCGCCGACATGCCCGGCCGCAGCAGGCCCTTCAGGCTCGGATTGTCGAGCACGATCTTCACGGGAACACGCTGCACGATCTTGGTGAAGTTGCCGGTGGCGTTGTCGGGCGGCAGCAGGGCGAACTCCAGGCCGCTCGCCGGCGACAGGCTGTCGACATGGCCCTTCAGCTTGGTCGAATGGAAGCTGTCGACCTCGATCTCGACCGGCTGCCCGTCGCGGACGTTCGTGAGCTGGGTCTCCTTGAAGTTCGCGACGACATAGACCGCATCCAGCGGCACCACGGCCATCAACTGCGTGCCGGCCTGGACGTACTGACCCACCCGCAGCGTGCGCGCGCCGACCGTGCCTTCAACAGGGGCGGTGATCTGGGTGTAGGACAGGTTCAGCGCCGCCTGCTCCTCGACCGCGCGGGCGTGATCGAGCTGGGCGCTCGCCTGGGCGCGCTGGGTCGAGAGCACCTCGATCTTCTTGTTGGCCGCGATCAGACCGGACTTGCTCTGTTGCAATTGCGCGGTCTGGGCGCGCAAAGCCGCGTCGGTCTGCTGGGCGCGCTGCACGGTGCCGGAGCCGGATTTCATCAGATCGTCGTAGCGGCTGCGTTCTTCCTGCGCGAATTTGAGATTGGCCCCGGCCGCATCGACGTCGGCCGACTGCTGCTGGATCAGCGGCCCCTGCAATTCGATCTGGGCATCGAGGTTGCGCACGGCGGCCTCTGACGCTGCGACGTCGGCCTTGGCCTGGTTCAGCGCGGTCCTGAAGTCGCGGTCGTCGATGCGGGCGAGCAACTGGCCGGCCTTGACCGGCTCGTTGTCGGAGACCAGCACCTCGGCGATATAGCCCGAGACCTTCGGTGCGATGATGGTCGAATCGGCCTTCACATAGGCGTCGTCGGTGCTTTCGAGGTAACGGCCGGTGGTCAGGTAATAGTGGCCAAAATCGCCGGCTGCGGCGACGCCAAGGGCCAAAGCCAATGCGAGCGCTGCGCGCTTGATCGCCCGGCGCGACGGGGAGAGGCTGATTTTCGTATTCTTTTCAGCTACATAAGTTGCGTCCGACATGACATCCTCCTGAAACTTCAGTCTGCGCCCCAATGGGCCTCTTGAGATGCCCGGAACATGCAATGTCTCCCAAGCCATGATAATCCGGGGAAAATTTGAAGCATTATCCACCATTGCTGGATAATGGGTAGGCCGCGCTCCTGCGCAGAGCGCGGCCCTTGTCACGAGGCGCCTACAAGTCAGTGACTCGCTCCGGATCGGCCGAGGCCAGCGCTGCGGCACGCTCGGCGCGTGGCGGATAGATCCACACGGTGTTGATCTCCCGTTTGGTCTTCTTTGCCTCGGCGCCGACCAGCTCCAATTTTCGGTCCCAGCCTCGCGTGAAAATCGCGCCGGCCTCTCCAAGGTCGAGACAGGTGGCGTATCCCTTCTGATGGTATGCCTTGGCCGGAATTCCCAGCAGCTCGGCAGCGGCATTGTTGCCGGCAAAAGCGCCCATCCGCGTCGCGTGCTGGCACGACATTAGCGCGTAGTTGCCGAGATCGTCGCTTGCTGCTCTTGCTGCGTCTCCGGTGGCAAAGACGCCGGGCACCGACGGCACACGCAAATGGCGGTCGACAAGCAGCCGGCCGAAATTGTCGCGCTCCGCGGGGATCTGGGCGGTCAGCGGAGCGGCGCGCATGCCCGCCGCCCAGATCACGGTCTCCGCTTCGATGCGTTCGCCGTCGGAAAGGGTGACGCCGGATTTGTCGAGGGCCGCGACGCCGGCACCGAGCCGGGTCTCAATGCCGAGCGTGCGCAGTGCATCCTCAATGACGGGACGGGGACCCGTGCCCATGTCGGGTGCGATGGCACTGTTTCGCTCGACGATAATGACGCGCGGCTTGACATCCTCCCCGAGGATCGCACGCAGCCGTGCAGGGATCTCCGTCGCCACCTCGATGCCTGTGAACCCGCCGCCGGCAACAACGACCGTATCGCGTCCATTCCTTGCCGGTCGATCCGCCAGGCTGTGCAGATGCCGGTCGAGGCTGATCGCGTCGTCCAACTGATCAACGCTGAACCCATGTTCGGCAAGGCCAGGGATATTCGGACGAAACAACCGGCTGCCGGTAGCCACGACCAACCGATCATAGGAGAGGCCCTTCTTCGTACCGTTGGCAGTGACGATTGCTGCGACGCGCGATTGGGTATCGACCGTTTCAGCGCTGCCTTGCACGTAGACAACATCGATGGCCTTGAGAACATCCTGCAGAGGTGCGGTCACGGTCTCGGGTTTGGCCTCGTAGAGCCGCGGGCGGACTACCAGCGTTGGCTCCGGTGCGACCAGCGATATCTCGAGTTCTTTGGGCGAAACGCCCTGGATGTCGCGCACGCGGGCGGCGGAAAGTGCGGCATACATGCCGGCGAAGCCGGCGCCGATGATGACGAGACGCATGTGATCTTCTCCTGTGGTTTGTACTTCTGGGATGTGCGCGCGTCACCGCCGCCGCTCTCCGTCCGCGGAAAGCTTCCTGGTGTCGTCGATGACGCGAATATCTGAAGTGAAGGGCTGTCGGCTTACGGAGCGCCGCAGCCAGGTGCTAGCGCTATCGGCGCGTGGCGTTCACACGCCGCCTGGCAATGCCGGGCAACCAGTGGCCAGCCGAGCTGAAGGGCAATCGGCTCGGTCGGTCTCAGAGGCCAGCCATTGTAGGAGGTTGGGGTGTCATCTCTGGCCATGATGACCGCCGTGGCCAGCGTCGGAACTTCCACTTGTTCGCCGGTGGCCGACGTGAAGCGGACGCTCAATGAAAGCCCGTACACGAGTGCGCTCGCAATGATCCTCTGGCGCGGTACGATTGCAGGGAGAGCGATACAATTCTTCCAGGTCATCGTTTGTCTCCGTTCGTTGTGGGTCTTGGGTACCGTGATGATCTACCGGATCGACATTGCGGCTACGCCAGAGCGATTGACGTGCCTGTAGAGAGATTGCGGCTAGCGCATGCGTCGCCGCCAATCGCTCGGTGTTTCGCCGGTCAACTTCCTGAACGCGGCGGCGAAGGCGGTCTGGGAGGCATAGCCAAGCTCCGCCGCGACCGACACGATCGACGCGTCCGTGTCGCGCAGCATGTTCATGGCCTGCTCGAGCCGGTGCTGGCGCAGCCAGGCGTGCGGTGAAAGCCCGGTGCTTTCCTTGAAGGCACGACAGAAGTGAAATCGCGACAGCCCGGCATCCGCAGCGAGCGCCGCGAGAGAGACGTCCATATCGCTATCCGAGCGCAGGCGTTCGATCGCGCGAAGCAGCGTCTTCGGCGCCAGCCCGCCCCTGACTGGCTGGATCGTGGTTGACGAGCCGCTGTGAGCAGCCAGGAGACGCGTGGCCAGAAGGTCTGTCAGTTGCTGCCTGAACAGCGCATCCAGGGCCTCGTTGCCCTCCACGACATCGGCCGCGCTCAAGAGCAATCGGGATGTAACGGGGTCGGGATGCGCCGTTCGCTCCAGGAGATCGATCGACATGGCGGTGTCGGCTTCGTCGGCAACGCGTTTGAGCGTTGTGTGCGGAAGATAGAGCTGAACGACATCAACAGGTTTCGGAATGTCCCATCGGGAGCTTGATCCTTCCGGAATGATGATCACGACCCCGGGACGAAACGTTCCAATCGCAACCGATCGTCCTGACCGCCGCTCCATCCGCTGCACCGAGCCGTTGTAAGCCATGATGACGTGGTGGGTCATCGGCTCGACGACGTCGTGCAATGGGTCATGTTTCCAGTGGGCGATCCCGGCACCGGAGGAGTCCAAAGCCAGGCGAAATGGCACGGTCCCGAGCACGCGTGCCATCTCCGCATCGGCAGGACGCCGGTCGCCAGCAGGCGGGTGGTCTTGGCGCGATTCAGACGTGGCCCGCGGATCCTCCTGCGAAGAGCCGCGCAAGACGGGCTTGCTCATGGGTTAGTGCTCGCGTTGGAGAGGGGATGTGGGCTTCAGTCGTGCTGGTTATCGGCCGAGCCCGGCCAACCAGTCCTTGAAACGCATTGAACCGAGTCGGGGATTGTCGCCCGGTGTCAGGGACCGATCGTCCAGCTCTGCGCCGAAGTAGCGGGCGTGGATGTCGGGGATGACCTTCCGCGAGTCCTTCTTCGCGATCAGATATTGCCGGGCGAATTCATCGAGGCTGAAGCATTGCGGGCCGGCCAACTCCGTGATGCCATTGACGGGAGCCTCGAGCGTGACGTCGGCTAGCGCGGCGGCGACGTCGTCCGAAGCGACGGGCTGAAACAAGGCGGGCGACAGTCTGACGATTGATCCATCGGTCGAGGAATCAACGATCCCGCCAACGAACTCGAAAAACTGGGTGGCGCGCAGAATCGTGTAGGGAATCTTCGAAGCCCTGATCAGATCCTCCTGCACAAGCTTGGCACGGAAGTAACCGTTTTCCGGGAGGCGATCGGCCCCGACGACCGACAATGCGACATGCTGCCGCACGCCTGCAGCAACCTCGGCAGCGAGAAGATTGCGGCCCGAGGTCTCGAAGAAGTTCAAAACCGCACGATCCTCGAAGGAGGGCGAGTTCGCGACATCCACAACGGTCTCGGCTCTAGATAGTGCTTCTGCCAAGCCTTCGCCCGTCATCGCGTTGACACCGGTGCTGGGAGAGGCTGGAATCACATCGTGGCCTTTGTGACGGAGCTTGCTGGCGAGCTTCCTTCCGATGAGACCGGTGCCGCCGATAATGACAATCTTCATGATTTTCGCTCCATTGCCGGCCACCAATGGCGTGGCTGCGTCTGAAGCCAACGATGCGCCGATGCGCGCCGGAAAGCCTTGCAACCGTCATGAATTACGGTTGGATTTCCCTTGGCTTCTTGTCCAAGTGGAGCGCGGAAGTGCAGTTTTCGTTTGAAAACTATTGTCTGGATGCTGACCGGCGAGAGCTAAAGCGAGGCTCGGAATTGATCGCGGTTGGACCGAAAGTGTTCGATCTCTTGCTCTTTTTGATCCAGAACCGGGAGCAGGTCGTGACAAGGGACGATCTTTTGAAAGCCGTATGGGACGGCCGGATCGTCTCCGAGTCGACACTCACCAGCCACATCAACGCGGTGCGCAAGGCGATCGGAGACACCGGCAAGGAGCAACGCCTGATCCGGACGGTGTCGCGCCGAGGTCTTCGGTTTGTCGGCAAGATTGAAGAGCGGGAATTGCCCGTCGGTATCGCGGTCTCGGCCCCGGACGTCGCCGGCGAGAGACTCCGACCCAATCTGGCGCTGCCAGATTCCCCGTCGCTAGCGGTCCTGCCGTTCCGCAATCTCAGCGGCAACGTCGAGCAGGATTATTTTGCCGACGGGATTGTAGAGGACATCATCACCGCCTTGTCGCGAATTCGCTGGCTGTTCGTAATCGCCCACAACTCGAGTTTCACCTACAAGGGCAGGACGGTGGATGAGAAGCAGGTGGGGCGCGAGCTTGGCGTGCGCTACGTCGTCGAAGGCAGTGTGCGCCGGTCCGAAAACCGGATTCGTATCACGGGACAGCTCGTCGATGCATCGACCGGCACCCACCTTTGGGCCGACCGATTCGAGGGGACACTCGACGACATCTTCGAGCTTCAGGATCAGGTCGCGACCAGCATCGTCGGAGCGATCGCCGCCCAACTCGAGCGGGCGGAGATCGAGCGTGCCAGGCGTAAGCCGACCGGCAACCTCAGCGCCTACGACACCTATTTGCGGGCCATGCCTCACCTTCATCGGGGAACGCGGGAGGCGATCGGCGAGGCGTTGCCCCTGTTCTATAAGGCCATGCAGCTCGATCCGGAGTTTGCTTCCGCGCATGCCATGGCGGCTTGGTGTCACTTCTGGCGGAAGATCAACGGCTGGACGACCGATCGGCCGCAGGAAATCGCGGAGGGCGTTCGATTGGCGCGCCTCGCTGTGGATTTGGGTAAGGACGATGCCGTCGCGCTTACGCGGGGCGGACATGCGCTTGCCCATCTCGCCGGCGAGGTCGACAGCGGCATCGCATTGATCGACAAGGCGCTGGTGCTCAACCCGAATCTGGCGGCAGCCTGGTTCCTGGGGGGCTTCCTTAGAACGGTACGCGGTGATCCCGACGCCGCGATCGAATTTCTCACGCGCGCCATGCGTTTCAGCCCGCTCGATCCGGAGATGTTCCGCATGCAGGCAGGTATGGCGCTGTCGCATCTGTTTGCCGGGCGCTTTGATGAGGCCTCCTCATGCGCGGAGCAATCGTTCAGGGAGGCGCCGACCTTCCTGGCTGTCGTTGCCATCATCGCCGCAAGTCACGCGCTCGCCGGTCGGATGGAGAAGGCGCGGACAGCCATGGAACATTTGCACAAGCTGGATCCCACGTTCCGTATTTCCAGTCTCGAAGACTGGATGCCGATTCGGCGAGCAGAGCATCTTGCCCGATTCACGACAGGCTTGCGTCAAGCAGGGCTACCGGAGTGACCTCGCTTCAGGCCTCGAGCCGCCCGATGGACTACCTGGCGCGAAGGGATGAGGCTTATTTTTCGTATTTTTTTCAGTGACATAAGAAGACTTTTGACATTGCACCTCCCTTGGCTTTGGGGGTGTCGTGTCCGGTGCTGGGTGATCACCACAAGATGCAATGTCCTCCGTGCTGTGATAGTTCGAGAGAAATTGGAAGGATTATCCAGCTAAGGCGGATAATCAGAGGCACTGATGGACCGGCTGACCAGTCTGACCGCATTCGTCCGGGTCGTCGACGCCGGCGGCTTCTCCGCCGCAGGCCGCAAGCTCAACATGTCCACGACCATGGTGAGCAACCATGTGCAGGCGCTCGAAGATCGCCTGGGCGCGCGGCTCCTCAATCGCACCACACGCAAGGTCAGCCTGACCGAGATCGGCAAGGCCTATTACGACCGCTGCACCCAGATTCTCGCCGATATCGAGCAAGCCGACGACATCGCCGGCGCGCTGCAATCGACCCCGCGCGGCACGTTGCGCATCTACACCAACACCCATCTGGTGCAGTTCCTGTCGCCGGTGGTGGCGGAGTTCCTGGCGGCCTATCCCGAAGTGAAGGTCGATCTCGTCATCGGCGAGCGCAATGTCGACCTGATCGACGAGAATTTCGACCTCGCGGTTCGCATGACGCCTACGCCCGATTCCAGCCTGATCGTGCGCAGCCTGGCGACCTGGCGGCATGTGTTGTGCTGCTCGCATGGCTACGTCGAAAAGCACGGCAAGCCCGAGCAACTCGCTGATCTTGCCGAGCGCAATTGCATCCGCCACGTGAATTATCCCTATGGTGACGAATGGCGGTTCGTCGATCGCAAGGGGGCGCCGGCCACCGTACGCGTCTCCGGCAATCTGGTCTCCAATAGCGGCGAGACGCTGCGACGAGCCGCGCTTGCCGGCGTCGGCGTCTGGCTCGCTGCGGGCTTCATTGTTCGGGATGATCTCGAGTCGGGGGAATTGGTCCGGCTGCTGCCTGAATACCGTCCGGTCGAATTTTCCATGAATGCGATCTATCCACACCGCCATCATCTCTCGGCGAAGGTGCGGACCTTCATCGACCTGCTAGCGCGCCATTCCGCCGAGCAGCAGAAGCAGATCAATCCGTATGCGTAGGACTTGCTCTGTTTTGCTCGGAATGACGGGAATGTCAGAGCCATTGTCTGGATCGGCTGAGAGCGATGCAATAAGGTCCGGGCCGCATGACTCGCACTGCTGTTTCCCTGATCGCTCTGTTTGCATTGGCCCCGCTGGCGTCAGCGTTCGCGGGATCGGCGCCGTTCGGCCCAGCACCGGGCGCACGGATGGCTGTAGAAAAGCTTGCGCCGATTGAGCCCTTCGTCAATGGCGAGATCGCGGCCGGCAAAATCCCCGGCGCGATCGTGCTGGTGCAGCAGCATGGCAAGCCGGTGTACCTGAAATGGTTCGGCGCGCGTGATCCCGACAAGGGCACGCCGATGACGGAGGATGCGATCTTCCCGATCCATTCCGTCACCAAGACCATCACCAGCATCGCCGCAATGATGCTGATCGACCGCGGCAAGGTCGCGCTCGATGATCCCGTCAGCAAATACATCCCGTCCTTTGCCGGAATGAAAGTCGGCTTCGAGCGCAAGGATGAAAGCGGCAAGACCGCGCTGGATCATTTGCCGCTGCAACGTCCGATCACGGTCGAGGATTTATTGCTGCATACCTCCGGCATCACCTATGGCTTCTATGGCGACGGCCTGGTCAAGGCCGCCTATGACGGCATCTATCTCGGTGATTTCGACAATGCCGGCTTTGCCGAGCGGATTTCCAAGGTGCCGTTGGCCGAGCAGCCGCACACGCTCTGGGATTACGGCCATTCCGCCGACGTACTCGGCCGGGTGATCGAGGTCGCTTCCGGGCAGTCGCTCTATCAGTTCGAGAAGCAGAACCTGCTCGATCCGGTCGGCATGACCACCACAAAATTCTTCCTGACCGATCCGGCCGAACGGGCGCGATATGCCTATCCGCTGCCCAGGGATCGTCACGTCGAGCGCAATTCGCTCAACGTCACACGCTGGGAATCCGGCGGCGGCGGCATGGTCTCGACCATTGCCGACTTCGCCCGCTACGGCCAGATGCTGCTCAATGGCGGCAAGCTCGACGGCAAGACCTATCTCAGTCCGGCGACGTTCAAGGCCATGACCACGGACCACATCGGACCGGGTGCGGCCATTGCGCGCGATGCCGATTACTATCCGGGTGACGGCTTCGGCTTCGGCTATGGTTTCGGCATCCGCGTCGATCCGGGCTTTGCGATCCCGCCGCCATCAGGCTCGCTCGGCGAGATCAAATGGGACGGCGCGACCGGCTGCTATATCGTGGTCGACCGCGCCGAAGACATGTTCTTCGTGGTGATGCAGGACTCGCCCTCCGGGCGGATGCATGTCATTACGACGATCAAGAAGATCGTTTACGACGCCCTCGAGAAATGATCGCGAGAAATGATCGGAGGGGTGCGATGCTGCAAAAGTCCGTGACTGGCGAACAGGCCACCACCGCGCCGACGCGCATTGTCGCTTTCGACCGCGCGCGCACGTTCATCACGCTGTTGGTGCTGCTGCACCATTCGGTCGTCAATTACACCCATTTCGGCAGCGGCGACAAAGCGCGCTGGCTCGGCTTCGATCTGGTCGTGCTGTTCAACGACAGCTTCTTCATGGCCTGCATGTTCCTGATCTCGGGCCTGTTCGTGCAGCAGAGTCTTGCGAGGCGGGGACCAGCGAATTACCTCAGCCATCGCGCCTGGCGGCTTGGCGTACCGTATCTGCTCTCGATCTTCGTTCTGATGCCGCTGGCGTATTACCCGACCTTTCTGCGCTACCATCTGCCCGGCACGACCGACTTCAACTTCTTTCACTTCTGGTGGCACACGCTGACCATCGGCCCCTGGCCCTCGGGGCCCGCGTGGTTCCTGTGGGTGCTGCTGGCATTCGACGCGATCGTTGCCTTGGTGTGGTCGGTGGCGCCTCGCGCGTTCGAGGCGCTGGGTAAGCCGATCTATGCGCTGCGCTACCGGCCGGGCTTCGCCTTTGTCGCGTTCCTGCTGTTCTCGGTCATCGTCTATTTGCCGATGCATCTCTACTTCGGCGATTCGGCGTGGTTCGAACTGGACGGCTTCCCGCTGCCGATTCAGACCAGCCGCGTCTTCCTCTATCTCGGCTATTTCCTGGTCGGAGTAGGGATCGGCGCGCTCGACCTTCGCTCGGGCGTCTTCGCGGAGAATGGCGGGCTGGCGGCGCGGTGGAAAATCTGGTTCGCCGTCGCGCTCCTCTTCTATGGCGCGATCCTGTTCCTAGTCTATGTGCACCACAACTGGGTGACGAATTTCAACGCGCCACCATTCTCGTGGCGCCTGTTCTATGGC
>Ga0210384_10003399_pt1 | contig 18462 bp, 10 predicted proteins | sample IncBWH2MmetaG_FD_160574 | JGI IMG/M metagenome (GOLD analysis project Ga0210384, IMG submission 160574) | Forest soil microbial communities from Barre Woods Harvard Forest LTER site, Petersham, Massachusetts, United States - Inc-BW-H-2-M | ecosystem: Environmental > Terrestrial > Soil >...
GCGAGATTTTCTTTCACTTCCGCTTCGCTCAATTTTTTTGCTTGCACAGCTCTCTCCTTGCGCATCTTCGGCGAACCTCATTATGCGGCTCTCCCGGAGTTCCCAGCAACATTCACGCCAGCTTTAACCGCCTGGTGGCCCCGGCATCTTTCAGCCCGCATTCCGAGCGTCGGTTGCACTATTGCCTGCGACAATTCCCGGCGCACCCTCACTCCCGCTGGAGAATTGTCCGCATTTCCTTTATCGTAGAGGATTCCTTTGCGCCAAAAGTGCGCGGTGTACGCCCGCGCTTGCTCTTCAGGAGAATCCAGTGAAAAAGAAAATTCGCGCCATTCAATTCGGCGTCGGCCCCATCGGCGCTTCCATCGCCAGGCTCATGCGCGAAAAACACGCCATCGAAATTTGCGGCGCCATCGATACCGATCCCGCCAAAGCCGGTCGCGACCTCGGCGAAGTCGTCGGCGCTTCCGACGCTCCCTGGGGCGTAAAGATCTCCGCCGACGCCGGCGAAGTCCTCGAGCAATCCGCCGACGTGGTCATTCACTCCACTTCCTCCTCGCTCCCCAAAGTTATGGATCAGCTCCTCACCTGCCTAGAAGCTGAAGCCTGCATCGTCTCCACTTGCGAAGAGCTTTCCTATCCCTTTCGCACCCATCCCGACCTCGCTGCCAAGCTCGACTCCGCCGCAAAAGACTGGGGCGTCGCGCTCGTCGGCACCGGCGTCAATCCCGGCTTCGTCATGGACAAGCTGGTCATCACTCTCGCCGCCGTCTCCCAGCGCATCGACCACGCCAAAGCTCTGCGCATCGTTGACGCTTCCAAGCGCCGCCTCCCGCTCCAGAAAAAAATCGGCGCCGGCATGTCCGTCGACGACTTCCGCGCCCAAGTTCAGGCCGGGATCATTAAACATGTCGGCCTTCCCGAATCCGTGGCCATGATCGCCGACAGTTTCAATCTATCCGTCGACGAAATCACTGAATCCATCGACCCCAAAATCGCCGCCGAACGCGTGCAAACCGAATTCCTCACCGTCGAGCCCGGCCAAGCCGCCGGCGTACACCAAATCGCTCGCGGCTTCTCCGCCGGCAAAGAATTAATTTACTTGGAATTGCAAATGTACGTCGGTGCGAAAGATCCCGCCGACAGCATCACGCTAACCGGCCACCCCAACATCAGCCTAACCATCCCCGGCGGCTCCCACGGTGACATCGCCACCGCATCCGTCGTCGTCAACTCCATCCCCGTAATCCTAGACGCCCCCGCAGGCCTGCGCACCGCCCGGGACCTTCCCATCGCCTTCTTCTCCCCCAACGCCCGCCCCTAGCAAACTGACAGGAGCCTTTCAGCCAGTGCTCTGACGGCCACAACCTAGCGCGACACAAACCATTCCGGACCAAGGGCGAAATCGAAGTTGTAGGGTCCGCCTTGCGAGGCGGACCCTAGGTTTCAACACCCTCGCAAACGTACTCGCAAATCGAAAATCACCACGCTGCGTTTAATTATGCTTAAGAAACTCCCCCTTATGCCCCGTCAAGGAATTAAACAACGTCTCGATGAACGCATCACTGTTAATGAACCCACCTGAAAACTTCTCCCAAGGCCCCAGAATCTTCTCCGCTTTCATCTGCTCCAGCGTCTTGTGCTCATCCATCGCCTTCTGCACCGCCGCCGACGTTTCCTTCAGCATCTTCACAAACGCCCGCACATCATCCAGATTCGACAGCTGTCCGTGTCCCGGAATCACTTTCACATCCGCCGGAAGCTGCGCCGTAGCCTTCTCCATCGCGTCGATCATCCCTTGCACGCTTCCCCCGCTAGCCACATCAATAAACGGAAATCCATAGCGCACAAAGTCGTCTCCCATGTGCACCACATTGTTCTTCGGAAAGAAAATGATCGAATCCCCGTCGGTATGCCCGGAAGGAAAATGCAGCGCCCGAATGTCTTCCCCGTTCAGATGCACGGTTACGTCGTGCGCGAAGGTAATGATCGGCAATTGCGCTTTCGGCGCCGGCTTCACGTCCATCTTCACCGAACCGCCATTGCCCGCCGTCCCGCCGCTCGCCAGCCGCTTCCGCACGTTGTCCTGCGCGATCACCGTCGATCCCGCATTCGCAAACGGCTCGTTCCCGCCTGCATGATCCCCGTGATAGTGCGTATTAATCACGAACCGCACCGGCTTGTCCGTAATCTTCAAGTCTTTCAGCGCCGCCTGAATCTTCTCCGCCAGCGGCGCAAACTCGTCATCCACAATCACGATCCCGTCCTCGCCCACCGACGCCGCAATATTTCCCCCCTGTCCCTCCAACATATAAATGTTGCCGGACACCTTGGTCACCTTGATCTGCACCTTCGACCAATCCGGCTCCTGCTGTCCCGACGCCGCACTTCCGCCCAAAAGTAACCCCGCCAGCAATGCCAACACCGCCGCGCCCGGCATCCTTAAAAACTCAATTCCTCGCCGCATCTGGTTCCTCCTCAGCAAAACCGCCGCGCATTGTATCACTCCCTTCCCTCTCCCCGTAAAGCAGGGGTCCTCGGGTTTTTGCCTTTTTGCTTTTGTAGCGGTCGCGCGTAAGGTGTGCGGGCACTTTTGCAGTGCGGCAGCAACGCTGCCGCTTTTCCGTCACCCACCAGGCAACGAGGAGGGCAAAATCTAATCGCTGCTTCGCAAGACGTCGGGCGAAATCAAGTCAGTGCGATTTGCTCAGCTCGACGCGGGCGTCGGCGAAGGGCAAGACCGCTTCGAGGAGGACTGGAGTGTGGGTGGAGTCTTTGGTGAGATAGAGGGCGAACTTGGCGTCATTCATTTCTGTGCCGTTGTCGAAGACGCGGATATCGATTTTGGAGGTGTTGTATGAGCCGGCAGCCACGGTGACCGACGCCGAGCCGGAGAGCGCGGCGCGGACTTCGTAGAGCTTGTGGCCGTCGTAGACCGGGCCGTGAATTTCGGGGCCTTTAGACCAATCGACGGTGCGGAGGAATTGCATCATGCCGAGTGGGTCGCGGGTGCCGGGTAGAACGCGAGTCTGCGAAGCGCCCGGGGAGGCTGGCTCTCTGCCGCTTACGGTCATGCGTTGGACGGAATCCACTTTCTGGCCGCGCTCGCTGAGATGCATTTCGTATTGGTAGCTGGTGAGCGCGGAGGCATCGCTGTAGGAATCGAAGCGATCGTCGAGCTCGAAGACCATGCGCAGAGGATTTTGCGTATGCGCGAAAGCTTGCAGGTGCCAGGCAGGTTTGCCGAGGAAGTCGTTGTGCGCGGCTACTTGCAGCCGCAGCGTGGCTACGTTGTTGAGTTTGGAGACGTTGGCGGTGTAATCGAGAATTTCACCTTGCTTGATGGGGCCGGGGTCAGCAGGTGCGGCCGGTTTCGGATCGCTTGCAGCCGGCCGGGAGACAGCAGGAGCGTGATCCGCAGAAGGCGGCAACGCGTTGCTCGAGGGGGCGGCAGGCTGGGGAGGTTCCGGCGCGACATCGGCAGCCATCGCGGAACGCAGAGAAGCGCGGTCCTGCTCAACCTTATAGATGGCCCAGGCGGAACAACCGAGGGCTGTGGCAAAGATTATTCCAGTGATGACGCGACGGCTCATGGCGGATGGGTGACGGCGCTCACAAACTTTGTTGGGAGCTTTCTCCTTCCATCGTAGAATACAGCTTCGCGCGGGTGATTTGCGAGCGTAGGCAGCGCATTCGCCGGCATGGCACGCAACAACAAACGAACCGGACCGGGCTTTCGGCCCTGAGCTACAGTCAAGCGGCGCGGCGGCGCCGAATTCATCGATCGAGGAGGAATCCCCCTAATGCGCTACCTCGTAACAGGCGGCGCCGGATTTATCGGCTCGAACACAGTGGACGAACTGGTCCGGCGGGGACACGGAGTCGTGGTGCTGGACGATTTGTCTTCCGGCAAGGAAGACAACCTGGCGGACATCCGCACGAAGATTACGTTTATGAAGGGCAGCATCACGGATATCGAGGTGGTGCGCAAGGCCATGCACGAAGCAGACTACGTGCTGCACCTCGCGGCGCGCACTTCCGTGCCGCGATCGGTGAAAGATCCGATTGAGACCAACAAGATCAATATCGACGGAACGCTGAATGTGCTGGTGGCGGCGCGGGACGCCAAAGTGAAGCGGGTAGTGTTTGCGGCTTCTTCATCGGCGTATGGCGAAACTCCCACGCTGCCGAAAGTGGAGACCATGCCGCCGCAGCCGATTTCGCCTTACGGCGTGACGAAATTTGTGGGCGAGCTGTACGCCCAGACCTTCGGTCGCTGCTACGGCCTGGAAAATGTGTCGTTGCGCTATTTCAATATTTTCGGGCCGCGGCAGGATCCCAGTTCGCCCTATTCCGGCGTGTTGGCTAAATTCTGCACGGCGTTTCTGGAGGAGACGCAGCCGGGTGTGTTTGGCGACGGCGAACAGACACGCGACTTCACCTACGTCGAAAACGCGGTGCAAGCAAACCTGCTGGCTTGCGAAGCGCCGAACGTGAGCGGAAAGGTGTTCAACGTGGGAACGGGTGCGCGCGCTTCGCTGAATCAGGTCCTGAAGGCGCTGGCGGAAATTTCGGGCAAGCGGTTGGAAGCAAAATACGATCCGCCACGCGACGGTGATATTCGCGATTCGCAGGCCGATATTTCGCAGGCGCGGGAGTACCTCGGGTACGAGCCGCAGATATTGTTTGAAGAGGGATTGCGGAAGACGTTTGATTGGTATCGGAGTTTGCCGAAAAAGGTGGCGGCGGAGAAGTAGGCAGGGAGCCGGCAGTTTAGTTCAAGAGTTGAACAAGGGGCGGTGGCTGCTGCCAGCGCCTTTCTTTTTTGAACTTCGACAGAGTTAGCTGGGTTACGGCTGGGTGGTCTTGCCGTAACTCAAGGGGTCGCCGGATTTTGGGACGTCGTGATTGTTCCAGAACCACAGGGGTTCGAGCTTTTTCTGTTCCGGCCAGACTTGATTAAGAGTGTCGCCTTCGAACAGCTCGCCGTTCTTCATCACCCAGTGGATGGAGTTGGTGTTGTGAATGTCGTCGAGCGGGCTTTGGTCGAAAATGTTGAGGTCCGCGAGCTTGCCGGCCTCGATCGAGCCGATTTCGCCGGGGCGGCCGACAATGTGCGCGCCGTTGATGGTGGCGCAGTGCAGCACCTCCATCGGAGTCATGCCGCCGCTGGCGAGCATCCACATCTCCCAGTGATAACCGAGGCCCTGCAACTGGCCGTGGCTGCCAACGCCGACGAGACCGCCGGCGCGCGCCAGCTTGGTAACCTGCGCTGCGAGCTTCGGAAAGGCGTATTCATCTTTGCGGAACCACTCGGGGCGCCGCTTGGTCTTCTGGTCCAGGATGCGATGCGGCGTGAAGCGATTGAGTTTGGCGTTGTCGTGAACTTCGCTGTATTCGTACCAGTAATTCTCGCCGAAGGGTCCGCCGTAATTCACGATCAGTGTGGGAGTCTCGGCGATGCCGGACTGCGCGAATATCTGGATGACGTCCTTGTAAAGGGGAGTGATGGGCAGAGTGTGCTCGTTGCCGTGGAAGCCGTCGATCACGTGGGTGAGGTCGAGCTTGAGATCGAGTGCGCCTTCGGTGGTGGGCATCATCTCCAGTTCTCTTGAAGCTTGCACCATGAACTGACGCTGCTTGCGGTTGCCGACCAAGTAGCTCTTGATGTTGTGCGTGCCGTAGTAATCGCGATATTTCTTGAGCACCCCTTTTACTTCCTGTGTGGACTGGAAGTTGTTGTCGGAAAAAACGCCGGGACCGGTGGAATAAGCGCGCAAGCCGATGATGTCGCCGGTGTCGACGAGGTCTTGATAGGCGAACATATCATTGGTGCTGGTTTGCACGTCCAGGCCGGCAGTGACGCCGTAGGCCAGATTGGCGAGAAACGCGAAATTCTGAGTGTCCAGAATGCCGCGGCGAATCTCGAACCAGTGCGCGTGGGTATCGATAAAGCCCGGCGTAATGGTCTTGCCGGTCACGTCGAAGACTTTGGCGCCGTCGGGGACGCTGCCCTTGGGGCCGACGCTCTTGATGCGGTTGTTCTCGATGACGATGTCCGCGTCCTGGATGACTTCGTCGGGAGTCTTCATGGTGACGACGGTGGCGCCGCGGAGAATGATCGTGCCCTTGGGAGCCTTGCGCGGCATTTCCAGAACCACAGGGATTTCCTGAACATCCTTTTCTTGCTCTTTGAATTTTTCGGGTTTTTTCTCTTCTTGCTTTTCGTCCTTTTTGGCGTCTACGGACGTGGACGCATCGATCTTGTTAGCGTCTTTCTTCTCCGCCTCCTTCTTCTCCGCCTCTTTCTTTTCTTCCTTGGTCGGCTCCAGGGAGATGGAGCTGAGCGGCTGGCGGAAGAAGCTGGCGCCGACGGCCCAAGTGATGGTGTTGCCGTCGTCCGCCCACGCGAAATAATCGGCGCCGACATCGGTAAGTTTTTTCACCGGGACGACAGCGGACATGATGTTGACCGTGGGTGCTTCGCCAGCCGCCACAGGCATCGGAAGAAGATAGAGCTGGTTCATTACGTGAGCGAGAGCCCATTGGCCGTCCGGGCTGGGCTGGATGTCGTCGGCGGAGATAGGCTCCTCGAAAAAGTACAGGCCTTGGCCTTTGACGATAAGGTGCGTGCGGCGGTCGGTGCCGTCGTAGCGGACGGAAATGAGCCCCGCAGGGGTGTAGAGGTAAATGCGTTCTTTGTCTCTGGTGAAATGCGGACCACCGGCTCCGCGCGCGGGAAGGATCAGGTGGGGCTCGCCGCCGTCGGCAGAAATCCACACGAGGTCGGCGTTGGATGTTTGCCCGCCATCGAAGGCGCTGTTTTCGCGGTCATAGGCATTGCCGCGCAGAAATACGATGCGCGATCCGTCCGGAGAAAACACCGGATCGCTGTAGACCCCGGCAGACTTCGAAAGTTGCTGCGGCTTGCCACCGCCGGCAGGAACCTTCCAAAGCTGGCCGCCCTCGCTGCTCCAACTGACGTAGGCAATCCATTTGCCGTCGGGAGACCACGTGGGCTCGAACTCGTGGGTGTTGCCCATGGTGAGGCGTTGCGACCTTCCGCCAGGCAGATCCAGCGTGTACAGGTGCGTCATCGCCGAGAAAACAAGTTTCTTTCCGTCGGGCGATTGCACCGGAGTCTGAATAAGACGCACTTTTACGGGGCCGGCCGGCTCTTTTTGCGGAAAATTCAATTTCGGGCCAAGTTCCGGAATGACCTGCGCGGTAAAGGGGATGATCTTCTCGGAGCCACTCTCGAGATTGAGGCGGCGGATTTTGCCGTCCTGGTTATAGACGATTTCCTTTCCGCCCGGGAGGAAAGCATAAGCGGGGAACAGATCGCGAGTGAACAGCGATTCCTGATCGTCGCGCGTAATGGGATAGCGAACCCAGCGGTCTTCGCCAGTTTCCAGGTTGCGCAGCCGCAACCCGGATTCAGTTTCGTAGCGCGTGACGTAGAGTATAAATTTGCCGTCTTGCGACACCACCGGACGGAAGGCGCTCTCTTGCTGCCGGATGATGGGGTCTTCCTCGCCGGTCTTGCGGTCTTTGCGCACGATCACCCACTGCGGAAACATGGCGTTGTAAGAGAAGTCGCCGTGGCGTTCGGCAAAATAGAGATACTTGCCGTCGGCAGAGGCCACGACGCCCATGGCGTTGGGGCGGTCCTGCCGGCGAATCGTGGGCGTGGGCTTGGATTTGGTGACCTGAATGCCGGAGCCGCCGTTAACGTGGTACATCCAGATTTCGCGCGGGCCGATGCCAAAGCTGGTCTTGGAGACGAAAATGTATTTGCTGTCCGGCGCCCAGCTAGGCGAAGCGAACTCGTTGTTCGGATCCTTCGAGACTTGCTTCTGGTCGCTCCCGTCTGGGTGCATGATGTATACGTTTTCGGTGCCTTCGCGGTCGGAGAGGAACGCGATCCACTTGCCGTCGGGAGAAAATTTCGGCTGGCTGTCGAAGGCCATGCCGCCGTCGATGAGCTTGGCTTCGCCGCCTTCGATCGGAAGAGTGTAGATGTCTCCGAGAAGCTCGAAGACGATAGTCTTTCCATCCGGGGAAACATCCAGCGAAAGCCACGTGCCTTCATCGGTGGTGAAGGAGAGCTTGCGTTCGGGCTTGAGCTGCAGCCCCTTTTTTTCGTCTTTCTTTTCGTCCTTTTTGTCTTTCTCGTCTTTCTTGTCTTGGTCTTGCGCCGCGGAGTCCTGTGGCTTTCCGGCAGTATTTGCTGATGAATATGGGATAAGAGCTGAGCCCAACAGCAAACCCGCAAATACCGCCCACAAGATCGTCCGCTTCAGAATTCCAGACTGCTTTGCGTTCATAACTGCTTCCTCCGTAGATTCTGAATGGCTAAGTTAGTTTTCAGCGCGAACGCCAATTTCTACTGTCCGGGCTGATCGTCGTCTTCATCACCGCCGCGACGTCCGTGCGATTCCACCGGGGCAGGGACAATGTGCGGAACGCCGGCGTCGTTCATCTTCTTGTTCAGCGCGGGCAAATCTTCGTCCATGATTTTCTTGGCCTGCGATGAAGCGTCCGCAACGAGCGGCCCCAGCTCGGCAAGCCTCTCTTTTTGCTGCCCGCCGGGCGCCGCCGCGAATCCGTCGAGGTCGCGCAGCAATCCCTGCGCCTGCTGCGGCAAAGGATCGGGCTTCCATTCGAACGGCGGACCAGCGTTGCCAAGGCCCTGGCGTTCGCGGAAGAATTTGGGAGCCAGCGCGTCGACTTTCTTCTGCAACTCTTCGGCTGCTTTCTGCACATCCTCCGGGATCTTCGGAGCGTTGGGCTTGCTCGCGTCTTTCTTCCATTGCTCGCGAATATTCTTCAGCGCAGTTTGCAAGCCTTCGATGTTGCGCCGGTCCTTGTCCGTAGTCTTGGCCATGGCGTAGAGCTGCTCAATGGCTTCCCGGCGCGCCGCTCGATCAGTAGCAGAAAGAACGATGCGCGGATCTTCTTCGACGATGACCTTTTGCGACTGCTCTTTCACGCCCGCCTTTAGTTTGATTGTGTATTCGCCCGGCTCGGCCAGCGGGCCACGCGGACCAAAGTCGAACCCCGCAGCGATAGCTTCGAGTTGCTCGGGCGTCGGTTCAGCAGGCGAAGTCCAGCGCAGGTCCCAGTTAGCCCGATTGACGCCAGCCAATCCCGGCCCATCGAATTCGCGAACCACTTTGCCGTCTTTGTCCAGAACCGTAATCTTAGCCTTGCCTTCTTTCTTAGGCTCGCTCGCGGATTTATCCTTGTCGTCTTTCTTGTCCTTGCTGTCTTTGTCCGCGTCTTTCGGCGGCTCCGGCGGAATCGCTTCCTTCAGGTAGTAGTTCAGGATTGCGCCGTAAGGAGGGTTCTTGGCGGTGAACATCTTCTGCCCGGCGCTCCAGCGGCGTTCCCGCTGGTGAAAGGTGGTCGCCACGCGCGGCGGAAAGACCGTCAGATCGGACGCCGCCACGCTCGAATCGAATTTCTCGATCGGGGTGAGATCGTCAAAGATCCAGACCGAGCGGCCATGCGTGGCCAGCACCAGATCGTTTTCCCGCGCCTGAATCTGGATGTCGTCGACCGGCACCGTCGGGAAATTATTCTTCAGCGCGGTCCACTTCGCCCCGCGATCCCAGGAGATCCACAGCCCAAACTCCGTCCCGGCAAAAAGTATGTTCTGGCTGCGCGGATGCTCGCGAACAACGTGAACGGTGCCCGCGGAATCAGGAATGCCATTGCGAATTGCTTTCCAGGATTCGCCATAATCCGTGGTCATGAACATGTAAACGCCGTAATCGTCTCCGCGGTGGCCGTCAAAGGTAGCGTACGCAGTGCCCTCCGCGTATTTGGACGCCACCACTCGGCTCACATAAGTTCCTTTCGCCACGCCGGGAGCTTTGCCAGCAACGTTCTTCCAGGTCTTGCCCCCGTCGCGCGTAACCTGCAGATTGCCGTCGTCGGTGCCCACCCACAAGATATTCGGCGTCAGCGGCGATTCGCTCAGCGTGGTAATCGTCGGGAATTCCTGCACGCCATCGTGCCGCGAAAGCGTGGCCTGGTCCGGCACTTTGCCGAAAATCGCCAGCTTGTTGCGGTCGCCGCCACCAGTCAGGTCGCCGCCCAGCCTCGTCCACGTGTCCCCGCGATCACTCGAACGAAACAGGTGATTCCCCCCGTAATAAATGGTCGTGTGTTCATGAGCCGAAACCGCCACCGGTGAATTCCACTGAAAGCGGTACGGCGGGTCTCCGGCTTTCGCCTCCGGCTTGATCGAGCGTTCCTGGCCACTGCGAAGATCGCGGCGCGCCAGAAATCCATCCTGCGATTCCGTGTACACAATCCACGGCTCGGTATTGTCCACCGCGGCGTAAAAGCCGTCGCCGCCGTGAATCACCTGCCAATCTTCGTTCGAGATGCCGTCCTGCGTGAGTACCCGGCTCGGCCCGCACCAGCTTCCGTTGTCTTGCAGGCCGCCGCAAATGTGATACGGCTTTTCGTTGTCCAGCCCGACTTCATAAAACTGGCCAATCGCAATGGTGTTCACGAAATCCCAGGTCTTCCCGTTGTCGTAGCTCCAATGAATGCCGCCATCGCTTCCCGTAATCAGGTGATTCGAATTGGCCGGATCGATCCAGAAGGCGTGGTAGTCCCCATGAATTTTCTGCACCCGGTCGGTCGCAAAATTCTTGCCGCCATCTTCGGAATAAAACATCTGCGCCCCGAGAACCCAGATGCGCAAATCATTGTTGGGATCGACGCGCACCTGGCTGTAATAAGACGGCCGCGGATCCGTGTCGCTCATCTTTTTCCAGGTTTCGCCTTTGTCTTCGCTGCGGAAGATGCCGCCTTTTTCGTGCTGCACCAGCGCGTAAACAATGTTGGGATCCTTTCGATAAATATCCAGCCCGATGCGTCCGGTGTCGCCGCCGTTTTCGTACGGCAAGCCTTTCGCCAGCTTTTTCCAGGTCGTGCCGCCGTCCACCGACTTGTAAATCCCGCCGCCCGGTCCGCCTCCATTGAAGCCGTACGGAGTGCGCCGGCGCTGATAGGCCGCGGCGTACAGCGTGTCCGGGCTTTCCGGATCCATAGCGATGTCGCTGACACCGGTGTCATCGTTGATCTTGAGCACCTGCGCCCACGTCTTCCCGCCGTCGGCAGTCTTGTAAACGCCACGCTCCGCATTAGCGCCCCACAAATGCCCGAGCGCCGCGACGTACACAATCTCCGGGTTGCGCGGGTGAATCACCACCCGCCCGATATGGTGCGTCCCTTCCAGCCCCATGTTCTTCCAGGTCTTCCCGCCGTCGAGCGATTTGTATACGCCGTCGCCCCACGAAGAACTTTGCCGGTTGTTCGGCTCGCCGCTGCCAACCCACACGACGGACGGATCCGACGGAGCGATGGCGATGTCCCCGATCGTCGAGACGCCTTCTTTGTCGAACACCGGCTGAAACGTCGTGCCGTTGTTCGTGGTCTTCCACACGCCGCCCGAAGCCACGCCGATGTACACGATGCTCGGATTGCTTTCCACCACCGCCACATCGTCAATGCGCCCGCCCATCACCGCCGGGCCGATTTCGCGAAACTCTAAATTCTTCAGCGCTTCAGTGGTACTCGATTGCCCTCCGGCGGGAACGGAAATCGCCAGGCAAGCGAGCAGCGCGAATAGGATTGCACACAAATTCTTCCTCAAACTTCTCGGCAACATGATGGCCTCCACGCGGGTGCGGCCCGGCATGATACCCCGCCTGAGCCGGACGATGCATCATTTGTTTCTATCGTCCCGGGCCGCGCTTACGCCAACAGACGCATCACATGCGAGATGCGTTTCGCTTGGCCTACCGAGCAGGGAAGGGGCGTGCTACGCTATGCAATTCTTTTCGCAAACCGCATGCCTGGCCTGAACAGTTGTTCTCGTGCCGCTCTTCGCTCGCCGCGTCTATTGCGCGCGTTCCCGGAGCTGCTTTTTCTTTCCCTGCTGGGCGGCGCCCTATCCCCGCTGCACGCTCAACAGATTCGTTTGCCGGCCGGCAAAGGCGGAGTCGCGGACCTGTCTTCCAAGCAGCAAAGACGCCAGGGCGACGTTTATATGGCCGACGGCGATGTGGATCTGCGCTACGGCGACTCCCGCCTGCAAGCCGACCACCTTGAGTACAACGACAAAACCTCGGAAACGATTGCACGCGGCCACGTCATCTACGACTACGAAAACCAGCATCTCGAAGCCGACGAAGTGCACTACAACGTGAGCACCGGGCGTGGCAGGTTTCGTGCTGTTCGCGGCACCATCCGCATCGAGCGCCGTCCCAATCCAACTCTGCTTTTGTCCGACAATCCCTTGTATTTCGAAGCTCAGGAAGTCGAGCGCTTTCCCGGCGATGTCTACCTCGTGCGGCACTCCTGGATTACCATCTGCGATCCCGAGCATCCCAAGTGGCAGTTTTACGCGGGCCACGCGCGCATCCGGCTGGACAAGAGCGTCGCGCTCATAAACGCCAATTTCCGGCTGTTTCGCGTGCCGCTCATCTGGCTACCCTATGCCACGGCGCCGGCGGGGCGCAAAGTTCGCCAGTCCGGCTTCTTGATTCCGGACCTCGGACAAAGTTCCCGCAAGGGTTTCATCTTGGGCGATGCCTTCTACTGGGCGCCGACATCGTGGCTGGATACCACCGTCGGCGCGCAATATCTCAGCCGCCGCGGCGCCAGCGAACGCGGCGAACTCCGCGCCAAGCCATTCGAAGATACTTCCATCAGTTACTCGTATTTCGGCGTGGACGACCGCGGCCTGAAAGATTCTACCGGCGTCCGCCGGCCCCAAGGCGGCGAGCAGCAAAGGTTGGAAATCGATTCCAAGCTTCCATGGGGCTGGCGTTTTGTCACCGACTACAACCAGCTTTCCTCGCTGACCTTCCGGCTCGCGTTCGCCGATACTTTCGGCGAAGCCATCAATTCGGAAGTGCGCAGCTCCGTCTTTGCCACCAACAACTTTCGCGGCTTCAGCCTGAATGTCGCGGCCATCAACGACAAAAACTTTCTCACCATCAATCCGCAAACCAGCGTGGTGCTCCGCAACCTTCCCGAAGCGCGCTTCGGTTCCGTCGAGCAGAATCCCTGGGCCAAACTGCCAATCTACTTCGGCTTTGACAGCTTTGTGGACGGCGTGCACCGCTCCGACAGTCTGATCGATACGCCGCTGACCGTCTCGCGTACCGCCTTCGCCCCGCGTGTTACCGTACCCATTCACTTCGGCGATTGGTTCGGAATTACCGGCACCGCTGCGTTTCGTACCACGCGTTACGGAGATTCCTTGAACGCCTCCGGACAACTCAGCGGCCTGGCCATCACCCGCAATACCGGCGAATTCACCATCGACCTGCGGCCGCCGACACTCGAGCGTTTCTTTGACCGCGCCTCTTTGCAGAAGAACAAGCCGCGCCGCCGCTACAAACACACCATCGAGCCGGTGCTCACCTACCGCTACGTCACCGGCGTCAACAATTTCGCCGATTTCATCCGCTTCGATTCCGACGCCACGCTGACCGACACCAATGAGATTGAGTACGGCGTCACCCAGCGGCTTTTCGTGAAAGAAGGCGAAGACCAGCCGCAGGAACTCATTACCTGGCGGATCGTCCAGAAGCATTTCTTTGACCCCACATTCGGCGGCGCCGCCGTCGCCGGGCAGCGCAATGTTTTCCAGGCCCTCAACTCCATCACGCCCTTCGCGTTTGCGCTCGGCCCGGTCCACTGGTCGCCCATCGTCAGCGATTTTCGCGTCACCCCGGGAGGCCCCTACGATTTCGAGCAGATTCTTGAGTACGATCCCAACCTCGAGAAAATCACTACCATCGGCACGCTGGTAAAGGTCAAGCCCTACAAGGAATTCTTTGCCACCGTGGCGCACTTCCGTTTGCAAGCCGACCCGATTCTGCAGCCGCTTTCGCAGCAGGTTCGCGCGCTCGTCGGCTACGGCAGCGAAACCCGCAAAGGCTTCAATTTTACGACCGGCATCAGCTACGATCTCGCCAACAGCGAGCTGCAAAGCCAACTGATACAAGTCAGCTACAACGGCGGATGCTGCGGCATCGCCGTCGAATACCGGCGCATCGCCCTGGGCCAGGTGCGCACGGAAAATCAATTCCGCGTGGCCTTCATCATCGCCAACATCGGAAACTTCGGAAACCTCCGCCACCAGGACAGAATTTTCTAGCCGCCGCTGACCTCCATCATGTCCACTGGCACCGAACTCGCCTTTGCCTCCATCGCACAAATCGCCGCGCTGTTCCGCAAGCGCAAAGTCTCCCCGGTCGAAGTTACCAGGCTCATGCTCGAGCGCATTGCGCAGCTCAATCCGAAACTCAATGCCTACATTACCGTCTGTGCCGAGCAGGCCCTGGCCCAGGCACAGCAAGCCGAAGCAGAGTTATTGGGCCGGCGCGGGAAGAAGCGAGACCGCGGCCCGCTCCACGGCATTCCCATTTCCCTGAAAGACAACATCTGCACCAAGGACGTTAGAACCACCGCCGGGTCCAGGATTCTTCGCGACTATGTACCGCTGCACGATGCCGCGATCGTCAAGCAATTGCACCAAGCGGGCGCCGTCATCCTCGGCAAGACCAACATGCACGAGTTTGCCTACGGCGTCACGACGAATAATCCCCACTTCGGTCCGGCCCACAATCCTTGGGACCTCCTGCGCATCCCCGGAGGCTCCAGCGGCGGCTCGGCCGCTGCCGTCGCCGCAGGGCTTTGCTACGGCAGCATCGGCACAGACACCGGCGGCTCCATCCGCATCCCCGCCGCTCTCTGCGGCGTTGTCGGCCTCAAGCCCACGTTTGGACTTGTGAACGTCGACGGCGTGGTTCCGCTCTCGCCAAGACTCGATTGCGTCGGACCACTTGCACGAAGCGTGGCAGATGCCGCCCTGCTCGCCGAGCCGCTCATCGCACGTTCAAAAGCGCAGCTTCCGCTTCGCCGAGCCACCCGCCCTGACAAACGAAAAATCCGCCTGGGTTTGCCCAAGGATTTCTTCTTCAAAATCGTTTCTATCGAAGTGCAATACGCTTTCGATCAAGCCGTTCGGTTCCTCGAGCGCGCGGGCGCCACGTTCGTCGAGGTTCCCGTTCCGCTCCTGCACGAAACCGAAGACGCGGGCAATCAGATCGCCTGGGCAGAGGCCACCTGCTATCACCAGCAAGCCGGCTGGTTTCCATCTCACGCTGCCGACTACGGCGAAGACGTCCGCACTCGCATCGAGCTGGGAAGCAAAGTGACCGCCACCGCTTATTTGCAGGCATTGGAAATGCGCGCGCGCTTCATCGAGCAGCTGCACATGGCCTTGCAAGACGCAAACGTCGACGCCCTGGCGTTTCCCACCACCCCCATTGCCGCGCCGCTCATCGGCGAAGAGACTACCGTGATCAACGGCGAAAAACATCCTACCCGCGCCCTTCTGTTACGGCTGAATCGTCCCGCTAATCTGGCCGGCGTGCCCGCGATTTCCCTACCCTGCGGTTTCACCAACGAAGGCCTGCCGGTAGCTCTGCAATTGATGGGTGCTGCCGGGGACGAGTCTGCCTTGATGCAAGCCGCCGCAGCCTTCGAACATGTGCGTCCCGCCCTCGCTCATTTCCAAAATCTCGCCTGACCGGAGAGGCCTCCGCTAGTCGCCCGGTCGCACTGACGCCGGGCGAAGTCTGCGCAGCCCTGCGGCCTTTCCCCAAGGCTTGGAACACCCCCGCTAATGGAGCGCCACCCGAACGATCCGTCCAGCCAGCAACCCGCCCGAGCCGACGATCTCGCCGTTGCTGGAGAGCATTCCGGACGTCTTGTCTCGCGTATAGGTCACCACGCCGGACAGCGCCCCGCTGGCCACATAGACGCGGTCACCCGCGGAATTGCTGGCCATGCCCGACGGCCCGAGGGGCGTCGCGACCGGCGAACCCGCAAGCTGCTGCGGCGCTGCCCCGGCCAGCGAGAATTCATAGAGTCCTCCGTTGTCCTGATCCAGCACGTACAAGTTCTGCCCGCTGGGATCGAAGATCACTTCCTCGAGATTGGCGTTGGCGGCGACGTGAATCTCCACGGCGTTCGAAACCTTGTGGCTCGTGGCATTCACATCCGCGACGAAAATCTTCCCGTCAGACGTCGTCGCGGCAATCTTGTTTCCCGCCGGGCTAAGCCTCAAGCGCACCAGGGCCGGGTTGAATTCGCCCGTCGCCAACGGCAGCTGCGCCGTCTGTATCAACTGCAGCGATGCGGCGGAAGAAACGGAGAACACCGAGACGCTCCCGACAGCTCTGTCCGCCACGTATAGAAACTTCCCGTCGCCGCTGAACGCCACATCGTCCGGCTGCGACCCTGCGCTCGCCGATGCTCCCGGCACGAATTGCCCGCTCTGCACCGTAAAGAGTTTCACCAGCGCATGGTTCGCATCCGATACCGCAATCACGCCTTGGCTCGATACATCGACGCGCGCAGCGCTGACCACCGATGTAGTCGCCGTTTGCAGCATCAATTTTCCGCCTGCGCCGATGCTGGCCACTTGCAAACTTCCGATATTCAATGGCGATCCCGAAAGAGCCGCAACCAGCGTCCCGTTCGGGTCCACGCCAAAGGTAAACAGCGGAAACGCAAACCTCGCCGTGGAATTCGCAAGGGGCGTTAGCTGACCGGACGTTTCGGCAAAACCCGCAAGGTCGCCGGAAAGATTCTCGACCAGAAAGAGATCGCTGCTGCCCGTCGGCGGAATCACCGGCGGCAGCGTAGCCGGACCGCCGCAAGCCGACAGAAGCAGCGCGGCGACCGCTGCAGCGATCAGCAGCTTGGGCAAGACTGCGAAAAACGACTTCTGTCGCTTTGCCATGGTGGCTCCGTCGCCACCGCTCCGCGGCGGCGCATCATCCACGTCCCCATCACGAAGCCCAGCGTCCCGGTCGCCAAGCCCGCAAAAACGTCGGCCAGGTAGTGATAACGGCCCCAAATCGTCGAAGCACACATGCACATCACCAGCGGCAGCAGTACCCAGAACAGCCAGCGACGATGGCGCCAAGCGCCCCAGAGCGTAGCGATTGAACCCGCTACGTGTTCGGACGGAAACGCAGCGCCGCGAACCCGGCCGAAGTGCTCGATGAAATTGATCGTTGTGGTGATCGCGCCGCCGTGCAGTTCGCCGCACCACGCGCCGGCCATGGCGAACCACGGACTCTCGATCGGAAAGAAAATCGCGATCACATAGCCCATCGCGTAGCCGGCCGCCGAATACGTCATCACCGCCCAGTAGCCGCGCCAGTCGCGCCGGTAGTACAAAATCCCGCCGACGATCAGCAAATACGTGAAGTAAGTAAGGTAGGCGAACTGAAAGAAATCATTGCGTGCCGGAGTCGCGAATGCTTCTAGCCATAGCGCTGGATGCACGCCCGTCAGCCAGTAATCGAAAGCGATCAGTTTCGCGTCTTCCCACCCCGGATTCACCAGATGCACGAGCTTGCCGAGTTCCTCGAAGCAAAACAAAAAAAACAGATGCGGATACCAGTGCCGCCAGAAATGCCAGACCCGCGTCGTCCACCGCTCGCCGAAAATGGCGGCACGCTCCGCCGACCGCTCCGCAGCCAGGCACAGCCCCAGAATCACGATAACCACTAGAAATTGCACCGCCAGCAGCCGCGCCGGATGCTGCAAATTCTCCGCGAACAGCGCGATGAGCAGGCCAGAGAGCGCGAGATAGCTCAGCGCCACCCATTCAAACGCGCCACAAGCTTCCCACGCCGCCGCAAATTCCTGTTGCACGAAAACCACAATTCCCGCGCCACTGGTGCTGCTGTCGGCCGGCACCGGTTGCGGCAAAAGGGCTTCTTCACTGCGAAACACCGGGGGCTCCGTGTTCATCGCAAGTTCTCCAGGTTTCTCCCCGCCAGCCGGGTGCTGCGCCCGGGAACTGCCATGCCAGGTTGGTGTTCCGCAACTCGGCCAACTTCGTGCCAATCGACGACGCGCCAACCTTCGCGAATGGCTACACGCCGCATTGCCGGCGCAGCATTCACCGCGATTGCGTGACCAACGCATTCGAGCATCGCCTGGTCGTGGACGGAGTCGCCGTAGGCAAAGCAATCTTCGAGATCCCAGCGCATCCGCGCTGCCAGCGAGCGAATCGCGACTGCCTTCGCCGCGCCGAACATAGGAGCGCCGACGACGCGGCCCGTCCAACGCCCGGAGGATTCCTGCAAGCGGGTAGCGACCACCAGGATCTTGCCATTCACACCACGCCGCGCCAGCGCGGTTTCGAGCGATCGCGCCGCCTGTGCGGCCAACAGCTGCAATGTTCCGGTGACCAGCACGATGCCATGTCCCTGCGACGCGTGCCACGCGGCGCGCTCCACGGCTTCGGGGAAAAACGCCAGCGCCGCCTGGCCGGCGACACGCTCCGCGACGACGGCTGCCATTTCTAACGAGATTCTCTGCAGGTATCGTTTGTTTCCTTGC
>Ga0210384_10003401_pt1 | contig 18455 bp, 16 predicted proteins | sample IncBWH2MmetaG_FD_160574 | JGI IMG/M metagenome (GOLD analysis project Ga0210384, IMG submission 160574) | Forest soil microbial communities from Barre Woods Harvard Forest LTER site, Petersham, Massachusetts, United States - Inc-BW-H-2-M | ecosystem: Environmental > Terrestrial > Soil >...
TACGATTGAAGGCTTGTCCGCTGACGGGTCGCATCCGGTGCAAAAGGCCTGGAGCGAGGAAGATGTTCCGCAGTGTGGTTATTGCCAGTCCGGGCAGATCATGTCCGCGGCGGCGCTGCTGGCGAAAAAATCGAATCCCACCGACGCGGATATCGACGCTGCCATGACCGGAAATATTTGCCGCTGTGGCACTTACCAACGCATCCGCAAAGCGATTCACAAAGCGGCGGCCCAAAGCAGCAAAGCCTGATCGACCACGCATTTCTCCTCGACGCTCCCAAGGAGACGGACATGAATACTGCGACATTTAGCCGACGAGAATTCTTGAAGACTGGAACGGCCGGTGGTGCCGCGCTGGTGATCGGTTTCCATTTTCCCGCGCATGCCGCGGACGATCCTGCGAAGACACAAGAACAGCAGCCACCGAATCCGTTCAACGCGTGGGTTCGCATCACTCCGGACGATCGCGTCACGCTGATCCTCGGGAAGTCCGAGATGGGGCAAGGTGTTTTTACCTCGCTGCCGATGATTCTTGCCGAAGAGCTGTGCGTCGATTGGAAGAATGTGAAGGTGGAGCAGGCCGAGACCGATCCAAAAACCTACGATCACGGCACAGGAGGCAGCGGAAGCGTTGCCGGTTCGTGGTTGCCGTTGCGGCAGGCTGGAGCCGCCGCACGAGAGATGCTGATTCTAGCCGCGGCGAAGAAGTGGGAAGTAGGCCCGGAAACTTGCAAGGCGCAAAACGGTTACGTTGTGCACGGTCATCCGGAAAGAACACTGCGGTATGGAGAATTGGTGGGAGACGCAACGAAGCTGCCGATGCCGAGTTTTAAGACCGTGCCGCTGAAGAATTCGGACACATTCACGATTGTCGGGAAGGAAACGCATCGCCTGGATTCGGCTCCGAAGACCAATGGGACCGCCAAATTTGGGATCGATTCACGCGTTCCGGGAATAACTTACGCGGTGGTGGCGAGATGTCCGGTATTTGGCGGAAAGCTGCTTTCGTTTGACGCGCAAAAGGCGAAAGCAGTGCCTGGAGTGCTGGACGTTTTTTCGTTTGAAACGGCGGGGCGCGGGGCTTCGGTTACCGGTGGAGTGGCCGTGGTGGCGACGAATTCCTGGGCAGCGATGCAGGGCCGCAAAGCTTTGCTGGTGAAATGGGACGAAGGCGCCGCGGCAAGCGAATCTACAACGGAATTGAACAAGCATTTTGTCGAGAACGCGTCCAAGCCGGGCAAGGTGGTTCGCAATGACGGCGACGCCGACGCTGCGATCGCCAGCGGGGCGAAGAAAATCGAAGCTGTCTACGAACTTCCGTTTGCCGCGCACGTTTGCATGGAGCCCATGAATTGCACGGTGCACATCCAAGCAGACCGCGCTGAGGCTTGGGTGCCAACACAGGCCCCGCAATGGGCGCAGGCGGTGATTGCCGAAGCGGCAAAATTGCCTCCGGAGAAAGTGGTTGTGCACACGACGCTGATGGGCGGCGGATTCGGGCGGCGCTATCAGGCGGATTTCGTGATGGAAGCCGCGCAGATCGGGAAGAAAACTGGGCAGCCGGTCATGGTAGTGTGGACCAGAGAAGACGACATGCAGCACGGCTTCTACCGACCGGCGTCGTATCACAAATTGCAGGGAGCGCTGGACGACAAAGGCAATCTGAAAGCGTGGAAACATTTCCAGACGTCCACGTCGATTGCTGTGAAGTGGGAGCAGAATGGCGACGAAAAGCCGGAGCAAAGCGAATTTGGGACGGCTGAGACGATTCCCTACGTTACGCCCAATGTTCGTATCGAATATACCTTGGCGCATTCCAGTGTGCCGCGTGCGTGGTGGCGCTCGGTGGAACATTCTAGCAGCGGATTCGTAGTGGAGAGCTTCATCGATGAACTGGCACATCAGGCCGGCCAGGACCCGTTGGCGTTCCGTTTGAAAATGATTGGCGATTCGCGCAAGGTGCCGCAATTTGGCGAAGGGCCGGATTCGCCTCCACTGGATACCGGACGTCTGAAGGGCGTGTTGCAGCTTGCCGCGGAAAAAGCGGGCTGGGGGAAGAAGCTTCCGCAAGGTGAAGGCCAGGGCATTGCTGTGTTTTTCTCTTTTGAGTCTTATGTCGCTGCGGTGGCGGAAGTCTCCGCTAACTCCAAGGACATCGTGGTGAAGCGGGTTGTCTGCGCGGTGGATTGCGGAAGGCCCATTAATCCGAACGGGATTCGCGCGCAGGGGGAAAGCGCGGCCATTTATGCGTTGACGGCAACGGTCAAGGACGCGATTAATATCGAGCGAGGGCGCGTTGCGCAGGCCAACTTCAACGACTATGCGATGGTGCGGATGAAGGAAGCGCCGCCGGTGGAAGTGCATGTGGTGATGAGCTCGGAAGCGCCGACCGGGATTGGCGAGCCGACCGTACCGGTGGTGGCGCCGGCGATTTGCAATGCGATTTTTGCCGCGACCGGGAAGCGGCTGCGGCGGCTGCCGATTCGCGCCAATGATCTGGCGTAGTGCAAGAATGCGTTACGCGACAGAATAATTCGTGACCTGTGAGGCGATTTTCCTCAACATAGCTTTGCTCAGCGCAATCTTTCTCAGCATACTCTCGCTGCTCATCCTGGTGATACTCACCTTTTTTCGCGGTGCGTTCTGGAAGTTGCAGGCGTTCAACGATGATTTGGTTCCGGCAGAAGACCTGACAGAGTGGCCTGCGATCGCCTCCATTGTCCCCGCGCGGAATGAGGCGGCGACGATTGGGAAGACTGTCGAATCGCTGTTGGGTCAAGAGTATGCAGGACCGTTTCGCGTGATGGTGGTGGACGATCACAGCGACGACGCTACCGCGGAGCTTGCCCGTCGTGCAGCGGAAAAGATGCAGGCGTCGCAGCGCGTGACGGTTGTTACAGCGAGGGAACTTCCCGAAGGGTGGACTGGAAAGCTTTGGGCACTGCAGCAGGGAGTCGAAGCGGCGAGCGCTGGCTCGGCTGAGTACTTCTGGTTCACCGACGCGGACATTGTGCACGCGCCGGATACGCTGCGGCGACTGGTTTCGCGGGCGGAGACGAAGAAACTGGACCTGACTTCGCTGATGGTAGTGTTGCAAGTGAAATCGTTTGCGGAGCGACTGTTGATGCCTGCGTTTTTGTATTTCTTTCTGAAGCTCTATCCCCCGCGATGGATTGCCGACGCGAGCTCCCGGACCGCAGGCGCCGCTGGCGGATGCGTTCTGTTGCGTAGGCCGGCACTGGAGCGCATCGGCGGCGTGGCGACGATCCGTTCGGAAGTGATTGACGATTGCGCGCTGGCTCGCGCGGTAAAGAGCAGTGGCGGCGCAATTTGGATGGGATTGACGCGGAACAGCGTGAGTTTGCGAAGTTACGATTCGTTTGGCGAAATTCGTGATTTGATCGCACGGACAGCATTCACGCAACTTGGATATTCGGGTGTGGTGCTGATGGGCACGCTGCTGGGAATGCTGATCACCTATGCCGTGCCGGTTGTTTTGACGTTCAGTGCGCGGCCGGTGGTTTGGAGGCTGAGCCTGGCGGCGTGGGCGCTGATGGCGTTTACGTATTTGCCCGCAGTGCGATTCTATGGGTTGTCGCCGCTTTGGGCGCCGCTGTTGCCCGCTGCTGCTGCGTTTTATTCGTACGCAACTTGCTTGTCGGCAGTACGCTATTGGCTTGGGCGGGGTGGGCAGTGGAAGGGGCGCGCACAGGCGGCGCGACCGTAGGCAACAGATACGAAGGGAGCAAAGCTAGGAGACTCCAAGACCAGCATAAAACCGACGCCGGGGGCACCCCTTTTTTCGCGGGTTAGCGCCCGTTTGGTTTGTTTCGAGGGAGAGGTTGGAACTGGAAATGGTGGTTGGGGGCATTTGAATTTGTTATGATGGTGGCGTTGGAAGAGGGCTGTATCCCGTAGTCAGGGAGCGGCACCGGAGGCCGACATGAGTAGCATTCCTTCCCAGGGCAACGGGAAAATTACCGTGCCCGAATTGCTGCAGCGGAAGTCTTCCGCTGCGGATTGCGCGATAAACAAAATCACTTGTTTGACGGCGTACGACTATCCCACCGCTCGGATTGTGGATGAAGCAGGCGTGGACGTGGTGCTGGTGGGCGATTCGCTAGCAATGGTGATGCTGGGCTACGACAGCACGCTGCCGCTGACGATCGAGGAATCGCTGCACCATACCAAGGCCGCGCGGCGCGGCGTGCACCGCGCGCTGCTGGTGGCGGATATGCCGTATGGAACGTATCACGGGGATATCCACGAGTCGGTGAAGAACGGAATGCGCTTTGTGAAAGAGGCAGGCGCGGAGGCCGTGAAAATCGAAGGCGGCGAGCGGCGGCTGGAACTGATTGCGCGGCTGACGGAGGCGGAAATTCCGGTGATGGGTCACGTGGGATTAACGCCGCAATCGGTTAACGCGATGGGCGGATACCGGGTGCAGGGCAAAACGCCCGGGACTGCGGACCAATTGCTGCGCGATGCGCGCGCGGTGGAAGCTGCGGGTGCGTTTGCGATCGTGCTGGAGGGAATCCCACGGGAGCTAGCTGCGGAGATTACGCGAGAGGTTCGCATCCCGACTATTGGCATCGGCGCGGGGCCCGATTGCGACGGGCAGATCTTGGTGCTGCACGATTTGCTGGGGCTGACGTTTGGCGAGCCACCGAAGTTTGCACGGCGATACGCGAATCTGAGCGAAACGATTTCGCAAGCGGTGAAGGAATATTGCGCGGACGTGACCGATGGAAGCTTTCCTTCGGACGCGGAGTCTTACCACATACCGTCGAATGGAAAAGTGCGGAAGACCATTCCGATTTCGCGATAAGCGCGGCTTGCTGACGAAGCAGCTGTTCCCGACCAAGACACTGACAATCTTGTTTGAATAGGAGACGCTGATGAGACCGGAGGAGATGCGCGAACTCCTGGCGTTTAATACCTGGGCGAACCGGAGAATACTTGGAGCCACCGGCGCGCTGACGCCAGAGCAATTCACACAGCAGATCGTGTCGAGCTTTCGTTCTGTGCAGGAAACGCTGCAGCACGTTGCGGGCGCGGAATGGGCTTGGATGGAGCGGGTGCAAGGACGTTCACCGGAGAAAATGCCAACGGCGCCGGAGATACGGGATTTGAAAACGCTGGAAGGCTTGTGGTCGCCACTGTGGAGCTTGATGGAGGATTACGGGCGAGGGCTTACACAAGAAGGGTTGGATGAAGTGGTGGATTACAAGACGTTCAGCTTTGGCAATGCTCGCAGCCCGCGCTGGCAAATGTTGCAGCATATGGTGAATCATGGGACCTATCATCGTGGGCAGGTGATTACGATGTTGCGGCAGTTGGGGACGAAGAGTGTGGGGACGGATATGATTCTGTTTTATCGGGAACGTGCGGCGGTGGCGGGAGCGTGAGGTAGGAAGAGTATCCAAGAAGGCGGCGCAAAGCCGCCCCTACATTTCGGATTAGAAATGCCGGCCTGACGCCGGCTTCTTTTTTGCGAGGAGAAGCTTGGAGACCATTCGGACGATTGCTTGGATGAAAGAAAAGGCGCGGGCAGCCAAGCAGGAAGGGCGCGTCCTCGGTCTGGTGCCTACGATGGGGGCGCTACATGCAGGGCACCTGGCGCTGCTGCAGCGGGCGCGGCAGGAGTGTTCGCCAGTTTTCGCTTCCATTTTTCTGAATCCCAAGCAGTTTGCGGCCAACGAGGATTTGTCGCGGTACCCGCGGCCGCTGGAAGAAGATTTGGCCAAGCTGAAAGCCGCGTGCGTAGACGGCGTTTTTCTCCCGGAAGCATTGGAAATGTATCCACCGGGATTTTCCACATATGTGCATGTGGAGCGATTGAGCGAGCGGCTGGAAGGAAGATCGCGGCCGGGGCATTTTCGGGGAGTCACGACGGTGGTGCTGAAGCTGCTGGAGATTGTTCAACCGAACTATGCGTATTTTGGACGGAAGGATGCGCAGCAGGCCGGCATGGTGCAGAAGATGGTGCGGGATTTGAATGTGGATACGGAGATTGTGCTTTGCCCGATTGTGAGAGAGGAAGATGGGCTGGCCATGTCTTCGCGGAATGTGTATTTGACCGAGGAGGAGCGCAAGGCCGCGGTTGTTTTATTCAGGGCCTTAAAGGCGGCGGAAGAGGCGCTCCATTCGGGAGTGTTGGATACGGTGAGGCTGCAGAAAGCCATGCGCCAGGTGTTGGATGCGGAGCCGCGGGCGAAAGTGGATTATGCGGAGGTCGTGGACGCGGAGACCTTTGAGCCGGTGGTGCAGGTGGGACGGCGGTCGTACGCGCTATTGGCAGTCCACGTGGGAAGCACACGATTGATTGACAATTTGTTGATGGAGTCGGATGGGGATGGGGTGCGGACGGTTCTGTGACCTCAGGGACTAAAGCCACAGGAATGGAAGGTGTTAACGGCACGACGGAAGTCGCCCTCCTGCAAGACAAAAAGTTACAGACGCTGAAACCTTAAGCCGAGAAGTGACGAAGAGTTTCGGCGGCGTGACCTTTTGCTTTTACGGGGTCCCAGATTTGCTCGATTTTGCCGTCGGGGCCGACGAGAAAGGTGCTGCGAGCGATGCCTTTGAACACCCGGCCCATGAATTTTTTCGTGCGCCAGGCACCGTAGGATTCGAGCATTTTGTGGGTCGGGTCGCTGAGCAACGAAAAGTTAAGTTTCTGTTTGGTCTTGAAGCTTTGCAGAGCTTTTACCGGGTCGGCACTAACCCCCAGAATTACAACATTCCGTTTGTCGAATTGCGACTTTGCGTCACGAAACTCGGACGCTTCAAGGGTTCAACCGGAGGTGTTGGCTTTGGGGAAGAAAAAGATCAAGACACGCTTTCCCTTCAAGTCGGTCAGGGAGATTTCTTTGTTGCCGTCGGAGGTTAGGGAGAAGTCAGGGGCTTTGTCGCCGATCTTCAGCATAGGTACATCCTCACAAGTCTCTACGCAAGAAGTCTGCGAAGAATATCATTCACGGAGTGCGGATTAGCTTGCCCCTTGGTAGCCTTCATCACCTGACCCACGAAGAATTTGAAGACGCCTTCGTTGCCGGATTTGAACTTAGCTACGTTGTCGGGATTTTTGGCGATGATTTCGTTGGCGGCTTGTTCGATGGTGGCGTCATCGACTTGTGCGCCCAGTCCCTCGGCGGCGACGATGTCCGCGGCAGAGCGGCCGGATTCGAACATGGTGGCAAACACTTTCTTGGCGACGGCGGCGGTGATCTTGCCGAGGTCGACGAGCGTGACCAATTCGGCGAGGGCTGGCGCGGACACCGGGCTTAGATCGATTTCCTTGTTGGCATCGTTGAGGCGACGGAGTAGTTCCGTTTGCATCCAGTTGGCAGCGGCTTTTCCTGGGGCGCCGGCTTTCACCATCGATTCGAGATAGTCGCCAAGGGCTTGCGTGCCGGTGAGCACTTCGGCGTCGTAGGGCGTGATGCCGAGTTCGCAGACAAAGCGGGCGCGTTTGGCGCCGGGAAGTTCGGGAAGCGAGCGGCGCACCTTTTCACGCCAGGCGGGGCTGACGTGCACGGGCAGAAGATCGGGCTCCGGGAAATAGCGGTAATCGTGTGCTTTTTCCTTGGAACGCATGGAGACGGTGCGGCCTTCGGCCTGATTCCAGAGGCGCGTTTCCTGCGATATGCGGCCGCCGGATTCGAGCACGCCGATGTGGCGTTCGATTTCGAATTCGAGAGCCTTGGCAAGGTAGCGGAAGGAATTGAGATTTTTTACTTCGACCTTGGTGCCGAACTCCGGAGCGCCGCGAAGACGAACGCTGACGTTTGCATCGCAACGCAGCGATCCTTCTTCCATGTTGCAATCGCTTACACCGGTGTAGAGAAGAACTTGGCGGAGCGCGGTGAGATAGGCGTAGGCTTCGGCGGAGGAGCGCATGTCCGGCTCGGAAACAATTTCGCTTAGTGGCGTGCCGCAGCGATTCAGGTCTACGTAGGTTTTTTGATCGGAGTGCGGAAAACCTTCGTGCATGGACTTGCCTGCGTCTTCTTCGAGATGGAGACGCGTGATGCCGATTTTCTTCAGCTTGCCTTCGTGTTCGATTTCGAGCCAGCCGCCGGTGGCGAGCGGAAGTTCGTATTGCGAGATTTGGTAGCCCTTGGGTAGATCGGGGTAAAAATAGTTTTTTCGCGCAAAGCGGGAGCGTTCGTGGACCGTGCAATTGAGAGCGAGCGAGGCGCGCGTGGCCATTTCTACCACGCGTTTGTTGAGAACCGGGAGCGAACCGGGGAGGCCCAGACAGACCGGGCAGACGTTGGTGTTCGGAGCGTCACCGAAACGATTGGCGCAGCTGCAGAAGATCTTGGATTGGGTAAGCAGCTGCGCGTGAACTTCCAGGCCGATCACGACTTCGTACTTGGCGAGAAGTTCGGGCGACAAGGCGGTTTCGATGGCGAATTTCGTCATGGCGAAACCTAAATTATAGCAGAGGCTCGGCGCCCCTCGCGGCTGGTGGCGGTCTCAGGCCTGGGCGGAAGATTGTGTCTCGCGGAGGGCCGGTACGAAGTGCTTGACTAAGGCGTATCCGCCGAAAAGAACTGCGGTGTAGAACGCGTCGCCAGCCAGGGTGTTGCCGAAAAGAGGAAGGCCGACCGCGTAACAGGTGATGAGGCCGGAAAGTGTTTTTGCATAACCAGTGAGGAACGCCCAAACGGCGAAATTGGTGATGAGGAAAAACTGGGTGGCGCCCAGCAGGGTGGCCAGAGCGAGCGGGCGAACGGATTGGCGTTTGCGGAAGAGCATTCCAATGAGAACGCTCAGGGCGAAGCTGAGGTAGACGGCGAGCATGAGTTTGTGGAAGCCGACGAAGAGGTCACCGGCGAACAGAGCGGCAAGTGGAAGAAGGAAGGCCAGCCAGGTGCGGCCGAGCTTCGCGCCTGCGAAGAGGGCCATGGCGCCGACAGGAGTGAAATTCCAGGGATGAGGTAGGATGCGCACGATGGTAGCGAAGAGGATGAAGCAGAGAATGATGGCGATGCGGAGATAGGCGGTGTTGCGGTTGGGGTTTGATTCGTTGTACATGGATGCTCCTTTGTTAGTGACCGAGAAAACCTTTCTTCCAGGGCTAAGCCCAACTGCTGGAACCGTTCTGCGCCGGGCCTGAACTTCCGCCTCCTAGAGAAAACAATTCCTCAGCGGCTGAAGCCGCAAAGCAAATACAAACCGATGAGCTAAAGGTCCGACCCTGGTGCTCGCATAAACTCCGATGCTCCGCCTTCAAATGAAAGCGAATCCGGCAATAGATCGCAGAAGACGAAGCAGTCGCGTTCTACGATTTGGCCGGTGCGGACTGGGATTGGGGTTTTAAAGATGGGGCCGGCGTGGACAAAGGTGTGGAATTCGCCGTTTTCGCCGCAGGGATCCACACCGGCTGGAAGCTCGTTGAAAAAGGCGGCGTCGAGTTCCCGGCCGGCGAAGGACTTGTCGAGTTTGGCGGGATCCACGCACACGGTGGTGGCGCGAAAGCCTTGCTGCACGAAGCGCGCGGCCAACTCTTGCGTATTTATGTCCCACAGCGGAAAGAGGGCGGTCATGCCCGCATGCATGAGTTTGTCTTCGCGGTATTTTCGAAGGTCGCGGAGGAAAATATCGCCGAAGCCGAAATGTTTGACGCCCTGGTCGCGGAACCGGAGCACCGCTTCGGCCATGCGCGATTCGTAGGTGGCGTTGGTGCATTGCGGAGGAATGAAAACTTCCTTCACCGGCAAACCGATGGATTCGCTCTGCCGGTGAAGAAGTTCGCCACGCACTCCGTGCATGCTGATGCGATCGAAGCCCTCAGTGACGGTGGTGAGCAGCGCCACGAGCTGGAACTCAGGATTGTGAAGGAGCGCGTGCAGGGCCATAGCACTGTCTTTGCCGCCGCTCCAGGAAAATACGAGTGGTGATGGCATGGGTCAGTTTCTGCCGGCAAAAGAATAGCGGAGGCCGAAGCGGTAATCGCGGCCTAGTGCGGGATAGCCAAGGGCGTCCTGATATTGCTTGTCGAAAAGATTGGTGGCCCGCGCGGTGAGAGCGAAGGCGCGCGAAAGGTTGTAGCTCGCGGCCATATCGAAGCGCGCGTAGCCGGGATTGTTGATTTGCGTAGGGTTGACGAAATTGGTGTCGGTACGTACGCCGCTGAAATAGCCAATGAAGTTCCAGTTGATGCGTGCGTAAAAAACATTGAGCGCGAGGCTGCCGGAATTTACCGGGCGGCGCAGCAGATGATTGCCGGGAACCTGCGAGGGGTCGAAGAAGGGATTCTCTGACCTGATAACGCGAGTGTCGTCATAGGTGTAATTCCCGATGACGCGAAGCCACTTCCGCAAATGCGCTTCACCGACGATGTTAACACCGCGAGATAGCGCAAGGTCAGTGTTGAAGTATGTGCCACAGAAGCCCGAAGTGGGCGCGAAGCTGACGATATTGTAAAAACGTGTGTAGAAGTAATCGGCGGACAACCTAATTCGGTCCGAAGCCAGCTTTTGCTCGAAACCGGTGCTCCATCCCTTGCTAGCCTCTGGCTTCAAGTTGGGGTTTCCGGGGACACAAGGATCGGTGCCGAAGGTCTGATCGAAGCGCGGTTCTTTGATCCCTTGTCCGTAAAAGGCACGGTAACGAGTATCGCCAAACAAACCGCTTCCGGAGTGCAGGAAGTAGGAACCGCCAGCGCGCGGGGAAACGCGGGTGCCGAAGCTATCGTTGGCTTCGGCGCGTACGCCGACGTCCAGCGACAGCCGCGAGATTGGAGAATAGCGGAGGTCGATGTATCCGCCTTGGTTGTTTCTGCGGAGATGACCCGGGGCAACCCCTTCGATGAAGACGTTTTCGACTTCATACTGATAGCCCACAGTGGCAACGAAGTTTCTGGAAAGGTAAGTGCTCTGTCCAGAAAATCCGGCGCGATTGTATTTCAGGAGGGAATCGTAGGCGAACCCAGGAGTAGGATTGAAATCGAAGCTGTGCTGGCGGGTATAGGACTCCGTGCCGGCCAACTGGTGATGCCAGTGCGGGCCGTCGGAAAAATCCCAGCGAAGATTGGTGCTGAAGATTTTCTGGCCGTAGCCCTGGGTAAGATCGGGCGGACCGAAAAGCGTAGCCCCGGGAATGCCAGCGCCGCTGGTGTTGTCGCGCAGGGAAAGATGGAATTGATTTGTGTCGGAGAACGAGTAGCCGAAGTTTCCGCTGTAAGAGCGATTGAGGAAAGCATCGTTCGGACCCTGGCCTTCGGTGGAGAAATACGAAAAGGCACCGGAGTAATCGAATTTGCCGAGCAGGCCACTGATTTGTGCGCCGCCGCGGGCGCTGGAAAAGCTTCCACCCTCCGCGAAGACAGAAGCTTCGGGAATGCGCGTTTCGCCGCGCCGCGTAAAAAATTGCACTACGCCGGAGACCGCGTCCGACCCGTAGATGGCCGATTCGGCGCCGCGGACAATCTCCACTTTTTCAAGGTTGTCGGTGGTGAGGCTGGAAAAATCGACAGCGGCGCCTGGAGGATTGATGGGCGTGCCGTCGACAAGGACTTTGGTGAAATTGGAATTGCCGCCGTTCAGGAACAGTGAGGCGGTGCCGCCGAACGGACCTGTGCGCGCAATCGCAACGCCCGGCGAAGTGTAGAGCAGGTCGGGTACGGAGACGGCCTGCCGTTGCTCGATCTCTTCGCGCGTGATGATATCGACCGGAGCGGTGGTTTGTTGCGCGGGTAGGGGAACCACCTGCGCGGTGACGGCGACGCTGGAAGAGAACGGCTGCAAGAGAAGGCGTAGATTCACGGTGCGCGATTGGCCGGGAGCAAGGTCGACCACCAGATCGCGAGGAACGAAAGATTCCTGAGAAACGTGGATGCGATAACGCCCGGGTGGAAGGGTAAGTGTGTACGTGCCATCGGCGGCCGAAGCAGCAGACATCGCTTCGCCATTGGCTCCAGCGGCCGGTTCGGCAGTGATTTGCGCTCCGGAGATGGCGGCGTTCAGCGGGTCGGTGATGGATCCGGAAAGAATTGCGTTTGCCGAACTGGATTGTGGTGCGGATGGACTTGCAACGAGAAGCAGCAGAGCTGACAACAAAATCAGAAAGCGAATTTCGGTTTTCATGGGTTCCTCCCCTCCCTCACGCGCGGGAGCGAAAAGGTTGGCCAACGAGCGAACTCCGAGATGGAGCGAGCAACGTGGGCTGCAGACTTCGCCGGTCTCCTGGCTTGGCGGCAAAGGGCTCCGGTGAAGCGGTTCGGAGGAACCTTTTCGGCTCGCGGCCTTCCCGTGGTAGTGAAGCCACAGTGGCCGGCGAGCCATACATCCGCCTTACAGTCGCGCGGCGGCGACGGCTTTGCACCGTCTTCCCGAGCACGAGGTCTGCGGTGATTGTGAGGGGCGAAACGCCCGCTGTGGATTGCTCATGTCGGGTGCCGCAAGCGACGCCCGGGTTGGGGTGAACAAGGTGACTGCTAACTATTCGAAAAAAGCGTTACACGCGGCCTGCCCGATGGAGCGATGGCCACGCTCAGCGGCGCATGAAAAACCTGTTCGAGCAATTCACGCTGGTAAACGGCGGCAGGGGTCCCGACGCGAAGGCACTTGCCCTTCTGCATCAGCACGACCTGGTCGGCATATTCTCCCGCGAGATTGAGTTCGTGGGTGACCACCACGACGGAGTAGCGATTCTCCCCCGCCAAACGGCGCAGCGTTTCCAGCAAATCCACTTGCGCGCCGATATCGAGGTGCAGCGTGGGCTCATCGAGCAGGAGCAGAAGCGGCTGCTGCGAGAGCGCACGGGCCAGGATGACGCGCTGTTTTTCACCACCGGAGATTTTGTCCATGCGGCGATCGCTGAGATGCGCCGCACCCACTTGTGCCAGGGCGTTTTTAGCAATGGTGATGTCGTGGTCAGATTCGAAGCGCAGGCTGCGGCCGTAGGGATGCCTGCCCTGAAGAACAAATTCCCAGACAAGCGAAGGGAACAGAAGAGTGCTTTCCTGCTGAACCAATGCGATGCGCTGTGCGCGCATTCTTGTGGGAAGCGAGTGGATCACGAAATTGTTCAGGAAGATGCGGCCGGAAAGCGGTTGCAGCTCGCCGGAAATGAGTTTGAGCAGCGTGGATTTTCCGCTGGCATTGGGGCCGAGTACCGCAACGATTTCGCCGGGCTTGGCCTGGAAGCTGAGCGCCTCGAGAGTGAAGACGGGAGCTTGCGACGGATTGGGCGAGTAGGCGTAGCTGACTTGCTCGACGCTGAGGCGCACGTCGGGATTAGCGTTCGGGCGATCCGGGGTGGGAAGCGGGCTGCGCGCGATAGTGCTCATGCCAGCCTCCGACGTAGCAAGTAGATGAAGAGAGGCGCACCGGCAATTGCGGTTACCGCACCAACGGGAAGCTCAGAAGGAGCCACGATGGTGCGAGCGACGGTATCGGCGATAACTAGTCCGATCGCTCCGCCCAGTGCGGCAGCGGGAATAAGCATGCGATGGTCCGAGCCGAAGAGCAGGCGCATTACATGCGGAACGAGAAGACCCACGTAGCCGATGGTGCCGCTGACCGAGACGGCCAGCCCGGTAAGGATCGAGGCGGCAAGATAAACGACGATGCGAACTCGCCTCACGTCCACACCGAGATGCATGGCTTCTTTTTCTCCCGCGAGTAGCAGGTTTAAATCCGAGGAGGTGGTGTAGATCACACCAGCGGCGACGACGAAACCGATGCCGAGAAAATAGAGCAAGCTTCGCGGCTGCGGCGTGGAGAGATCGCCCATCAGCCAGTAGGAAGCTCCGCGCAAATTGCTGCCCGCCAGTGTGGACATTAGGAAATTGATAATTGCCGAGAGAAAGGAAGCGGTGATGATGCCGCCGAGTAGGAGCGTACTGCTTTCGATCTGGCCTTCGCGACGTCCCAGAAAATAAACCGCCGCGATGGTGAGCGCGGCGCCAAGGAAAGCGCCTACAGGAGTGACCAGCCCGGCTAATTCTGGAGAGAGGGAAAGATGATTCTCGATGATCAAAGCGAGGATCGCGCCGACAGAGGCTCCGGAAGAAACTCCGAGAACATAGGGATCCGCGAGCGGATTGCGCAGGAGGGCTTGGAAACTGGTACCGGCAACCGCCAGAGCTGCCCCGACAAAAATGCTGAGTAGAATGCGTGGCAGCCGAATGTTGATGACCACCATTCCGTATTCGGTGGAGATAGCATTGGTGCGGCCAAGTAGAACGTGAATGAGATCACGCCCGAGACCGTAGAGCGAGACTTGCACGGCGCCGAGTTTCAACGCGATCACAACGACTACAAAAAGTATGACGACGAGGACGCTGCAGCGAAGAAGGAGGCGTCCGAGCGTCAGCGGGCGCATGAGAATTCCTCTGCCGCTGAGGCGGGCGCGATGGGAACACCCGAGTAAGAAGCGCGGTTGTGATTTGGAGTTTCAGGCTTCGCTTCGGGCTTGCTGTCGGGTTTAGCCGTTGGCGCGTTTTTTTCAGGCGCCTGTTCCGGCGCTGGAGGTGCGGGGAAAGCGTCCGGGTGCAACTGGCGCGCAAGCTCTTCGATTGCGGCAACGATGCGGGGAGCGGGACGATTCACGGCTTCACTGATGACGGCGAAGCGGCGATTTTGTACCGCTTGGAGAATTTCCCAGCCGGGACGAGCTGCGAGCGCATCAAAATCGGACTGACCGCGGGTGAAGTGAGACGCGGCGAACACGAGATAGTCCGGCTGCAGGCGGACGACTTCTTCCAGGTTCACCTGCGGCCAGTTTTGCTGCGAGTCGACAATGGAAACGGCGCCCGCTTCGCGCAGGGCATCGGCGATGAAGGTTTGCTTTCCGATGGAAATAAGCGGCTCGGGCCACACGATGAAGAGCACGCGGCGCGGCGGAACGGCCGCAAGTTTTGTCTGCAAGGCGGTGAGCTGCTGGTGCAGTTCTTCATCAAGCGTTTTACCCGCGGCTGGCGCACCGAGGACGTCGGCGAGTTTGTGCGTTGTGGAGACGATGTCCGCGACGGTATGTGGATCAACGGCGTAGGAAGGAATGCCAAGCGTTTCGAGCGCACGAACCGTTTCCAGGCGATTGAAATCCTTGGTAACCAACACCAGATCGGGGTGAAGCGCGGCGATTTGCTCCAGGCTCGGATTGATGGCGCCGCCTACTTTCGGTTTTTTCTGGGCGTCGGGTGGATAATCGCAATAATCGGTGTCACCGACGAGGTGGTCCTGCAGGCCCAGCGCGTAGATGGTCTCGGTAAGGCTGGGCGCCAGGGAAATGATGCGCGCAGGCGCGAGCGGGATGCGAATGGTGCGGCCAGCTTCATCGACGACTTCATGAGTGGCGGGTGCGACGGCGGGGCTGGATGGAGATTGCGCGCCAGAGTCTGCGGCGGCGAAAGCGCTTGCCGCGCACAGAAGGCCGCCTCCCAGGAGGGCGGCGAGATGGCGTATGAACTTCGAGCAAAGACGAAACACTAAACTCCCCTGACGAGAGGCCCACGAGAAAGGTCCATACAAAAAAAGTGGCCCGCGAGAATCGGGGCCGCACAGGTGGCGTTCCTTCTCGCGAAGAACACCCAACCGCTATGGCTTGAGAGGGTAGCCTGGCTGACGGCGTGCATGCCGATCACAGTGGCGGGACCGCGGCCGATTTGCACGGCACTTCCCCACTTCCCTAGCCTGCTGATTGAGAATTCAGTTTACGGAGGGTGGGAAGGAGTGTCAATGAGCGTTCGGAAACGCGCGTGACGCTGAATCAGCGATTCTTCCAGTTTGGCTTGCGCTTTTCGACAAGGGCGCGAACACCTTCCTGCGAATCTTCCAGGCGATAGAGTTCGTTGAGGAAAATATCCATGGAATTTTTCAGGCCATCGCGAAGAGACAGGCCCATGCCGCCAAGAATGGCTTTTTTCGCCATGGTGAGGACCGGGCCGGAGTGACCGGTGATGCGGGCGATCAGGTCTTTTACGGTGGATTCGAGCTGGGCTTCCGGGACCAGACGATTGACCAGGCCGAGTTCCAGAGCGCGTTCGGCGGAGACGGGTTCGCCGAGCAGGACTAATTCCAGTGCGACTTTTGGACCAACGAGGAAAGGTAGAATCGTGGAAGCCAGCGGAGGAAACACGCCGATAGTAATTTCCGGTTGGGCGAAGCGGGCTTTGGGAGTAGCGATCACTAGGTCGCCGAAAGCGGCGAGTTCCGCGCCTCCGCCGATGGCCGGACCGTTGACCACGGTGAGGACCGGCTTCGCGGTTTCCAACATTCCCGCGAATACCGAATGAAACATGTCAATCATCTGGAAAACACGGTCGGAAGTGTATTCGCCAACGTCCACGCCACCGCTGAAGACTCGGCAGGCGGAATCGAGGACGATCAGGCGAACTTCTTTCTGATCGCCTGCAACGGAAATGGCGTCAGCGATCTCGCGCAGCATGGTTTCGTTGAGCAGGTTGTGGTCCGGGCGATTCAGTGTGAGGCGAGCGACGTTTTGTTCGACGCGGAATTGTATGAACTGAAATTCCTCCGGGTTGAGGCGCTTGCTTTGCGTGCGTACTTCCACAGTGCGAGAAGGCGTTTTGGTGCGGGTTTCCACGAGCGGTCCTCCCAGAGTTTTCGACCCGGTTGGCGGGTCTTTTCGGAGAGTAGCATGCCGGTTGGGAGCCGGGCCGGGTGTGTGGGGAGGGAGTGCGCAAACAGTTTGCTGGCCGGGGGACGACGCGGGAGCGGATCTGGTCGCTTCGACCGCCTAGAACTGGCGGTCGGGGCGGTTGGATAGACCGTAAAAGCGGCGGCGAGCCGCCGCACTCCAAAGTGGGTTGATAATGTAGAGTGTTTGCGAGGAATTTTGCGCCATGTACAAACGCACAAGCGTCAAACGAAGAGTGCTGCTGTTGTTCCTATTTGTTGGCATGCTGAACTACACTGTCTGGACGATGGACGGCAAAAGCGCCAGAGGTGCAGATTCGCTGCCCACGATCCATGCGCGCAAGTTGGCGCATGGGGTCGATACGGCGGGATTTCCGTCGGCGCAGGATTGGCAGTCCGCGCAGCCGGTGCAGTTTGCCTGGGATTGGCGAGGCGAGAACCAGGACGAACAGCGGGGTACGGAAGTGCGGTTGCTGTGGACGCCGGAGACGCTGTTTGTCCGATTCGCGGCGCGATATCGCAACACTACGGTTTTCCTAGATGCACGGGACGACGGATGGCGTTACCAACTTTGGGAGAAAGACGTAGCGGAGGCGTTTTTGCAGCCGGAGCCCGGGGATGCATTCGAATATCAGGAGCTGGAAGTGGCGCCGAACGGATACTGGATCGATTTGCATATCTCGCACGGGAAAAACAATGAGTTGAAAAGCGGATTGAAGCGGCGCGCATCCATCGATGCGGAAAAGAAGGTGTGGACGGCGGAATTGGCGATTCCGATGAAAGGGCTTACGGATAAGTTTGATGCGGCGCATCCGTGGAGAGTTAATTTTTTCCGGGTGGAAGGTGAGTCCGAGCCGCGATTTTATTCGGCTTGGAGTCCGACGAAGACGGACCAGCCGAATTTCCATGTGCCCGCGGCGTTCGGGTATTTGGTGTTTGAGAAGTAAAGGCGAAATGCGCCGTTAGTCCGAACTCAGCCAGGTTTCGAAGAGGGCGGTGGCTTTTGAGCCTTCCATGCGGCGGCGGACGGCATCCATCACGCGGCACCGAAGGGTACCGTCGATGCCGTAGAAACCCATCCAGTACGGCATGCAGAATGCTTCAGCGAGCGGTTCGATGTGTAGAGCCAGATCTCTTACCTGGAAAAAACCTTTCTGAAAGATCGTGCGCAGGGATTTCTCGCGCAGGGCCGCGTTGGCCTGTTCGCTGGTGATGCGAACGGCAACCACGTTTCGCGTTTCCAGTGTGACCAACTGGTCGGCTCGAGGAATGGACTCAAATTCGAAAAGGTCCAGAGAGCCATCGACCTGATCGAGTCCAAAGGTTCGCGAATGGTGTGTGCGTCCCAGATCGTAATCCAACCGATACAAGCGAAAAGGAACGTAAGCAGCGGCGAGCCGCTGAAGAGGGCCGCGTACCGTTCGCAGGTAGAGTGCACCGAGGCCGCTGCCACGCAACACCTGAAATGCTTGTTGCTCCGTGACATTTGGACGCAGGCTGAAAATTGCCTTCGGTCTTTCGTTCGCGGAAATGGGTGCGAGCACGGGGGAAGCCATGGCTTAGCGGAAATGAATCCACAAGCTGAGCACGGTTACGATAAGAATCGCCGTGAACACCAAATTCAGCGCGCGTTCCCTGGGCGTCTCCCTTGCCAGATGCGGCGCATTTACGTTGACGGTGTCGAGTTTATCGTCGACGGTGGCGAACGTCAGACCCGCAAGACGCTTACGATCGGGCGGCGGAGACAGGTAGCTGACACCGATGAGCACAGCTGTGCAGGCAACGAACATGACGATAGCGTAGTGCAGGAAGTTCATATCCACGAGCCAGCGGATGGCA
>Ga0210384_10003404_pt1 | contig 18454 bp, 11 predicted proteins | sample IncBWH2MmetaG_FD_160574 | JGI IMG/M metagenome (GOLD analysis project Ga0210384, IMG submission 160574) | Forest soil microbial communities from Barre Woods Harvard Forest LTER site, Petersham, Massachusetts, United States - Inc-BW-H-2-M | ecosystem: Environmental > Terrestrial > Soil >...
CAGAACTTATTGGGCCCCAATAGGATCCGGTTAAACTTAGTTGAATCGCACAGGTACTCACAACCGGCAAAGGTGATTGCACCATGGAACTTCGGGAGGTTCATATGCGAAGCATTCTCGGTATTTTCGTGTTTTCCGCCGCATTCGCGCTGGCGCCGGTCGGCGCAGCCTGGGCGCACGGCGGGGGTTCGACCTCGGGCCCAACGGGAATGGTGACGGCCACGCCGCGCAGCGGCGCGGATGCCGCCAAGTCCGCCTACAACGCCGGCGTACGCAACATCAAAAAGGCGCAAGAGTACGACGCGGACGCGGCCAAAGCATCGACGCCGGAGAAGGCCGCCAAAGCGCACGACAAGGCGCAGAAGGCCTACCATGATGCGGTCGGATCGTTTATCGACGCGGTCGGCGCGGACCCGAAAATGTACGAGGCCTGGAACTACCTCGGATTTGCCAACCGTCACTTGGGTAACTACGGCGATGCGTTGTCATCCTACGCCAAGGCGCTTGAAATCAATCCCAATTTTCCGAACGCGATCGAGTATCGCGGCGAGGCTTATTTGGGATTGAATCAGATCGAAGAGGCCAAGGGTGCGTATATGGCACTGTTCCGCGATTCGCGGCCGCTCGCCGATGAACTGATGGCGGCGATGCATCGCTGGGCGGACGCGCGCAAACAGGATGCCCAAGGCCTGTCGTCGGCCGACGTCGAGGCCTTTACCAAGTGGATGGATGAGCGCGCGAGCATTGCCTCGCAAACCGCGTCGCTGGCAACGGGCGCGGTACAGCCGTGGAGAGCGGGGCTGAAATAAATTCGCACTCTGCTCATTGGTCCGGCGGCTGTTGTTCTGGCGGCTGTCGGTCTGGCGTGTGCGGCGATCAATTCCGCGCGCGCCGCCGATGAGATTCCACCCTCAACTTACGAATGGCGCCTGCCTCCCGGATTCCCGCGGCCGGCGGTGCCGGCGGACAACCCGATGTCCGCGGCGAAGGTCGCGCTCGGCCGGCGGCTGTTCTTCGAAGCTCGGCTGACGCCCTCCGGCCGATATTCCTGCTCGAGTTGCCATCGGCCTGAACTTGCCTTCACCGACGGCCGTGCACACGCGCTGGGAGCCACCGGGGCGACCGTAAGACGCAGCGCCATGAGCCTCACCAACGTTGCCTACAATCCCGCCTTCACCTGGGGCAGCGAGAAGGTGCGCTCGCTGGAAGCGCAAATGCGCCAGCCGCTCTTCAACGAGCATCCGGTGGAGATGGGTCTTGAGGCGGACGGCGCATTGGCCGTCACAACCCTCGCTGCCGATCCTGGTTACCGGGCGCAATTCGCAGCGGCATTTCCCGATGATCCGAAGCCGCTGTCCATGGATCACATCATCCGGGCGATCGCCGCATTCGAGCGCACCTTGATCTCGGGACGATCGGCCTTTGATCGCTACATTTTCGATGACGACCGCGGCGCGCTCCCGGAGTCGGCAAAACGCGGCATGGCGCTTTTTTATTCGGCGCGAATCGGTTGCGCCCAGTGCCACTCGGGAATCAACTTCGCGGGACCGATCGTCTACGAGGGACATGAGCACGAGCGTGCCCTCTTCGCGAACACAGGGCTCTATGATGTGGATGGGCGCGGCGCGTACCCCTCGAGCGATCGCGGACTCATCGAGGTGACGCATCGCGCCGCCGACATGGGCAAGTTTCGCGTTCCCACGTTGCGCAATGTCGCGCTCACCGCGCCGTACATGCACGACGGCAGCTTGGCGACGCTCGAGGACGTGCTCGATCACTACGCGCGCGGCGGCCGCAGGAATCCCCATCAGGACGCCCGGATCCGGCCCATTGTGCTCGCGCCGGCCGAGCGCTCGGATTTGTTGGCGTTTCTGGCGTGCCTCACGGACCGCGAGTTCGTCGAAAATCCTGATTTTGCCGCGCCAAAGTAGCGCTCAAAGCGCGTTTTATTGAACCATGTCGCGGTAAATGGAGCCGGGGCAGGAGACTATCGCCGGCCATGAAGCCCGCCAAGCCCGTGTCGGAAGGCAGCCTCGGCACGAAAATGATTTTAGCCGTCGCCTTGAGCTATCTCATCGACGGCATTCTGCTCACCGGATTCGCGATTTCGGGCACGATCAGCACCACGGTCCCGATGGCCTATACCGCCATCGGCCTGTTGGACAGCTCCATATTCTTCCTGCTTCGCGCCTGGGCCATCAAGTACCGGCGCGACGATAGCGGCTTTTCCATGGCTCAGGTCATCGGCTCCAGTTCCATCCAGCTGGTGTTCGCCGCGCTCGTGCCGCAAATGGCGTTTTATTTCTTTACCGTTCTGTTCATCGTGTTTGGCTGCGCCAGCTTGGGACTGTCGAAGAAACAGTCGGCGATCGCCTGGATCGGCGTGGCCGCGGCGGCGGCGGCCGTGATGTCCTCGATCAATGCCGGAATATCGATTCCGCAGGGCACGGCCCTGGTGCGGGGACTGGTCTGGTTGTGCTTCGTGGCGACTCTGGGCCGCTGCATACTTCTGGGCGTATTCGGCCGGGCGCTGCGGCTTCGCCTGCATGACCGCCGGCAGCAACTTCGCGATTCGATACATCTGCTCAAGGAACGCGACAAGTCGCTGGCCAACGCCAACCTCGAGCTGAAGCGCCAGGCAACCCACGATGCGCTGACGGGCATTGCCAATCGCGTGCTGTTCGTCGAGCGCCTGAATCATGCCGTCCACGCCCGGCAGCCTTTCGTGGTGTGTGTGTTCGACTTGGACCGCTTCAAAATCATCAATGATTCCTTGGGTCATGGCGCGGGCGATGCATTGCTCAAGCATGTGAGCGAACGGCTGCTGTCGATCGTGCGCTCGAGCGACACGGTCGCGCGCGCCGGCGGCGATGAGTTTCTGTTGCTGCTGCGAGACTTGAACTCGGTGGAGGAAATTGAAGGACTGATCATGCGCTGGATGTCGGCGCTGTCGCAACCCTACCAGCTCACCGGCCTGGAGCTGCACGTCAGCCCCAGCATCGGCATCGCGCGCTATCCAATCGACGGCACGGCGGCGGAAGAGCTGTTGGCGCGCGCCGATGAAGCGATGTATTTCGCCAAGCGAAGCGGCCGCAAGACGTTCCGCTTCTTCGACGCCAGCGTGATGGGCTTTTCCCGCGAGCGCCTGGAAATCGAGGCGGAGCTTCGCGGCGCGCTGGCGAAACGTCAGCTCGTGCTGCACTACCAGCCAAAGATCGACATTGCGACCGGCGAGATGCGCAGCGTCGAAGCATTGATCCGGTGGCAGCACCCAAGCCGCGGTTTGGTACTGCCCGGAGAATTCATTCCGATCGCCGAGGAAAGCGGGCTGATTCTGGAAATCGGCGACTGGGTCATTCGCGAGGCCTGCCGGCAGGCGCGCGTTTGGCAGCAGCGCGGGCTGCCCTTCCTGCGGGTTGCCGTCAACGTCTCGCCGCTCCAATTCCGGCAAGCCAACTTCGTCAAGAGAGTCTCTGCGGCGCTCCAGGAGCACTCTCTCGATGCGACCTACTTGGAAATAGAATTGACCGAAGCGACGCTGATGAGCAACGCGGAAACATCGGTGGCGTTGCTCGAACAATTGAGCGAGCTCGGCGTGGTGGTCGCCATCGACGACTTCGGCACGGGTTATTCGAGCATGAGCTACCTGCAGCGCTTCCCGATCGACAAGCTGAAGATCGATCGAAGCTTCATCAGCGACGTGGCATCGAACGCCGATGATGCCTCCATCGTTCGAGCGATCATTTCGCTCGCCCACGGACTGCGCTTGAAGGTGATCGCCGAGGGCGTGGAGTCCGAGGAGCAGCTGGGCATCCTGCGCCGCATGGGCTGCGATCAATACCAAGGGTTCTTTCGCAGCGCCGCGGTGCCGGCAGCGGATATCGAAAGATTCGCGAAGGACGACACCGGGCGCTTGAAACACCGGGGCGAAACGGACATCGATCGCACGCAGAGCAAGCTGTTCCGTCTGCGCGAAGCCTGATAAAAACGTCAACCTCCGCCCGCGAGTCCGTAGAATTGGCTCGTGAGTGCGTTGTCCCCCACCACCGAGATCCTGGCGAGCGCCCGACGGCAAGGTTTGCTGTTGGCCGGCCTCGGCGCGGTCGGCTTTTCGGGCAAGGCGATCATCGTCAAGCTGGCCTATCGCCATGGCGTCGATGCCGTCACGCTGATCATGTACCGGATGCTGTTCGCGCTGCCCCTGTTTTTGCTGCTGGCCTGGTGGGCCGGGCGAGGCCGGCCGGCGCTGACCTGGCGCGACGCGAGGACCGTGCTGGGTCTGGGATTCTGCGGCTACTATCTCTCGAGCTTTCTCGATTTCGTCGGACTGCGCTACATCAGTGCCAGCCTGGAGCGCCTGATCCTGTACCTCAATCCGACACTGGTGCTGGCCTTGGGCGCCTTTCTGTTCCGCAAGAGAGTGACTCGCGCGCAAATTCTTGCGCTGGCGGTGAGCTATTGCGGAGTCCTGTGCGTATTCGGACGCGAGATGTCCTTGCAGGGCGCCAATGTGCCGCTGGGCGCGACGCTGGTTTTCGGCAGCGCGGTGAGCTACGCCATTTACTTGTCGTACAGCGGCGAAGAAGTAAAGCGGCTCGGCGCGCTGCGCCTCACGGGCCTCGCCACAACGGTGGCCTGCCTCATCTGTATCGCGCAATTTCTGCTGCTGCGACCGATCGGCAGCATGGCGGTGCCCGCCGCGGTCGTGTGGCTGTCGATTCTCAACGCGACCCTGTGTACTTTTGCTCCGGTCGTGATGGTCATGATGGCGATCGAACGGATCGGCGCCGCGCTCACGGCGCAAGCCGGGACCATCGGCCCGCTGTCAACCATCTTGATGGCGGTCATTCTCCTCGGAGAACCATTCAGCGCCTGGGTGGCGGCCGGAACCGTGCTCGTACTGGCGGGTATTTGGCTGTTGACCAAGGTGCAAGCGAATACGATGGCGGATGTCAGCCCGTGATCGGCTCGCGTCCCGGCTATGAAACGGTGCCGCCCGCCGCGAAAGCGGGTCTGATCGTCGTGCACGGCATAGCCGAACACGGCGCCCGTTACCGGCACGCCGCCGCGGCGCTGGCGGCGCATGGCATTGCCAGCTTCGTCTACGATCAGCGCGGCCACGGCGGAAACCCCGGCACGCGCGCGCATGTCGAGGACTTCGCCGACTTCGCCGGCGACTTGCAATTGATCGGCGAGCATGTGCGGGAAAGATTCCCCAAACTGCCGCTTTTTGTCTGGGGACACAGCATGGGTTCGATCGTGCTGGTGCTTGCCGCTACTCGGGGGCTAAGTTGGGCCCGCGGCGCCATCACAACGGGCTGCGCGCTCGACGCCATGCCGAAGCTGGACGGGTTCGTCGGCAGCATTTTGCGAATGGCGTCCTCCTGGGCGCCTCGTCTGCGCATCAGCCTGCGCATCGATTCCAGCGCGCTCACGCAGGTTTTGGAGGAACAACGCAGGCATATGAGCGATCCGCTGATTCCGCGCACCGCCAGCTTGAGACTGCTCTACGGTTTTGCCCTGGCCTGCCGCACGTGCCGCACGAACGCCGCGAAGATCACCCTGCCCTGGCTGGCCGTGCACGGCGAAGCGGACAAGGTGTGTCCGATCAGCGGCTCACAAAGGCTCATCCGCTCACTCGGTTCGCCCGACAAGCAGCTCGTGACCTATGCGCAGCTCCTTCACGAAGTCCACAATGAAAATGAACCCGCGCGGGCCGCGCTGTTCGACCTTATGTCGCGCTGGATGCTCGAGCGAGCCTAGAGCCGACCGGCTCCTTGGCATACACTGTGCCACGGGTCGATTTAACAACATCCATACAGGGAGTCCTCGCATGCATTTTCCGCGTTTACTGGCCATAGCCTCTTTGGCCACTCTCACCGCTGCGCCTGTGATGGCGGCAGTACATGATTTGCCCACCGCCAGCGCAGAGAGCGAAGGCATGTCGGCGGAGCGCCTCGCCCGATTGAACGCCGGCATGAAAGAGCTGGTGGACAATGGCCGCCTGGCCGGCGTGGTCACCATGGTTTCGCGTCATGGCAAAGTGGTGGAATTCGATGCGGTGGGCAAACGCGACATCGCGGCCAATGCGCCGATGCAAAAGGACAGCATCTTCCGCATCTACTCCATGAGCAAACCGATCACCGGCGTCGCCATGATGATTCTGTTTGAGGAAGGCAAGTGGCAGCTGAACGATCCGGTGGCCAAGTACATTCCCGAGTTCGCCAAGTTGAAGGTCTACTCGACCGAGGCCAACGGCAATGTCGTCCTGAAGGACCAAAACCATCCCGTGACCATGCGGGAGCTGATGTCTCACTCCGGAGGCTTCACCTATGGATTTTTCAGTCAAACGGCCGTCGATAAAATGCAAATGGAAGCCGACCTGCTGAACCCCAACAACACCTTGGACGAGTTCATCAAGCGCGTCGCCAAACTGCCGTTGAACTCACAACCGGGCACCGAATGGCATTACAGCATCTCGGTCGACATTCAAGGCTACATCGTTCAAAAACTCTCCGGCATGCCCTTCGAGGAATTCCTGGAGAAGCGAATATTCAAACCACTCGGCATGAGCGACACCGCTTTCTATGTACCGAAGGAAAAGCTCAATCGGTTCGCGGAGTTCTACAGCTACGACACCGACGGCAAGCTCAAGGCCGTGGGCGTCAAAGAAGGGTTGAACCACGACTTTGCGGCGAAACCCACGCTCTCCTCCGGCGGCGGCGGCTTGGTATCGACCGCCACCGACTACATGCGCTTTTGCCAAATGCTGCTGAACGGGGGGCAATTGGACGGCGTCAGACTGCTCTCGCCGCTGACGGTCGAGCTCATGCGCACCAATGTCCTGGCCCCAAGCGTGCCGATTCTCGCGCCGGGCGCCGGATTCGGTTTGGACTTTGCGATCTACACGGATCCGGTTGCGGCCGGCGGGTATTACGGCAAGGGTTCGTACTGGTGGGGCGGTGCGGCCGGCACTTGGTTTTGGATCGACCCGGTCAACGATCTGATCGTGCTCGGCATGATCCAACAGGCAGCGGGCACGGGCGCCGCGGCGGTCGCGTCGGTTCCCGATGTGCGCGGCCTGTCCCACGCATTGACGTATCAAGCGGTTCTCAAGTAAAGCTCGCCCAGTCATCGCGCTAAGGCCCTGAAAGCCGGTGCCGCCAGTCGGCGGCACCGCTTTTCCGACCCGCCTGGCCTTCCGACCCGCCTGGCTTTCCTGACCCTCCTGGCGGCCCAGGCCGCCTAATTTCGCGGGCGTGTGACGGGCGGCCGCGTTTGAGCTGCCTGGACGCTAAAGAGCTTCCCGCCTGCGCCGATAGCGAGCTTAAGGACAGTCGTATCTCTGTGGTCCCGGAGCGCCCCATCATTTCTTCCAAATCACCCGCTTTGGCGTGGCTCCGGCAGTTTGCAAACGGCGCTCAGCGTTGGTTCGCCGGGATCTGCGCCGCAGTGGTGGATTTTCGCCCCTCCCGGCAACCCGTCAAAGCCTCCGTCTTCAGGGGATTGGAACAGGTCACCCGCAGCGCCGGCGTACGTATCTGGGAATGGGACGTGGTCCGCAACACGATGCAATTCAGCGGCAAGCTCGCTGAGATCTACGACGCGGAAATCAACGCCGGGGACAGCAGAGCGGACGCCATGATGCTCAATAAGGTGCACCCCGATGACCGCGCACGCTACCGCGCGGAGTTCATCAAGGCGCTCAAAGGTCAGGCGCCGATGGAGATTGCCTATCGCGTCAAGGAGCGGGACGGCACGATACGTTCGTTTCAGCTGCGCGGCGAAGTGTTCCGCAATGCCCAAGGCCGCGCGATCCGCGTGCTGGGCCTGACCATCGATATGAGCGAGCAAGTTCACGCGGCTGCACTGCTCGCGGAACAGGCCGAGCGGCAAACTCTATTGTTGTCGAGACTCAAGCTGGCGACGGAAACGGCCGGCATCAGCATTTGGGAAAAGGACCTCGTCAACGGCGATCTCATCAATGACGGCAGCTTGTGGACGTTATTCGGCCTGCCGCCTTCTGCCACGCTCAACCTAAAAGACCTCATTCATGCGGACGACCGCGCCCAAGCGGCGGCCGCGATCCGTGCCCTGCTGGCGGATCCCACCCAGAATGCCATCCTGCCGCTGCGCCACCGCACCGCCAATCCGCGGCCCGAACCCCAGTACGTGCAAACGCACATGCGCGTGTATCGCGACGCGGGCGGCACGGCGATCCGGATGATGGGCGTGACCTGGGATGTCACCAAGGAAGTGCTGCACGCCGCCGAATTGGAGAGCAAGGCCGCGCAGGAGAGCGCACTGATCGAACGCCTGAACGTGACCACCAAGGCGGCGGGTATCGCGCCGTGGGAATTCGACATCAAATCCGATTGCTTTTCCTGGCACGGAACGCGGCCGCCCTGCTTCGGCATGGATCATGTGCCGTTGAAGGACTATTTTCGCAGCCTGAGCACCATCGTTCTGCCGGAGGACCGCGGCATTTTGCTCGAGACACCGCGAAGAGCCATTGCCAACAAATTGGATTTCTACGACTACATGTTCCGCGTCAGGGGCATCGATGGCGAAATACACCACATACAGAACTACGCGCGAATCATGCGCGATGAGCAGGGTCAGGTCCGCTACATCGTCGGCGTGACATGGGACGTTACGCGGGACGTGCAGACGACGGAAATGCTCAAGAGCCGCGCGGATGAAAATCGCCGCCTCGTCGATCGCATCAACATCGCCACCGAGAGCGCCGGCATTTGCTCCTGGGAGCTCGACTTGGTCGCGCGTCGCTATCTGTGGCTCGAGAATCCAATCGAGGCCATGCACTATCTCGGCGCCGCCGACACCCTCGCGATAGAGCATATAGAAGAACTGATGCTGGTCGAGGATCGGGGATTATTTCGTGAATCGGTCGCGGCAGCACTCGCCGCGAAGACCGACAGGATCAGCGTGCGCTATCGCGCGCGGAGCGCCGACGGCGCCATCGTGCACGTGCAGAACTTTGGACGCATCATTCTCAATGAACAAGGCGCCCCCACGAGGCTGCTCGGGGTCTCCTGGGATGTCACCAAGGAAGTCGTTGCCTCGGAGTTGCTGCGCCAACAGACCGAAGCCGCGCAGGCCGCCAGCCGCGCCAAGAGTCATTTCCTTGCGAATGTCAGCCACGAAATTCGCACGCCGATGAACGGCATCATCGGCATGACGGGTTTGCTGCTCGACACGAAGCTCGACCGCACGCAGCGCGATTACTCGGAAACCATTCGGTCCAGCGCCGATTCCCTGCTGACCGTCATCAACGACATCCTGGATTTCTCGAAAATCGAAGCCGGCAAATTGGAATTGGAGTCGATCGAGCTCGATTTGCGCGCCAACGTCGAGGACGTCGGTTCGGCGATGGCATTCCAGGCTGCCACCAAGGGACTGGAGCTGATCGTCAATGTGGAACCGCAAATCACGGGACGCGTGCTCGGCGACCCGCAACGCTTGCGCCAATGCCTGGTCAACTTGGTCAGCAATGCGATCAAGTTCACGCAGTACGGTGAAATCGTCATCGAAGTGCGCGACCGCTCCGGCGGCGGGGAACCGCTGACCTATTTCGAGGTTCGCGACACCGGCATGGGAATAGCCGAGCGGACCTTGGATAGCTTATTCCAGCCCTTCGTGCAGGCAGACTCCTCGACGACCCGTCACTTCGGCGGCACCGGCTTGGGCCTGTCCATCGTGCGCCGCCTGGTGGAACTGATGGGCGGCGAAATCGGCGTCTCGAGCGAAGTAGGCGTCGGATCCAGATTTTTCTTCACGCTGCCCTTGAAACCCGCGCCGGCCATCGCACCCGAACGCCGCGTTCGCAATGAAGCCGGCGGCCGGATTTTGATTGTCGACGACAATGCGACCAACCAGCGGGTCTTGAGCGCGCAACTCGTGCACGCCGGTTATTCGGTGACGACGGTGAGCAGCGGAATCGCGGCGCTGGATGAGCTGCGAAACGCCACGGCGACGGATCATCCCTTCGACATGGTGATAACCGATTTTCAAATGCCCGACATGGATGGTGCGATGTTGGGCGGGCGCATCATCGAAATGCGCGAGCTCGCCAATACGCGCCTGGTCATGCTCACATCACTCGATCGGCACGGCGATACGCCGCGACTGGCCGCGCTGGGCTTCGCCGCCTACTTGACCAAGCCGGTGCGCGTGCGGGAATTGATCGACGCGGTTGCCCGGGTCATGAGCGGCAGCCCGCGGCAGTGGCAAATGGAAACCCAGCCGATGATCACGCTCAATATGCTCACGCAACCCCCGGCGCAGCAGGGGTTTGCCGGTCACGTGCTGCTGGTCGAAGACAACTTCGTCAACCAAAAGGTCGCGGTCCGCTTCCTCGAGCGATTGGGATGCACCGTGGAGGTCGCGAGCAACGGTGCGGAGGGCCTGGCCGCCTGCCGGCAAGGGCAGTTCGACATCGTGCTGATGGACCTGCAGATGCCGGTCATGGACGGCATGACGGCGACGCGTAAGATTCGCGAGTCGGAGACCTCGCGGCATACGCCGATCATCGCGCTGACGGCGAACGCCATGACGGGCGATCGGGAACTGTGCGAAGCGGCCGGCATGGATGGCTACTTGACCAAACCCATCGAAGTGGAACGGCTGCGCAATATCCTCACGAAATTCGGCCTGGAAAAGCCGGAAGCTGCCATCGCGGGCAGCGTTGCGGCCGACCTGCCGGATCGGGAGTTGACGGCACCGGTCGACCTGCGCGAGTTTCAGAGCGTCACGCAAGGCGATCAGTCATTCGCGCAGGAATTGGTGGCCGCCTTTGTCGCGAGCGGTGAACAGCAGCTGGCCGAGATGGCTGCCGCGGTTGCGCAAAATGATCGCGCGGCACTGGCGAAGGCCGCGCACCAATTCAAAGGCGCCTGCGCGAATATGCATGCGCCAGCCCTGAAATCGCTGGCGGAACGCATGGAGATCGACAGCGCCACGGCGGATGCACGTGCGCTGGATCAGGGCAACGCGCTGTTGCGGCGCGAATTCGACCGCGTCAAGCAATTCCTGACGGATCCCGCGGTCGTGCCACAACCGACCAAGGCGGCGTCTTAAGAGCCGCGAGCCTGTCTGGGGCAGGCTCCTAGTAGCGCCAGCTCTTGAGGTCTGCTCCGGGGGGAGCCGAAGCTTTGATGCGCTCCAGGATCTGCGGCAGATATTGAAAATTGTAGTGCAGCCTTGATAAGGCATTGGGCTGCTTCGGGTCTCCATTCCAACAGTGTTCGGCGCGATCGCCGTATGCCACGGAGCCGCCGTAGGCCGGCTTGAGCGATTCGAGCCGTTCCTGCGCGAAATAGACCGAGTCGGTCAAATAATAGTTGTCGCCATTGCCCACGTAGAGATGAATCTTCCCTTGCAGCTTCGGCGCCAGGTTCTTCCAGTCGCGGGCAATAATGTACGAAAGGTCGAAATGCTCCCGCCAATAGGCCGCTACCGCGGCATCGATGACACCGGTGAGCTTGTCGAAGATCGGCTTGGGATAGCCGTCCGACCCAACGGGGCTGAACACGGCCTGCCAAATGTCGTATTGACCGCCTGAGCGGCTGCGGTCGCCCTGCGCCAGTTCCATGTAGTTTTCATCGCGCTGCGTGGCAAAGACCTCGCCCAGGTAATTACGAAACGCGGGACGCTCCACGGCTGAGGCCTCGCCCTTCAGGGTATAGGCGTTGGCATCCTGGTACAGGTTGACGATGGTGTAGGCGCGGAAGTCGATCGGATCCGGACAGGCGGCAAAGGCGCCGTTGTACATGTCGGGATAAAACACCTGTGTGGCGAGCGCCTCCCATCCGCCGGTCGACCCTCCATAAGTGAAGCGCGCCCAACCGGCGCCGATGCCGCGGAAGCGCCGCTCGATTTCGGGAATCAATTCCGTGTTGATGGCATCGCCGTAGGGACCGAGATTGGCGGAGTTGACCGCGTAGCTGTCGTCGAAGTACGGATTCGCGTGCTCGATTTCGACGACGAGGAAGCGCGGGAAATCGGCGGAAATCCACTTTTGATAGAAAGCGTAGGCCTCTTGCTGCTGAATGCGATTGTAGCCGGCGAGATGGAAGCGCTCGGAGAAGTCCGGCTTCAGGTCCGCATCTGGCGGTGTGGTGCGAAATCCCGAGATATCCTCGGGATAGTGGCCATGAAACACCATGAGCGGAAAGCGCGCCTGCGGATGCGCGTCAAATCCCTTCGGCACCAGGATATGTGCGCCCAGGAAGACATCGCGGCCCCAGAAACGCGACAACAATTCGCTGCGGATGCGGATGTGCTTGACGAACTCGGTGTCGGCCTTGGGTTTGATGGGCTCGATTTGCTTGTCGAGAATCAGCGCGGTTCTCGCGGGGTGAGACGCATCGATGCGCAGCTTGATGGGCAATGAGTACAGATTGCCGGGCTTGCGTGCCCACTGCTGCCCCTCGCCCTTGTCGGGGGGCAGCTTGAGCGTGCGGCCGTCGGCGAGGTGATAGGTTTCGTAGCGATTCAGTACGGCTTGCACGTAGTAGTCGCCGGTCGGAATCGCGGACAAATGCGCGGCCGGCCAACCAAACGCGTTGTCGTTGAGCAGCGCCTCGGCGCCCGGCGCAAGACTCTCCACGTTCAGCCCGAACAAGTAAGGACTGGCGAGCGGTTCGTTCGGCTCGACATGGGTGCGCGGTTCGCGCGTCATGTCGCGACTCAACAGCAGGATGATTCGCCCATCGAGTGGGGCGCTGTTTTGCGAGGCCGGAAAGCTGATTGCAAACTCGGGTCCCTTGGCGGGCGCGGCGGCCGCGCCGCAGGCAACGAGGGTGATCAAGGCGGCGAGACCGGCATGGCGCATCGAATTTTCCCTTTTTTTAAAGAAGACTTAAGTGTTGCGGCTACCGTGCGTCGATCGAGAACGCCAACAGCACGTTGTTCGGCAGTCCGCCGAGCGCGCCGGCATATCCCGAGATGAGGTACATCATGCCCCCCGCCAGCACCGGACCGGCCACATCGAGCGATCCGCCGCTCTGGTCTTTGACGCCGTTGATGGTTTGATATTTCTGCGCCGCCGTATCGAAATCCCAGACTATGGCGCCGCTTTTCACGTCATAGGCACGCAAGTGGCCGTCGATGGTGGTCGAGAACACCAAGCCGGGGATGACGCTGGGCGCGGCCGACTGTCCGATCAGACAGCGTCCGCTGTAGCTGCAGGGGACTCGCGGCGCGGCGGTATACCAGCGTTGATCTCCGGACGAGGGGTCCAAGGCATACAGGCCCGCCTTGCCTTTGGGCGGCGGCATGCCTAAATCGGCCACCGCGACGTACAACTGTTTGCTGTCCGCCGCCATGCCCCATTCGATGCCCCCGAGCGCACCGCCATTGCCGACCTTGTTGCGCCAAACGGTCTTGCCCTTGTCATCAGGATCCATGCCAAATGCGACGCCGGACTTCTGGCCCGCGAGAATGATGTCTTTGCCGTTCGGCAGGCTGAACAGTATCGGCGATGCACCGAAATCATGATCCGGCCCCACCACCGTCGGGCAATTGACGGTGCCGCTGCGGTTGCAGCCCATCAAGAAGCTGTCGTTTTCGGTGACTTGATTTCTCCATTTCACCTTGCCGGTCGCCAGATCGAGCGCGATGATCGCATCGGAGCCGTTTTCCTTCACGTCCGTGTAGGTGTCGCCGGTGCCGATGTAAACCACCGCGCGTTTCGCGTCGATGGTCGGCGCGGACCAAACGGCGGCTCCGGCCGGACCGTACATTTGAGTGCCCGCCGAATTCCTAGCCGTCGGCTGCGGTTCTTGCTCGATGGCATAGGTTTTCCACACCAGCCGGCCAAGCCTGGCGTCAAGCGCGGCCAACCCACCTCGGGCCGTGCAGCAGCCATAGGACCCGACGCCGCCGGCGGTTTCCTCCCATGACGAAATGGGCACATAGAGCAACCCCTTGTACAGCACCGGCGCGCCGGTCAGCACGCCGCGTGGATGCCGTTCGACATTCACCTTCCATTGCAATTTTCCGCTGACTGCGTCGAGTGCATATACGTTGCGTTGGAAATCGCCGAAGAACATCGAGTAGCCGCTGGGCGCCGCGCCCTGCAGTTGTCCGATGACGGGCGTGGTGCGCACGCCGGCATCCGCATCGAAGCGCCAATGCATGCAACCGGTCTTCGCATCGAGCGCATAGACGCGGCCGCTCGAACTGGTCAGAAACAGCCGGCCCCCGACCAGGATGGGCTGACCATAGCGGCCGCCGGTATAGGTCATGGACCATTTCACCTTGAGCCGCGGCACATCGGCGCTGGATAAGCCCGGATCCGGTTGGGAGCGCGAATTGCGCGCATCGATGCTCCATCCGTTCCAACCCGGACCGGACAGCCGGAATTTCCCCGCCGCGGCGCAGATGGGAGGATCGGCCGCTTGCTCCGTCATGCCGTCGGCGCCGAGATAGGTGGCGATCGCATGAATGTCCTCCTCGCTCAAGCCCGCGGCCATCGGCTGCATGACCCCGCTCTTCAGCGCCGTCGCGATGTCATCCGGAAAGTGTCTCGCCAGCGCGGTTTTGGGCGGCGCCCGATCGATCGCCGGATCGTGACAGGAGGCGCATCTGGCTTGGAACAAGGCAGCGCCGTGGGCCACGACCGCGGCAGCGCGTGAAGCGGAATCGGTACTCGCGGGCCGCTCCGCGATCGCCTGGGCGAATGCAGCGGGCGCGCTCGCCAGCGAAATGACGCAGATCCCTATCTTAAGTCGCATATTCCCCCGCCCGGCATTCTTATCGGCGGGATCCAGCTTCAAGGCCCGCTCTTCGGTGGGCATGGACTTCAGCGCATTGGCGGCAGAAGGTCAACTGCCTTATCTTAGGAAAATCCGAACTCTCGTCGAGGTTCTCGTTCGAACATAGTATATTTACCGGCTCATCGAGAATTCCGGCGCTGTGCCTACAAGAACCGGCGGACGTTCGAGAGCAACCTAAAACTATCGCGCGTCGAGATTCCTAATTGCCCAAATCAGCCTCCCCGCACGACGCACTGTGTAAATCGCGCGTTAGGCCCCTCATTGCGGCCTCGATCGTGTTGCTCGCCGGCTGCGCGGTCGGCCCCAACTTCAAGAGACCCGCGGCTCCCGAGGTCAGCGACTACACGCCCGCGCCGCTCTCGAGCACCACCGATACGCCGAATACCGTGGCTGGACAGTCCCAGCGCTTTTCCGGCGGAGCGGATATTTCGGCGGACTGGTGGATGTTGTTTCATTCCGCACCGCTCAATGAGCTCATTGATCATTCCCTCGCCAGCAATCACGACTTGAAAGCCGCGCAAGCCGCGTTGTCGGTTGCCAGGGAAAACATGCTGGCGCAACGCGGCGCCTACTATCCCAGCGTCTCGGCAAATTTCTCGGCGACGCGCCAAAGCCAATCGGTGCAAATCGCCCCCGCGCTGAACGCGAACGTATTCCTTTACAACCTTTTCACGCCGCAGGTCAGCGTTTCCTATGTGCCTGATGTCTTCGGCCTGAATCGCCGCACGGTGGAATCCTTCGAGGCGCAAGAACAAGCGGCGCGCTTTCAAATGATCGCGACGTACACGACCTTGACGTCCAATGTGGTTGTGACCGCGATCCAGGTGGGCGCGGCGCAAATGCAGATCGACGCCACGCATGAGCTCATCGACAGTGCCAACAACACGCTGAAGATCCTGCGGTATCAGCTTGACAAAGGCTATGCCAGCGGCCTGGATGTCGCCGCGGAAGAGTCGCAGCTTGCGCAATTTGCCGCGACTCTTCCCCCGCTCATCAAGCAGGAAGCCCAATTGCGGGACCAACTGGCGGTTTTAGCCGGCCGCTTTCCGAGCCAGGCTCCCGCGGTCAGTTTTGACCTCTCGACGCTGCAGCTGCCTCAGGATCTGCCGGTCAGTCTTCCTTCGGCACTGGTATCCCAGCGGCCGGACGTGCTCCAAGCCGAGGCGAACCTGCACGATGCCAGCGCCAAAATCGGCATTGCCGTTGCGAATCGGCTGCCGAATATTGTCTTGACCGCCAACGCCGGCAGTTCCGCCGCTGCGATGAGCCAGCTCTTTACCTCTGGCACCGGATTTTGGGGCATAGGCGCGTCGCTCACGGCGCCGATATTCCAAGGGGGCATGCTGCTGCATCAGGAGCGCGCGGCAAGAGCGGCCTACGAACAAGCCGCCGAACAGTACCGCAGCACCGTGCTGACCGCCTTCCAAAACGTGGCCGACACGCTGACTGCCCTGCAGCAAGACGCGGAAGCGGTCAAGGCCGCCGCCGGCGCCGCGGATTCGGCCAAGGTCGCCTGGGATTTGACGCAGCGACAATGGCAAAGCGGCTATGCCGGCTATCTTGCATTGCTGAGCGCTCAACAAGCCTACCAACAAGGCCGGATTGGCTTGATACAAGCTCAGGCCAATCGTTTCGCCGATACGGCGGCGCTGTTTCAAGCGCTGGGCGGCGGTTGGTGGCACCGCGCGGAACTGGCCAAACAGCCTTGAAAAATAATTCGAATGGAATGTGGAGCGTGGCGGCGCGATTGGCGGCGGTTATTGCGGTGTCCGCGTGCTCGCCCAAGGCGGGTGTGAACCCCCAAGCCCCATCGGTGACGGCGAGCAATGTCAAACTCACCTCGGAACAGCGCCAGAACATCCATGTGTACAAGGTTGCGCCGTCGACATTCCGCATGACGATCGAGACGACCGGTGTGGTCGACTTCGACAACGATCAAGCCACGAGCGTGCTGGCGCCTTTTTCCGGCCCCGTATCACGGCTGCTGGTTTCCTTGGGCGAACACGTCAAGCAAGGCGCAGCGCTGGCAGTTGTCGATTCGCCGGATTTTGCGACGGCAATCAGCGCCTATCGCAAGGCCATCGCCACCGCGCGGACCGCGCGCCGGCTGGCGGACTTGGACCGGGACTTGATCGAGCATAACGGTGTTTCGAAGCGCGAGGCGCAACAGGCCGAAACGGACGCCGTCAACGCGGAGGCTGATCGCGAGGCCGCCTTGCAATCGCTGGTATCCCTGAATGTGCCCGCGGACATCATCAAAAATATCCAGGAAGGCCGGCCTATTTCGCGTCTCGATGGTGTGATCCGCGCGCCGGTCGCCGGTACGGTTGTGGAGAAGCTCATCACGCCGGGACAGTTGCTGCAGGCCGGCACCACCCCTTGCTTTACCGTGGCCGACCTATCGCGCGTCTGGATCATGGCACAGGTCTTCGGCTCGGACTTGGAATCCGTGCGGGTCGGCGACTCGGCCGACGTGGTAACGGGGATTGGAGCAAATACCTTTTCTGGAGTGGTGGATAACATTTCGGCGTTGGCGGATCCCGGAACGCGATCCGTGGTGGTGCGCGTGGTCGCAAAGAATCCCAAGGATTTCCTGAAGAAGCAGATGTATGTCCGCGTCCTGATTCACGCGCAGCAGGAGAGCACGGGTTTATTGATTCCCGTTTCCGCGGTGTTGCGGGACGATGTGAACTTGCCGTTTGTCTACGCCACGCAGGCGGACGGCAGCTTTGCGCGCCGGCACGTGACCTTGGGATATCGCATCGGCGATCAATACGACATCCCCGATGGCCTCAAGAGCGGCGATGAATTGGTGGTCGACGGAGGCCTCTTTGTTCAGTTCATGCAGAACCAATGAGCGCCGATCCGGCCCCCAACGGCGAGAGCGGGCGTTCAGCGTCGTTCATGAACCGGATCGTCGCCTCTTCATTGCGCCAGGGATTTCTGGTCATTCTCATGACGCTGGTGCTCATCGGCGCCGGGTCGCGCTCGCTGGACCGGCTGCCGGTTGACGCCTATCCGGATTTATCGCCGCCCATCGTTGAACTCATCACGCAGTGGCCGGGGCATGCCGCCGAGGAGGTGGAGCGGCTGATCACGGTGCCGGTGGAACGTGAGATGAACGGTCTTCCGCAGATCGCGACGATCCGTTCGATCTCACTGTACGGGCTCTCGCACGTCATCCTGACATTTCAACATGGCACGGACATCTACTTCGCGCGCCAACAGGTTTTCAACCGCATCGGCGATGTGACGCTTCCGAGCGGCGTGACGCCGTCGCTGGCGCCGCTGTCTTCGCCGTCCGGTCTCATCTACCGCTACGTATTGCAAAGCAGCGACCGCTCGCCGATGGAGCTCAAGACGTTTGAGGATTGGGTCATCGAACCGCAATTCAGGTCCGTCCCGGGCGTGGCGGATGATTCCGGATTTGGCGGCGGCACGATGCAGTATCAAGTGCTGCTCGATCCGGCGAAGGTGGCCTCGGTGGGATTGTCGGTAACGCAGGTGGAAAGTGCTCTAGCGGCCAACAACAGCAACGGCGGCGGCGGATTTTATTCCCAGGGGGGACAGTTCTACTACGTCCGGGGCTTGGGGCTGATGAGCACGCTGGAGGACATCGGCAATGTCGTCCTGGCGGTGAACAAAGGCACGCCGGT
>Ga0210384_10003405_pt1 | contig 18450 bp, 19 predicted proteins | sample IncBWH2MmetaG_FD_160574 | JGI IMG/M metagenome (GOLD analysis project Ga0210384, IMG submission 160574) | Forest soil microbial communities from Barre Woods Harvard Forest LTER site, Petersham, Massachusetts, United States - Inc-BW-H-2-M | ecosystem: Environmental > Terrestrial > Soil >...
CGAGCAACACACCTGCAAAACGCATTGCTTTCATCGAGGTCTCCTTTTGGGAAGGCCCATGCTCCGCCTTCACCTATCAAGACACCGCCACCGGCCTTCGCGTTCACGCCACTTGTCAGAAAAAACGCGTCACTTCAGGGCTTTCTCAAACGATGAGTGAAGCAAACAGGTGATTGGGGATACTTGGTTCGAGCTTGTCGGGGAAACCAGTAGAAACAAATGATACAGGCGAGTCGTTGGCCTATCAAAAAGCTCTTGCGCTGTTTCCGCAGTTGTAGGCTGTCCCAATGTTTTAAAAGGCTCCACCGGCTGATCGCCGCAGCGCACCGATGAAACGTATGTTGCAAACAGGAAGATCAGGTATAGTGGCTCGGGTTGTTTTGTGGAATTTTGGGGCCGCAATGGGAGGAAAGAGCGATGAAGCGCAGAGAAATGCTCGGGACGTTAGTCAGAGGCAGTGCAGCGGTGTTGGCGGGGCCGGCGTTAGCCCGCGCGGCAGCCGGGGCTAACGCTAGTGCCGCGATGTTAAATCGCGGACGCTTCCGGTTGTTTGCAGCCGGCGACAAGACGTATTCGGCGCGCGCGGTGGAACTGGTCCAGCGCGCGACGGTTGTGGATATGCTGGCGCCGCTGTGGATCAGCCCCAGCACCACACGGAAGATGCTCGGCAATCCCGAGAATTTCAAAGCCGAAGATTTTGCGCCGTTCAAGGACTCCGGAATCAACGTTTTTCACATTGCGATTGGTATTGGCGGTCCCGACGCTTATGTGGAATGCTTGAAGTTTCTCTCCGGCTACAACAGTTTTCTGGCGCGGCATGACGGCTGGTTCGAACGCGTGGACACTCCGGCGCGCCTCGATGGAATCAAGGCGTCTGGAAAAGTCGGCGTGTTGCTGGGTTTACAGGATTCGGAGCACTTTCGCAACGTCGATGATGTCGATTATTTCTACGGACTCGGCCAGCGCGTTTCGCAATTAACCTACAACGCGCGCACCCTGATCGGAAACGGCTCGACCGAGCGCCGCGACGAAGGGCTCTCGGATTTCGGCGTTGCCATCGTCGAGCGCATGAACAAAGTCGGCATGGCCGTCGACGTCTCCCATTGCGGCGACCGCACCACGCTGGACGCGTTTGAAATGTCGAAAAAGCCGGTACTCATCACGCATTCCAATTGCCGCGCGCTCAACCCGAATCATCCGCGCTGCAAGACCGACGAGGCCATCAAGGCCATGGCAGCCAAGGGCGGAGTCATGGGCATTACCGAAGTGCGCATGTTCGTCAGCGCCAAAGAGCCAACCACGGTCGACAGCATGCTCGATCATTTCGACTACGTGGCCAAGCTGGTCGGCGTCGAGCATCTCGGCGTGGGCAGCGACATCGACCTGATCGGCTACGACGGCATGCCCCCCGAAGAATTGAAACAACTCAAATCCGGCTACAAAGGCAGCTACGGCTTCCGCGACAAAGTCGATCTGGACGGCTACAACTTCGCCAAGCGGCCTCTCGACCTGGCCGAAGGCTTGATCCGCCGCAACTACAGCGACCCCAACGTCGAGCTAATCCTAGGCGGCAATTTCCGCCGCGCCCTAAAGCAAATCTGGACCACTTAGCGCGGCCACACCGCGGCCGTGAACGACTTTATCATGCGGAAACCGAGGCGTTCGTAAAGCTGCACGGCGGTGCGGTTGTCCGACGTAACCGTCAGCGTCAATTCGCGGAATTTCATGGAGCGCAGCGCATCGGCGGAGGTGAGCATCAACGTGCGTCCAATGCCGTGGCCCTGATAACCGGGCTGCACGCAAATCTGCGTGGTGTGCCCAACCCCCGGACATACTTCGCTCGTGAGCACCGCCCCGATCAGGTCGTCGCTGCCCGGCTGGTGCAGCACGAAGGAAGCTCCGGGAACAAAATTGCCGCACCCGGGCAGCAGAATAATGTTTTTCAGAAAGCGCAGCGCGCCGGTGCGGCTGCGGTACTGATCATTGATTTCACCATCGACGTGATCGGCATACGCCAGAAAGATCAGCTTCGCGCAGGATTCAAAATAGCGGTCGTTCCAGCGTGTCAGCCGCATGCCCGCCGGAGCAGGAGGGAGCGCGACAGGCGCCTGCGCGAGATCGAGAAGCATGAATTGGCGCGTGTACAGGCGGAAACCCTGCTCGCGCAGCGTGGGCTCGACAGGTCCGCTGAAAGGCATCAGTTGCGCTTCGACACGCAAGAGATGCGGGAGCGCGCGCATGTGAAAGAGCATTTCTTCCAGCAAGCGCGGACCAATACTGGACTTGGCGTACTTTGCCGAGACGTACAAACCGCCGATGAGCCCTTTCTGCTCTTCCAGCACATAGAACGAGTAGCCGGCAGCCACGCCGTTGTCGATAGCCACGCAACCGGCCAGAGCGTGTGCGTCCAGAAAGCGCTTGATCAGGTCCAGTGCGCCGCGATAGTCCCAGTGCAGATCGTCGCGCCAGTGGCGCGCTTCTTCCTCGAGCAACGGCTCGAGCTGGCGGACTGAGGTTTGGCGAAGGTCGATGATATTCATGGAGGAACGAGCGGGTAGCGCGACCCCTGCCGCGCACGAACATGATAGCCGAAATGCAATGGCTCAGAAGAGCGAAGCGGTGAACGAAGCGCGCTTAGGAGGTAAGAAATAGGATACACATGGGACACAAGACGGGCGCTTTCCCGAATTGGAAGTGTGCCAAGCGTGATAGCATTTTGGCGTAACGCTGCAATTGTGAGGAATTTGTGGGCGCAATGCGCCGCTAGCCCAGCGGACGCACAGAGCACGAATGTCGATCCTTTTCGAACTACGCTATCCCACTAAATGGTATACCAAGCTGTTGACGGCGGTGCTGGCGCTGGCGTTTTTTGCGGTGCTGGCGACCTCCGCAATCGCGGGTTTTCTGGTCTACCGCATCGTCAAGCCGCAGCGCACCAGTACGGAAATCAGCATGGCGAGTTTTCCGGGCCGGCCGGACGCGGTGGAATTTGAGGTCCCGGGCCTGGGCAAGCGCGAAGGCTGGTTTTTCCCCGGGCTGCGCAGCGCGCCGACTATCGTTCTTTGCCACGGCTACGGATCGAGCCGCGGGGAATTGCTGACCCTGGAATCGACGCTGCAGGACCATCAGTACAACGTGTTTATTTTTGATTTTGCGGCGCATGGAGCGAATGCCGGCGTGACCACCTTCGGCTTCCGCGAAGCCGATGAAGTCCGTGCCGCTCTCGACGCGCTGGCAGCGCGCGACGATGTGGATGCCACCCGCTTCGGGTTGTGGGGCTACAACCTGGGAGCTTACGCGGCGCTCCGCGAAGCGGAAACAGACAAACGCATCCGCGCGCTGGTGCTCGATTCCACCTACGACAGGCCCGAACAGATGGTGCGAGTTGGCGTCGAGAAGAACGGCCTCGGCGGCTTTCCCCTGATGGTGCGCGCGGCGCAATTGAGCTTCGAATACCTGAACTATCCGCACCGCAATGATCCGCCGCTTTCCACCAAGCTCAATGCGATTGCCGGCGTGCCAACACTGTATATCCAGGCGGTAGACGATCCCGAACTGGCCGAGACCACGCGCCAACTATTCTTGCGTGCGCCCGAGCCCCGGGAGCAAGCCATCATCGCCCACGGAAATTTCGCCCTCATGAACGACGAAGACAAGCGCGCCTACGAGAACCGCGTAGTCGCCTTCTATCTATCGAAGCTCCCCGCCACCCGAAAAATCGTTCAGTGATGGTCTTCAGCTAATTGCGGCGTGATCCGATAGAGAAAAAAACCAGTCTTCTGTAGATCAAACGGTATTTCCTCACACTTAAACTCTTGACCGATAATGCTTGCGCACATCCTACTGCCCGCCAAAAGATAACCGGCGCGCGAATTCTGGCGATCCCACCCCGCAATTTCCGTGTGCAAGTAAAAGCTCAAGCTATAGCGCTGCGCACGACTCATCGTCTGGACCGCGAGCTCCGTGGCAGGAATCTGACGCTGCCGAAGTTCCTGAGCGAGCGACCTGCCCGACGGATCCCAATAGAAGATGGATGACAGGTACTTGTTGCTGGTCATTACGGCGAGAAGAACCGGCAAGACGCAGCAAGCTGCCACCGCAGCCGCTTTATTCCCCGCGGACCGCAGTCCAACGGCAAATACTAAATTCGCGACACTAAGAACGCCAAAAACTAGCCCCGCGGCAATTCCAAAGTTTATGTTGCCACGCGAGACCTGCGACGCGACGGATTCGGTGAGCGCAAAGCACGCCGCAAAAAACAGCGCCGCGCTCAGGAGCGTCAGCGAGAGTGACTTCGCCACCCGCTCAGCCAGGACAAACCACGCTTGCGTCATCAGCAGAACGATCACCGGCATAGCCGGGAGGATGTAGCCGGGCAGCTTGGATTTGGAGATAGAGAAGAAGAGGACGCAGAAGCCGGCCCAGCAGAGGAGGAAGCAGGTGGCTGCGCTGATGGTCCGGGCGCGCCAGAGATGAACTGCGCCGGTGACTGCCGACCAGAGCAACAGCGCCGTCCAGGGCAAGAGCGCGATGAGCAGCACCGCAGCGTAATACCAGAACGGCTGGATGTGCTGGAATTCTGGCGTGAGGAAGCGCTTGAAATTGTGTTCGATGATGAAGATGTGGAAGAAATCGGGATTGCGGCGGGCGCACAGGATGTACCAGGGCAGCGCGGTGAGGCAGAAGGCGGCGATGGCGGCCGGATGCAAAAGGCGGAAAGCGTCACGCCAGCGTTTGGTGAAGAGCGCCCAGAAGAAAACGGCGCCGCCGGAAAGGATCAGCGCGGCAGGACCTTTCGCGAGCACGGCGAGCCCAAGGAAAGAGCCGAACAGGGCAGCGCAGAGTACGCCTGATAGTGGAGCCCTGTTGACATCTGGCGCAGCAAGCTGCCCTGCTACAAGAGCGGGGGGCGTGGTCAGGCGCAGGATCGTCGCCGCGGCTACCAGTGCGAGGGTCAGCGTGGCGGAGAACAGCATGTCGGTGGAGGCGGCGTGTGAGAAGCCAATCATCGCCACGCTGGTGGGAAGCAGCAGCAGCAGCCAGCGCGCGGTCTCCGCGCCATAGAGACGCAGCGTGAGCCAGGCAAGCGCGAGCGTCGCGAGCAACGCAGCGACGGCGCTGGGCAGCCGTGCCGCAGCTTCGCTGACGCCAAAAAGTTTGAAGCTGAGCGCTGCAGACCAATAGTACAGCGGCGGCTTCTCGAACCACGGCTTGCCGTAGAGCCGCGGAGTGATCCAGTCCCCGCTTTCCGCCATGTCTCGCGCGATCCAGGCGTAGCGCGGCTCGTCCGGCCCAACAAATCCGATAGCGCCCAGATGGCTGAAATAGCAGACGTACAGAGTGGCGCAGACAAGCGCCGGCCATGCGATGCGAGCGACCGAAGAAGATGGCATTGCCTTGGATGGCCAGGCCGGAGCAGAGTCCACGAGGCCCGAGTTTAGCATGAGGCGCGCCGCCGCTCGTATCTGCGACGTCCTATCTATATCTATAAGCGCGCACCCCGGAACACAACCACTCACTGCGGTTACGGCGCGCTTACCACAGGCAGCTCGATAAAGCTGGCTTGGTTCGGGGAGTGGTAGACGCGCTGCAGCGCTTTCCGATAATCGCCCGGCTTGGCCCAAAAAATATTGGCCACGAAAGTTTGCGGGTTGCGATCGTAGAGTGGGAACCAGCTCGACTGGATCTGCACCATGATGCGATGCCCGGGCAGAAACACATGATTCGCGGTCGGCAGCAAAAACTTATAAAGCAAAGGTTTATCGGCCGCCACCGGCGCAGGCTTTTCCAGGCTCTCGCGATACCGGCCCCGGAAAATGTCGGCCGAAATCATGAGTTGATAGCCGCCCATCTGCGCATCACCGGCCACTTCGTCGGGATACACGTCGATGAGCTTCACCACCCAGTCGGAATCGGTCCCGCTGGTCGAAGCGATCAGATTCGCAACCGGCTGCCCGCTGATTTTCGTCGGCACTGTCAACACGTCGCTGCTAAACACCAGCACATCCGGCCGCCCCGATGCTTCCCGCTGGTCGTCCACCAGCCACAGCGGCCAGGTTAATCCGTGATCGTAGCCGACTTGCTGCGAAGGCCGCGCGCGATAGGGAACCGGCTTCGCTGGATCAGAAACATATTCATCAAACGCCGCGTCACCACTCTTCGGCGCAGAAAAACTCAACTTCAGCCCCGCGTTGAAATACAGCGGCGTGGCCTTCGGCGCGCAACCGCTAGCACAGCCCGATGGCCAGGAATTCAGCCTCCGCCATGTATTCGTTCCGGTTTCGAAAGCCGATACGGGCGGCACCTCCGATTTCGGCGCGTCATCTTTTAAGTAGTGCGCGAGGAAGGGCGCCAGAATCTCGCGCATAAAATACGTCCCCGTCGCGCTGCCGAATTTCAGTGCGCCCAGCGAACTGGCCTCTTCGATTTCTTGCCCGTGATGCCACGGCCCCATCACCAGAAACACTTTGTCGTTGTTCGTATCCTTCGGCTTGATCGCTTTATAAAGCGCCAGCGCGCCGTAAATATCTTCCTGATCCCACAAGCTGTCGACAATCATCACCGGCACTTTCAGCGGCTGTGCCGCCAAAATCTTATCCATGGCCTGATCGCGCCAGAACGCGTCGTAACTCGGATGCTCCAGAATCTTCCGCCAGAAGCCTACCTGCTCGGTGCCGTGCCGCCGTCCCAGCTCGCCCGCCGACGTCGCTTCCATATACAAGTCGTAGTCGTCCAGATGATTGCGCCACCATTTTGCGCTGTTGTCCCGCGTCGCCGCTTGCTCGTAGATGTATGGCAGATTCTGCTGCCGGAAGGCGCCGTTGTGGAACCAGTCGTCGCCCATCCACCCGTCCACCATCGGATTCATCGGCACGGAAACTTTCAGCGCCGGATGCGGATTTACCAGCGCCATCAACGGCGTAAACCCATCGTAAGAAATTCCGATGATGCCCACTTTCCCATTCGATTCCGGAATATTTTTCACCAGCCAGTCGATGGTGTCGTAAGTGTCGGTTGAATGATCCACCGGCGTCGGATTCTGTGGCCCGTGCAGCGGCCGGTTCATTACGTAATCTCCCTCGGAGCCGTACTTTCCGCGCACGTCCTGTACTGCGCGAATGTACCCGCCTTCGACGATCACTTCCGTGGCGTTGTCGTAGCCGGTCAGAATCGGGCCGAGGTGCGGACTGTCCGCGTGGCTGGTCAGCTCCGTGGCGTTATAAGGCGTGCGCGTCAGCAGAATCGGCGCGTGGCTCGCACCCTTCGGCACGATGATCACCGTGTGCAGTTTTACGCCGTCGCGCATCGCGATCATCACGTCCGTCTTCACGTAATCGAAGCTGTCTGCCACTACCTTGAATTGCGCCGGCGTTTCGCTCGGGTACTCCGGATATTTCGGCGCCGGAGCTGGCGCTTGCGCTACCGCTAGACTGGCGAAGGACAGAGCGGCGAATGCGGGCGCGAGCAAAGCGGTCGCGCGAAAACTGCCAAGCGAATTCATTTTATTTCCTCAGAAGTGGAGAAGATTAAGGACGCCCAAGCGCCCGTCACAGCTAAGAACGCGAATGCGTGCGAATTGTATGCGCAGAGCCGTGGTTCGGCAAGCGCAGTGCCGCTTCTGTCAGTTGATTCGGCGCGCGATGGCGATTTTCGCTTGGCCGAGCACGTGCTCGACTTGCGTCTCGCGCAGCCGCGAAGCGTCGTACTCGAACGACAGCAACTTTGTCGCTTCGTCGTAATGGAAGCTGCGCAAGCCGTAAGTGTTCGCAAACAAGCCAAGATCGGTGAACTGCTCGTTGGTCGGCGGCTGCTGCAATTCGTAAGTGACTTGGACAAGGGTCATAGCCGGCCATTATACCAGCCTCTGCCAGGCGAGAATCACCGCCAGCCATTCCTTTGTAGTGGCGCAGCTTGCTGCGCCAGTCTGACGCTTTGACAAATATAGGGGATAGGGGTATGTATAGGGGGTGAGGGTATAGCAACATGAGAGCCAGAACTCCCGGAAAGCAACCGGCCAGATCCGGCGAGCCCGCTGCTTGCGCTTGCGCCAACGACGCAGGGCGCAAAGCCGTGGCCGTCGACCCGCAGATCAAGGAAGCCAACCGCCATCGGCTAGCCCGGATCGAAGGGCAAGTCCGCGGCTTGCAAAAAATGGTCGACGCCGACCGCTACTGCGCGGACATCATCACACAAATTGCCTCGGTGCAAGAGGCGCTGCGCGGCGTAGCGCGCAACCTGATGAAGAATCACTTGCATCATTGCGCCGCCAAAGCCCTGAAAAGCGGCAAGCCCGGCGAAACCGAAGCGATGTACGAAGAATTGCTCGAGCTGGTTTACAAGCACCTACGCTAAAGCACCGTCACTGATGGGGCGCAGCACTGCTGCGTCCCGTCTTGGCAAGATTTCAGAATTAAAGCAGCATCCGTCGGGAAAAAAACAAAAATGCAATCACCAAAACCGAACGAAACATCACTCCCCGTGGTGCCAGGCCCACCAAGGCAAAAAGATCCCGTCTGCGCCATGGCGGTCGATCCCACCAAAGCCGCTGCCCGGGTCGACCACGCGGGCCAAGCGTATTTCTTCTGCTCCAAACGCTGCGCCGACCGCTTCTCCGCCGACCCGCAGAAATTCCTCGCTGCGCCAGCCAGCGCCACAATGGAATCCGCTTCGCCGCAACATCCTGCTGCTGCCGATTCGATCGCAGCGCAGCCCGCCAAACCCGGCGTCCGCTACACCTGCCCCATGCACCCCGAAATCATCCAAATCGGCCCAGGCACCTGCCCGATCTGCGGCATGGCCCTCGAACCGATGGACGTTTTCGCCGACGTCGAAGCCGATCCCGAATACGATTCCATGCTGCACCGTTTTTGGGCCTCCGCCGCTCTTTCCGCGCCGTTGCTGGCGCTGGCCATGGCTGGCGAATGGATTCATTTGCCGTTCTCCGCCGCCGCTAAGAATTGGCTCGAGCTGGCGCTGGCCACTCCGGTCGTGATGTGGGGCGGCTGGCCGTTTTTCGTGCGCTTCTGGCAATCGCTGGTAAATCGCAGCCCGAATATGTTCACGCTGATCGGGTTGGGAACCGGCGCCGCGTATCTGGAGAGTTTAGTCGGCGTGCTTTTTCCGCAATGGTTCCCGGTCTCCATCCGGGGAATGGATGGTGCCGTTCCGGTTTATTTCGAAGCAGCGGCGGTAATCACCACGCTGGTGCTGCTCGGGCAAGTGCTGGAGCTGCGCGCGCGCCAGAAAACCAGCGGAGCCATCCGCGCGCTGCTGAATCTCGCTCCGCAGCAGGCGCATTTGCTCGCCGCGGATGGCAGCGAGAAAGACGTGCAGCTCGATGTCGTGAAGCCCGGCGACCGCTTGCGTGTCCGTCCAGGCGAGCGCGTTCCCGTAGACGGCGTGGTGCGCGACGGCGCGAGCGCCGTGGACGAATCGATGGTCACGGGCGAGCCGATGCCCGTCGAGAAGAGCGCGGGCGATCTAGTGACCGGCGGCACGCTGAATGCCAGCGGCAGCTTGGTGATGGAAGCGCAACGCGTTGGCAGCGAGACCACGCTCGCGCAAATTGTCAAGCTGGTCAGCGAAGCGCAACGCAGCCGCGCGCCGATGCAAAAGCTCGCGGATCAAGTTGCCGGATATTTTGTCCCGGCCGTTGTCCTCATTACCGTCCTCGCTTTCGCCGGCTGGATGTTGTTCGGTCCCGAGCCGCGGTTTGCGCATGCATTGGTCGCCGCCGTGTCTGTGCTCATCATCGCGTGCCCGTGCGCCCTTGGCCTGGCCACGCCCATGTCCATCATGGTGGCTGTCGGCCGCGGCGCGCACGCCGGCGTGCTCGTGCGCAACGCCGGAGCCCTCGAAACGCTCGCCAAAGTCGACACCCTGGTGGTCGACAAGACCGGCACACTCACCGAAGGCAAGCCGCAAGTCGCCACGATTGCGGTTTTGCCAGACAGTGGCGTCTCGAAAGATGGTCTGCTGTGGCTCGCGGCCAGCGTCGAACGATCAAGCGAACATCCTCTGGCGCGCGCCATTGTGCGCAAGGCCGAAGGGCAAGGCGTGGAACTTGCCGAAGCCAAGGATTTTCAGTCGTTCGCGGGCGGCGGAGTGCAAGGCCGCGTCCTGGATGACCTCGTTTTGGTCGGTACCATGAAATTCCTGCTGGAGCACAAGGTCAGCGCGACCGCAGATTCCAAGTTGCAAATCGATTTCGGTGTGGACGCTCCTTCATCCTCGTCCATCGTGTTCGTTGCAGTCGATGGAAACTTGGCGGGAGCGATTGCGCTAACGGATCGCCTGAAAGCATCGGCGCCCGAAGCTGTGAGCGCGCTGAAAGCGGAAGGTCTGCGGATTCACATTGTCACCGGCGATCATCGCGGCGCGGCTGCAATGATCGCGAAAAAACTCGGCCTCACCGATATCGAAGGGGAAGCGCGGCCCGAGCAGAAAGCCGAAATCGTCCTGCGTCTGAAAAAAGAAGGCCGCATCGTAGCGATGGCGGGCGACGGCATAAATGATGCGCCAGCGCTGGCTGCGGCCGATGTCGGCATCGCCATGGGCACGGGCACGGATGTCGCCATCGAAAGCGCGGGCATTGTGCTGCTCAAAGGCGATCTGCGTGGGATTGTCCGAGCACGTAGACTGAGCCGCGCGACCGTGCGTAACATCCGGCAAAACTTGACCTTCGCTTTTCTCTACAACATCATCGGCATTCCCGTCGCCGCCGGCGTCTTCTTCCCATTTTTCGGCTGGCTGCTCAGCCCCATGCTCGCTAGTGCAGCGATGAGTTTCAGTTCCGTTTCCGTCATCACCAATGCACTGCGCTTGAAAAACGCACGCCTCGAATAGCTCGGCTGCTGCTTACATCGGCTTGGGCTGCAGCAACGCGTAATGATTGCCGCACAAGTCTTGAAAGACCGCCTCAATTCCGTAAGGACGATCCTGCGGAGTTTGCGTGAACTTGACGCCACGGCCCTTCAGCTCTTCGTAAGTAGCCTGGCAATTCTCGGTTTCTGCGACGCAGGTGGCATTCTTACCCACCAGATCCGGAAACCACGACGCCAGTAGAAACTGCACTTCGCTTTGCTTCTTGGGCGCGATGGTCAGCCAGCGAATCCCCGGTGCTGACAGATCCATACGCTTTTCGTAGCCGAGCTTTTCGGTGAACCACTTGAGCGCTTCGTCCTGATTTACCACCGCGATGGTGACGGTCGCGATCTTATTGATGCCTGGCATAGTTTCCTCCAACGAAAGTGACAGTCGAGTTGAAGCGTATGCGCCACGCGGAAGGGATGCTTCTCGATTCTTGCGGTTTTGCGGTGCGGATCGCGGACTAAGACTGGCCGAGCAGGGAGTCGAAATAGGCTAGCATGTCCGGCGAATCCCACCGCTGGAAGCCGATGAATTTGCGGGCGATTTTGCCGTGGCGGTCGATCACGTAGGTTTCCGGGTAAAACGAAGTGCCGTAGGTGCGGGCGATTTCCGAGATGGTGCCTTTGGTTGCAGGATCGCGATAGGTGGGGAAGGCGACGTTTTCGGTGCGCAGGAATTGTGCGTAAGCGTCGGGATCTTCGTCGGCGCTAACGCCCAGAATCACGCCGTTGTGGGACTGGATGTGCTGCTGCAGTTTGTTGAGCGCGGGCGTCTCGTCTTTGCAGGGCGGGCACCAACTGGCCCAGAAATTCAGGATCACCACTTTGCCGCGCAAGTCGGACAGGTGTTGCGGCTTGCCATCGAGCGTAAGCGCAAAATTCTCCGCGGTTTTCCCGGCGATCGACGGTTCGCCCTGGCGGTAGGCAGGCAGAGCGAACAACACCAACACGCCCGCGAAAAGGCCGACTCCAGCCCAGAGGGCCAGCTTGCGAAGAAGATTCCGCTGCATAGTTAGAATGCTATACTAACGTATCCGCATGGGATCGGAAACCGGTCCTCCCACCGCTCATGACTGAAGAGAACAACGCAACCGCGGCTACAACTTTGGCGCCCGTTTCCGCGCCGGATTCCGCGCTAGTTTCGGCGGGCGTTGCCGCGCCCGTTTCGGCAATTGTTCCGGCGCGCAACGAAGAGGCGGTGATCGCAGCGTGCGCGGAGTCGCTTGCTGCGCAGCGGGAAATCAGCGAAGTGATCGTCGTGAACGACCAGTCGAGCGACCGGACGGCGGAAATTGTGCGCCAGCTTGCCGCGCGAAATCCGAAGGTGCGTTTGCTGGAAACGAATGGACCGCTGCAAGGCTGGGTCGGCAAGAACTATGCGGTTGCGGTCGGAGCGCGCGAGGCGAAAGGCGAATGGCTGCTGTTTACGGATGCGGATGCCGAGCATCTTGCGGGATCGACAGCGCAGGCACTTGAGAAAGTGCGTGAGAGCGGCGCGGCGCTGGTCTCTTTTTCACCGGAGCAAATTACCGAACGATGGTATGAGCGGGCGCTGATTCCGTTCGTGTATTGCCGGCTGGCGAAATTGTATTCGTACGAAGCGGTGAATGACGAGAACAAGCCGGCCGCCGCGGCGAACGGGCAGTATCTGATGATCCGGCGCGATGTGTACGATGCGATTGGCGGGCACGCGAGCGTGGCGGGCGAAGTGCTGGAAGATGTGGCGCTGGCGCGGTCCGTGAAGCGGGGCGGATTTCGTTTGTGGTTTGGCTCGGGGCGCGGCATGGTGCGCGTGCGCATGTACCGGTCGCTCGCGGCGATGTGGGAAGGGTGGAAGAAGAATCTCTACCGGCTGATCGGCGGAACGCCGCGGGCGTTGCTGAGCGAGTTGGACGCCGCGCTGCCGTGGATGATCGTGCTGGTGCTGCTGATCGGAATCAAAGTGCCGTGGGCGTTATTTCTTTGCGTGCTTTTGCTTTTGGCGCGGCAACTTTCTTATGGAACGGAGTTGGTGCGCAACGGATATCCTTTTTCGTACATCACCTACTATTTGCCGGCGGTAGTCTTGTATGTGGGCGCGCTGTTCGCATCGTATCGAGCGCATGCGAAGGGACGCTTGCAGTGGAAGGGCCGCGAATACCAGATGGAAGCGCCGGAAACTTCAGGGAAGTAGTTTCGCCGGTTGTTTTTGGAAAAGTAGAGGAAGAAGAGCGATGGTGCTGTTGACCAGAAAAATTGAGTTTTCGGCTTCGCATGTGTACCACAATCCGGCATTTTCGCCGGAGGAGAATAAACGTGTCTTTGGGAAGTGCAACAACCCGCATGGCCACGGGCACAACTACACCTTGGAAGTGACTGTTGCGGGCGAACCCGATCTGACGACAGGCATGGTGCTGGATTTGAAGGAACTGAAAGCGATTCTGGAACGCGAAGTGATGCAGCGGATGGATCATCGCTTTCTCAACAAAGAAGTACCGGAATTAGCCGGGAAAATTCCGACGTGCGAAAACATCGCGCGCGTTATTTGGGACTTGCTGGAGCCGAAAATCACGCAGGGGCGGCTGCACCGCGTGCGGTTGTACGAGACGGCGGACCTGTTCGCGGATTGTTACCGCGATGGCGCTTGCGCATCTAATGGTACAGGGCGCTGATGGAGAACTGCGTAAAGACGGAATTGGGACGACGGTATCGCTTCGCGGCGTCGCACCGGTTGCACAACGATCGGCTGAGCGAAGCGGAGAATTGGCGCCTCTACGGCAAGTGCAACAATCCGTACGGACACGGACATAATTATGTGGTTGAGGTCTTGGTATCGGGAAACGTGGACCCGGCGACGGGCATGATAGCGAATCTAGCGGATCTGGATGGCTTTGTGGAAAGGGAAGTGCTCGAGCCGTTCGATCATAAATCGCTGAACGAAGATGTGGCGGTGTTCCGCGAGCGCGTGCCCACTACCGAGAATTTGTGCATTGAGATTTACGAGCGCTTGAAATCGTTTCCGAAGGCCAAGCTCGAGCGTGTTCGCGTCGAAGAGACGTCGAACAACAGCTTCGAGTACGCCGGAGAGAATGCTGAGGACCTATTGCCGTGAACAAGCCGACGGAAGAAATCCTGCTGAACGAGAAGAAAGAGCTGGACGCGAAAACGATCGCGTGCCACCTGCGCGAGATCATCAAACTGGTGGGCGAAGATCCCAGCCGCGAAGGCCTGCGCAAGACGCCGGAGCGGTTCGAGAAAGCGCTGAAGTTTCTCACCAGCGGCTATCACCAGAATATCGACCACGTATTTAACGGGGCGACGTTCAGCGTGACGTACGACGAGATGGTGGTGGTAAAGGACATCGAATTTTTCAGCTTGTGCGAGCATCATCTGCTGCCATTTTTCGGCAAGGCGCATGTAGCGTATTTGCCGGAGAAGCGCGTGCTGGGCTTGAGCAAGATCGCGCGCCTGGTGAATATGTTTGCGCGACGGCTGCAGATTCAGGAGCGCATGACCAGCCAAATCGCGCAAGCGCTCGAAGAGAAGTTGGCACCGCAGGGCGTCGGGGTGATCATCGAAGCGCGACATTTGTGCATGCAGATGCGCGGCGTGGAAAAGCAGCACGGGCAAGCGGTGACCAGCGCGATGCTGGGCGCTTTCCGACACAACAAGCAGACGCGGGATGAGTTCCTGGCGTTGATGCGATCGAAGAACGCTTAGGAAGTCGACACTTAACAGTCGACCGTCAAGAGCGCGCCGGGGCTGTGTTCACCTCTTTTCAGCGCGATGATGGTAATTCCGGGCGCCAAGGCGGTACGCCCCTGCCCCTGTTTTTAAGTGTTCACTCTGAGGACAGTTGCAGTCGCGCTCCCGGTAAAGGCATCGATGGAGTTTGATTCGGTTATGGGGAATCCGGTTACCGTTTTGGACTACGACCCCAATTGGCCGGGACTCTTTCAGTCCCTCCGCAAACGAATCGCCGATGCACTCGGTAGCATAGCGGCGGCCATTGAGCACGTTGGCAGCACTGCCGTTCCTGATCTGCCAGCAAAGCCGATCATCGACATCGATGTGCTGTTGGCATGCGAAACGATGCTTCCCGCGGCCATCGAGCGCCTCGCAAGCTTGGGCTATATCCATCGGGGAAACCTGGGCGTCCCCGAGCGCGAGGCTTTTTTTGCACCCGCCAATGATCCTCCGCATCACCTTTACGTTTGCCCACCTTCGAGTGCCGAGTTCCGAAGGCATATGGCCTTCAGAGATTACCTCCGTGCTCACCCACAGGACGCGAAAACCTATGGCGACCTGAAGATCGCACTCGCCGAGCGGTTCCGGCAAGACCGGCCGGCGTACCACACTGCAAAGGGTGAGTTTGTGGCGGAAATGACCAGGCGGGGGATCGATATTCAGAAAAAGTGATCCACGGAGCCAAACAAATTATTGCCCTTGTAATTGTTCATTCTGAAGGCAGTTACAGTCTCGGCGGCTCCAGTTCATCCATTTACACTTCAAGTAACACTTTAAGGTCCCGGTCTTCGTCCTAGGTGGCGTCCCCGGTTTTTCGCAAAAGAGTGCGCAAGGCATTGCAGTGAAAGAAGTTACGTTGCGCTCTGGTGCGATAGAGTGCAGCAAGAGTGCGTATTGATTCGACCTGGCCGCAGTTTACGCTCTTGGCCTAGTTTTGCACTGAAGAACGCAGGGAGATCCGGCGACGAAAGTGGATTCCGGGGCGCGAGCGAGGGGCGCAAAATGACTGGAACCCATTATAACACAGTTACTTAATTTATCAATCTATAAATAGCTGCATGGCATACCGGCCTTGCGCACGGTTGGGGGATTGCTTTGGCGTTAGAGTTTGCGGATTAGTTGGTGGAGGAACTCGGCCAGGTGGGCGGCTTGTTGGAGTTCCTGGGGACCAAGGGTTTGTAGGGCTTGGGCCAGGATTTCGACTCGGCGGCGGCGGCCTTCCTGGAGGAGCTTGGTGCCTTTTACGGTGGGTTCGAGGCGGACGCGGCGCTTGTCGTCGGTGGTTTTGCGGCGTACCAAGCCGGAGCGCACCAGGCCGGTGACGATGCGGCTCATCGTGGGTGGGCGGACTTGTTCGGCTTCGGCCAGTTCCCCGAGGGAGCGTGGGCCGCCGAAGACTAAAACCGAGAGAGCGGAAAGCTGGGCTGGGCCGACTCCGCTAAGGGAATCGCGGGCGCGGACGCGGCGGAGCAAATGGATGGCGGCCGAATGAAGCTGGTCGCCGATCTGGACGGGGTCGGGAGCGGAGAATATTTGCTGCTTGCTTTCGGTCATGGAATATAGTTAGCTATGCTAACAAATCTTCTCCCGGAGGCAAAGAGTATGACCATTGCACAAAACACGGCGCTGACGCGCATCGGCCAGATCGCTATCAATGCCCAGGACGTGGACCGCGCTACGGCATTCTACCGCGACGTGCTGGGATTGCCTCATTTGTTCCGTGCGGGGCAACTTTCGTTTTTCGATTGCGGCGGGGTGCGGCTGATGCTGGACAAAGCGGAGAAGCCGGAGTTCGATCATGCGAGCTCGATTTTGTATTTTCAGGTGGCGGACATTCAGGCGACTTACGAGCGGCTGAAGACAGCGGGAACAAAATTCGAGGATACGCCGCATCTGCTGGCGCGGATGCCGAAGCACGATTTGTGGATGACGTTTTTCCGGGACAGCGAGGCGAATCTGCTGGCGCTGATGAGCGAAGTGGCGCGTCCGGCGTAGCAACGTCCGAGGTCCAGCAAAGTTTATCGTGCGGCGCGGGCGCGGCGAACGCGGTCGCGATTGCCGCAGGTGCGGTCGTTGCACCAGCGCTTGGTGCGGGCTTTGGTGCGGTCGTAGAAGACCCAGCGGCAATCGTGGTTGGCGCAGATTTTGATGCGGGCGACTTGTTCGCTGGTCAGCGTTTGCGCGGCGGACGCGGCGATGCTGGCCAGAATCCAATTCCAATTTGCGTGCAGCGGCGCAAGCTCGGTTCGGTAACCATTTTGGCGCTGGATGAGCTTTTGGCGGACCGGTACGCTGAGAGCGGCGTTGAGTGCGGCGGTTTCGGCGGGGCTGAGCGGCTTTGCAGCGCCGAGTTTTTCGGCGATGGCGCGCAGCACATCGCGCAAGCGTTTCAAGGCGACTAGTGGCGCATGCTGGTGCGGCGCGGGGCGGAACTTCCAATGCTGCAAGAACGAGGCGAGCCACAGCGGGTCGTCGAGGCGGTCGGAGCGGTTGCCGAAGCCGTCCCATTCGAGGGAATTGGCGAGATCAACCCAGGGAGCGACTTTGCCGAAACCATGGGAGCGGAAGATGTTTTCGCGAGTGTTCATAGTAATGAGTTAAAGTGCGTTGACTCGTTACAGCGAATCAGGTACTCTAGGTAACGAGCATAGCAGCGATAGGGCATTACGGCAAGAGCGTTCGCTGCGCCGCCAGGCGGTGAAAGCAAGTGTCCACAAAACCTATGACCACGGGTATCGACGAATTGGCGACGGCGTCCAGCGCTGTCCGGGCGCGGGCACACCGCCTCACGGTAATATTTTGCTTCATCGCCATTTATATCGTTTGGGGTTCGACGTATCTGGCGATTCGTTATGCAGTGGAGACGATTCCGCCGCTGTATACCGCCGGAACCCGACATCTTATCGCAGGAGGTATTCTCCTGGCGTGGTGCCTGCTGAAGGGTTTGCGGCCAACAGCGGCGCAGATACGCGCCAGCGTGGTGATCGGGTTTTTCTTTTTCCTGATCGGGCATGGCTCGTTGCACTGGGCCGAAACGCGGGTGCCCTCGGGCCTGGCTTCGCTGCTGATTGCTACGGAGCCGATTTTTGTGTTCCTGCTGACGTCCGCGGCGAACCGGCGCTGGAAGATGAACGCGCCGCTGCTGGCTGGCGCGCTGTTGGGTTTGGGTGGAGTGGCGCTGTTGATGGGACGCAGCGTGCTGGCGTCGTCGCCGGGAATGTTCACCGGAGCGGTGGCGGTGCTGGTCGGAGCGTTTTCCTGGTCGGTCGGGATCATTTACTCGCGGCGGTCGCATTTATCGGGGAGTCCCCTGCTGCTGTCGGCGCTGTCGTTGCTGGCAGGGTCGGGGATGCTGCTGGCGGCGGGGAGCATTGCTGGAGAATGGCGGGGATTTTCCTTGCACCAGGTGACAGCGCGGTCGTGGTGGGCGCTCGCATATTTGATTGCGTTCGGATCGATTGTGACCTTCACCGCATACAACTGGCTGCTGGAGCATTATTCGCCGACGCTGGTGGCGACGCATACGTATGTCAATCCGATCGTGGCGGTGTTGTTGGGGTGGTTGTTCGCGGGCGAGGCGATTACGTTGAATTTGTTGCTGGCGGCCGGGTTGGTGATTGTGGCGGTGATTTTGGTGGATCGGGGTATGACGCGGCTGGGGGCGGCGGGGCATTAGCAAGGCCAGTGGAGCGTGACGGTGGTTTTGCAGGGCATAAAGTATGCCCCGGCGGGTACAGAGGTAAGAGCGAAGACCCAGGTTCAAAAAGCGAACCTGGGGCACCCGACCGACCCTACAACGGCGGGACGACGTCACAGGAATTTGCCGGGCGAAATAGACCGAAGGTCCGCCTCAGAA
>Ga0210384_10003406_pt1 | contig 18440 bp, 35 predicted proteins | sample IncBWH2MmetaG_FD_160574 | JGI IMG/M metagenome (GOLD analysis project Ga0210384, IMG submission 160574) | Forest soil microbial communities from Barre Woods Harvard Forest LTER site, Petersham, Massachusetts, United States - Inc-BW-H-2-M | ecosystem: Environmental > Terrestrial > Soil >...
GCAGCCTGGGACCATTCGGTGTTCTCGAAGAACCGCGACCGGCTGCTGGAAGGCGACATCGCAGCCAAGTTCCTCGCGGCGGTGCTGGCGCAGCCCAAGGTGAAGAAGCTTCTGTCGAGCGATCACTTCTCGGTCGATGGCACGCTGATCGAAGCCTGGGCCTCGATGAAGAGCGTCAAGCCGAAAGACGGCTCTGGCGAGCCGCCGGCGCAAGGCGGCGGGCGCAATGCCGAAGCGGACTTCCATGGCCAGAAACGCTCGAACGACAGCCATGCTTCGACCACCGACCCCGATGCCAGGCTCTACCGCAAGGGTAAAGGCAAGGAGACGAAGCTGTGCTTCATCGGGCACGGGCTGATGGAGAACCGCCACGGCCTGCTGGTCGACGCCTGCCTGACGCTGGCTGACGGGCATTCCGAACGGGTGGCCGCACTGCACATGATTGAGCCTCGTGCCGACCGACCGACAGCGATCACACTTGGCGCCGACAAAGCCTACGATGCAGAAGACTTCGTCAACGAGCTGCGCTCGATGAACGTGACGCCGCATGTTGCACAGAACACCAGCGGCCGCAGCTCTGCAATTGACGGGCGGACGACCCGGCACGGCGGTTATGCCGTCAGCCAGCGCATCCGCAAGCGGATCGAGGAGGCATTCGGCTGGATCAAGACGATCGGCGGGCAAGAGAAGACCAGCTTCCGTGGCCGTGATCGCGTCGCTTGGGCTTTTACCTTCGCTGCCGCCGCCTACAATCTGGTGCGGCTGCCCAAGCTGATAGCGGAGGCCGGCTGATGGCCACGGTGCCCCGCTTCGCCAAGGCCTTTATCGGCCGCTGGCGCTTCGTCGAAATGGACAACTGGGACAGCGACTTCCTCGATCTTGTCGAAGAGGCGCATCTCACGTTCGAGGGTAAGTCCGACGGTGAAATCGCCTTCGGTGCCCTGAAGGGCTTTCTCGACGTCCGCTACGGCGCGCAAGACGGTTCGGCCTGCGCCGAGTTCTCATGGCAAGGGCACGACGAGAATGACCCCGCCTGCGGTCGCGGATGGGTTATGATCGGCACTGCGGGCAGGCTCGTGGGTCACTTCTACATACACAATAGCGACGATTCAGGCTTCGTTTGCGAACGCGGCTGAGTTCTTCAACAGCCTGCTAGTTTGAGTGCGAGCAAGCCACCATGTTGAGGTGGTCACCGCCCGGTCCGCGGCTTTTGTCGGTGATGAGAACGCCTCATTGCGCTCCCGCCTTCCTCTAAAGGAACGGAGCGGCATCATGCGCCGTCATTTTAAACAGACTGAACCCCTTCAAGATCGCGTCGCTTCTTTCGCTCGGGAGGTCAGGGTGAAAGCTTCTCGGCTTCCACCTGGTAAGGAGAAGTACAACTTGCTCAGGAGAGCCAGGCTTGCCGACATGGCGTCTCAGCTGGACGATTGGGCCAACTCCCCCGGATTACAGCCCCCGACCTAAACGATAAGGCCGCCTTGGTAGGCGGCCTCGTTGTTCAGTTTCGCCCCCACCGCCTAGCGTGTGCGGTCAGCGGCTGCCGGTTACGCCTCCGGTGAAATCGCCACGACGCATGGACGAGCGAAGGCGACGCGCGTTGCGATGAACTCCGCGACGATATCTGCCCGCCGATCCCCGGCCTTGCGGAGTCTGTACAGCCACGATCCAAGCGTCCGGCTCCCTTTGTCGCCGTTGCAGCGCAGGCAGGCCAGCGCCTTGCCATGGGCCAGCGTGCCGCCCTTTGAGCGGGGGTGAATGTGGTCGCGCGTCGGCACGGCCATCGGCTCCCCGCAATAGGCACACGGTTTGCCAATGGCCGCGACCAACTCGGCGCGGCGGATTTCGCGCACTGCGCGATTCTAGGATCGCTGTTTACAGTCGATCAGACTTTTCCTCTGGATTTGGAGAGGAGAGCCGCAATGATCGCCGCGCTCAGCTTGGTTTCGGCCTCCGTGAGCAGTCGGAGCTCTGCGGCTGCCTCTTCTTGCACGTCCTTCAACCGTTGCTTGACGCGCTCAAGCTTTGACGAAGCCCTGTCGAGGGCCAAGCCGACATGCTCGACCAGTTCTGTCTCGTCCGCTTCCACTATCAAACGGGAGCTGCGGAATAGGAGGCACCGCAAATCCGGTCCATTGCGGACGCGAGCTAGACGCGTCGACCCTATGCCTCCGGACAAATTGCCACGAAGGAAACCTGAGGGTTGATGGCCCCAGCGCTAGCCGTCTTGGCGCTGGGGCCGTTTGTCGATTCGCAATCGGCGCGCCCCCCGTCGCTGGAGGAGCACGGGTCAAAAAGTTTGGGAAAAGTGCTCGCTGCGCCAGAGTTCCACATTTTGCGAACGGATTTCCCCCGCTAGTTCTCAAGGGTCCGCGGCGCTGCGCACGTTTGTCTCACAACGGAGCTTGCCCTTGAACATGCCAAAGCGAAAGCAGTCTCCTACGAAGGGGAAGGTCAAATTGGGAAAGCGGATAATGGCCCTCGCGGAAAAGCAGCGCGCGGAGCAAGCGGCCCGCTGTAAAGAGCTGGAGTTGCTGTTCCGGGGCCAAGCCCCCAGATCCAGCACATTGCGTTAGGGTAGCTGCGCGCCTTCGTCGAGAGAGTCACCTTCGACAGCCACAAGCCGGCGGAGAGCTATGACCACCGCTTGCACATTTATGCCGCTCAGGCCAAGACGACTTCATGAACAAATTCGTTGAGCCTCGCCCCTATGCCGACCCCGAAGCCGCTGCGCGCAAGATCGTCGAGTTGGCCAACGCCTTTGTTGTTCGGGTGTTGCTTACGAGAATTTAAGCTGTCGAAGCCCGCGCGGCGACTATATGTTTGATCAGAGGGAACGCTCAGAGGGTGTCCATAACCCGATGAGTGAAGGAAAAGATCGTGATATTGGTTGAAGGAGTCGCGTTCGCACTTGGTGCGCTGATGCTGGCGGTGTCAACGTACCTCATGGCCATCGAAACCATCAGAAAAGCGAAGCGGTCACCGTAAGGTTTCCAGCCTGACATCACAGATGCTGCAGTTCGTTTCCGCCGGGTCACCCATCCTCTTAGGGTAATCTGAGAACGGGCCGATTCGCAATTTTCGGCCGAAATCCCTATGTTTCGGACATGCCCAAATTCGACTTCTGCTTGCCCACCAACGGTAAAGCCGTGCCTGCAGGCCCTGAGTGGCTTCACGAAATCAAATTTGACGGATACCGCCTACGCGTCGAGCGCGACGGCAACCGCGTGCGGTTGATCACCCGAGGCGGTTATGACTGGGCCAAGCGCTTCCCATGGATCGTCGATGCCGCGCTGAAGAACCGACGCAGCCAGTTCGTGATCGATGGCGAGGCCGTGATCCTCAGTATCAACGGCACGTCCGATTTCAACGCGCTGCATTCGCGCAAGCAGAACCACGAAGTCCAGCTCTGCGCCTTCGACGTGCTGGCGATGGACGGGGAAGATTTGCGCGGCCTGCCCCTCTCGAAGCGCAAGACCAACCTAGAGCGCCTATTGCGCGGCCGGTCGGACGGCATCTTCGTCAACCCATTCGAGCAAGGTGCTATAGGGCCCGACCTCCTTCGTGCAGCCTGCGATATCGGCCTCGAGGGTCTGGTGTCCAAGCGCGGCGACAGACCTTACCGCGGCGGCAGGTCAAAGGATTGGATCAAGGTGAAGAACCGGCAGCATCACGCCTTTGACCGGGTCATGGAGGCCAAGGCGTGAACGAGTAAATATGTCGACCAGTGACATCCTCGCACGCCGCGCCGCTAACCTTGCTTCGTATCCTTAATTCCATTCGCGAGTTGCCGGACGTAGGAGCCGCGATAGCGTCACGCTTAGCCGCGCGTCGGCTGTGACGCGTCCTCGCGCGGTTAGGGGTCGCTGCTGCTACTGATAACCTGCGGCGGCCCCGCCTAAATGTCTTGACGAAAACGGTCATGATATCGCGCCGGCCTTGAACCTCCCGCCCACTGCCTAGACGCATTGAAGTGGAGCATGCGGATTGAAAGCTGTGGGCAAGCCGGGCCATGTCATACGGACTTGGCATTGGGATTGCAGGCTTGCCACTGCTGGGGATTGCAGGGCCCAGTTTGAGACAGGGCGCCGCCGGGACATCGTATTTCGAGCGCGGCGGCGCAATTATTTGGGACGACTGGCACAAAGATGCATGTGGCGCGTTGTCAATCATGACCACACAAAATCAGATAGAAATCTTCGCCGCCGTATCCGCCGCACTTTCGGCCGAGCTTAAAGAGCTGAATGCTCAGTGCAAAAAGGCACGATCCGCAGAAACGGCACATCTACGCAACAAGGCGTCGCATTAAGAGCCGCCAGCGTCTCGGACGCTAGCGGCAATCGTTCAGTTTGCGGCCCCGATTGGCTCCATCGCCGCTAGCAGGTCGGCGGCAGCGGCGGGCTTTGGACCATCCCCGGCAATCATGTAGGCCAGCGTCACCATGTAGTCAGCCGGTACGATCAGCTTGGCGACAATGGCCCGGCAAGTCGGATCCATAGGGTCTGGCATGGTGAAGATAAGCCGCCGGTTGGCGCCGATCCTTTCCACCCGGGTCAACTCACCTATGAAAACATCCGGGCCGGAATTGTCGCAGCAGATGTTGTTCCTGCTCATGCTGCGCTCCCCGGGAGCTCGGGCACGACCCGCAGGACCGTCACCGACGCTTTCGTGGGCTCTGGAGCAACGTGCAGCCATATATCAACGAGGTGCTGCAATTCCCGAATCACGGCGTTCGCGTCGGACGCGTTATCCGGGAGCTGTGAAGCCAGCGAGAGGGCGTGTCGTTTGTGCCAATTCTCTGACATCAGACCAGCCCTCCGGCCTTCTCGATCGCTTCAGCCAACGTTGATTGATTTGTGGAGAAGGCGATGGCCGAGGGCAAATGGATCAGCTACCTCCGAGTCAGCACAAAGCGGCAGGGCCGATCAGGCCTTGGCCTCGAGGCGCAGCGCAATTCGGTCGACGAGTATCTCAATGGCGGCAATTGGGCCTTGGTGAAGGAGTTCGTGGAAGTCGAGAGCGGCAAACGCAGCGGCCGGCCAATGCTGGCGGAAGCGTTAAAGACCTGCCGGGCTTATGGCGCAAAGCTTGTCATCGCCAAGCTGGACCGTCTCTCTCGTGATGCGCATTTCCTGCTTGGCCTTGAGAAAGCCGGTGTCGACTTCGTTGCGGTCGACATGCCGAACGCCAATAGGCTCACGGTTGGCATCATGGCGATGGTTGCGGAAGACGAAGGACGAAGGATTTCAGCCCGCACCAAGGACGCCCTTGCAGCCGCAAAACGCCGCGGGAAGAAGCTCGGTGGAGACCGTGGCGTTGTCCCGACTGACAAGGCTCGCGAGTTGGCCACCGCGACTCTCAAGGCACGCGCGGCATCCAGGGCGGCGGATCTGGCACCAATTATCGAGGAGCTCCGCACGGCTGGCGCGGTGACCTTGAGCGCCCGTGCGGCGGGGCTGAACGAAAAGGGGATTCCGACGCCACGAAGCGGCAGTCGCTGGTCGGCGACGCAAGTCGGGCGACTGTTAGCGGCCCTGTGATCGTGTGGAAATCTGGCCGCCTACGCGCGTGAGATGGTTTGGCGCGAGAACAATCGCCGTGTCAGCAATGGTGAGCAGTATTTGATGGCTGCGGACTGTTTTGCAGCACCCGGTCTCGCGCCAGTGGAAGGGTATTGGCAGCGAACCGCTACTTAGGACCCGTTTCGCCAAATCGCAACTTATGGTTTATTTACCACAGTTGAACCGATAACCGACTTGTAATGACTACGAGGAACTAAGGGTGTTGACATCTGTTAACAGCGCGCTAATTGTTTGGTGCAAGCATGGCAGATAGGCCAAAGCACCCGAAGAAGGAAGTGGAAGATGCCGTTTCTTTCGCAGAATCAAAGGGTTGGCGTTGGAGAAAAATGGGCCACTGGGGCCGATTGTTCTGTGCCCATGCTGACCGGGACGGATGCCAGGTGGGAGTTAATGGAACTCCGAAGAATGCTGGAGATCACGCTCGGCAAATCCTTCGCGCGGTAGAACGTTGCCCTCACGGAAAGGAGGACACATGAACAAGTATGAGTTTAGCATCATCGCGTCCGGCCTCGATCCGGAGACGGAGAATTTTGAGCAGCGTTTCTATAACGCTGGCTGTGACGACGCGACCATCTCTTTTCAGAAGGGCCACATAATCGTGGATTTTGCCCGAGAGGCAAAGTCTATCGACAAGGCGATTATATCGGCGGTTCGGAATGTTGAGACGGCTGGCGCCCACGTTGATCGAGTAGAGCCTGACCCGCTCGTGAGCTTGGCGGACATCGCCGCGCGCACTGGTATGACGCGCGCGGCGATGACTCAATATTCGAAGGGACAGCGCAGTAAGGATTTCCCCGCGCCGGTAGCGCGCGTCACTTCGGATAGTCCACTTTGGGATTGGGCCACCGTTGCCAAATGGCTTTTTCAGCACGAGAAACTCTCGCGCGAAGCCGCCATTGAGGCGGAGGCAGTCAGGATAGCCAACGCGTCTATCCAAGCAGACGGCAAGAAACTTGAAGACACGCTACCGGGCGCACTCGACAGTTACGAAAAGCAATTGGAAGCGGCCTAACTGGCAATCTCCCACAGCATGTACTGCCCCGGCCCCTGATCGCACCGGAAGAGGCTACAGGTCCCAGATTTTCAATAGGCGTGGGCGTGCGCGAATTTCCGATCAGCTCACCGCTGGATTGGGCGTAGTCGGACTGTTGGGCCCGCGACTCGGAATCTCGTCTGGAGTTTTCCCAGGCAAATTGTCCGGCGGCGGTGCTTCACCTGGCTCATGGATGGGCGGTGGGATGACGTCGGGTTGCGGGCTTCCGGGAGGATCCTCGGACGGAGGCTCCGTCGGATTCCCCGGTGTCGGAGGCTGAATCTCCGGCGGCTCGATAGGCTGGGCGATCATCTCGACTGGCGTGGGCGTTTGATTATGAACCATGCGGGTACAACGCACAGCCACCTTGTCTGTGCCATCGACCTTTCAGGCCGCCGCCCGAGAATCTGTTCTAAAATTCTGGAATGCCGAGCTTGGGGATGTCAGTGGTCCCTCAATCCCCAATGTTGAGCCTTTGCTGCCAAGCGCAGATTTCGCTCGGTCCGCCGTCAGCGTTATCGAAAAGTAGCAATCTGCCTGGGAAACACCGAGTAGGGAGCGCAGCTTTGCAGTCGCTGCCGCTAAGCATTAACGGACCGAGTGAGATACCCACACCGGAAGAGCAGCACCTCTGAGGTTGGTGCAGCACCTCAGGCCAGGCAAGAAGTATGTTTGGGGCGTGTTCAAAAAAATGTCGATTGGCCCGCATGAGCGACGGCCATTATTGCCTTGTAAGAGACTTAGGTCCTGTCAAAGGCGGCAAAGGAATGAAGCACCACGAGGTCGTGGTGGATTTTACACTGAGCGGCATTTTGGACCTTTTGCGGCGGCTAATTAGTCGAACGAGACCCCCGGCCGCCTAATCCTTGTTCCAATTCTTCGAAATTCCATGGCTCGATCTTGATCTGGTCGAGCCTTGCCAAGAATGGATAGAGGCGCTCTCTTTGAGAGAAACCCCCGAACCTTGGGGGTTTCCTAGCATCCATACCATAGTCAAACATCCGGGGCATGGCGAGGAACCCGAAGGGCAACGCGTCAAGGAGCAGTCAATGCACGATGAAGTTGGCGATCTGAACGAATACGTACGGGCCAAGTTGAAAGCCGCCAACGCGGCTGAAGATAGTCGGCGTAACCGGTGAATGGTTTTGCAAAATCATCGCCGCTGTCAGACGAGGGCACCAGGTGTTAGATTCGGGCCACTAGAATGGCAGACGCAATGCGCAACGCTGGGGCGTCACCGAAACGGGGAAGCGGTTCGCGATTGCAAGCGCCCTGTATTCGTCCGTCTCCAGGGCTATCTTTTGCGCAAGCATCACATCCCCCGGCACCAGGGGGCCTTTTGGAGCGAAGCACCACCCTATTGTCGGCTCGCCGCTTCTATCAAGCTCGCGTACGTTGACCGACACGCCAAAGTGGATGCGATATCGTTTGCCGCTCTGATTGCCAACCACGTCAAAGTGACGGTGGGCATCAAACTGGGCAAGTTGTTCAGTCGATAGCCACGATCGCAAAAGCCGCAACCCACGCACTGCCGGCGTACCTCTTTGACGGTGCTGCCGGTAGAGCTGACTAATTGATCGCCCACGAGATGCCTGCGGCCTAGGCTGCCATGCCAAGTGCGCTAGCAAGGCCGATGGCCTTAGCCGCCAACGAGCCTTGGGAAGAACAAGGTCTCTTCTGCAGTGGGGTCAAACGACTTAACCTGACGCGACTGTCCGGCCGACGTTCGCTCCGCGGCAATGAAGCCTTCAAGCGTGAGGTGTTTAAAGCGCGTCTCGGCCTCGGCGACAGCCTCAGCATTGGTGGGATCGAAACTAAAGCGGCTGTCACCTGTGTGGTTCATCACGATTTGGGTCGCCATGAGATGCTCCGAAAGCAATCGCCCCCATGATCATCAAGCAAACCCTATGCCGAAGTTCGAGTCCAAGGTTATGTTGATTGACCCTTTGCCAATCGCGCTTCTTTGATCGGCGCAACGGATTGACGATAAGTCTCGCACTAGCATCCCACGAATAGGTCCCGTCTTGGCGCACTACCGAAAGCGGGGCCTTAAAGTGGGATCGCCGAGGGATAACGCCCGGCGGCTTGGCATTGGGGACGCAAAAGAGCGGCTCGGCGCGCCCATCCGCCGGGATGAGGATGTGCCGAGCCGCCAAGGGTCCATACGCGAGACCCCCTGCCTGGGGTTTTCGATGCAAACGATGTGCCGTAGGCGGGGCCAGCGCGTAGCATGGCGCGCGGATTTTGGCGGCTGGGAGGGTAGATCGTGCGCGTGCTGTTCTTTGCGATGGTGGTGGTTGGACTCGTCGGGTTCCTGACGATGGTCTGGTTTGTGCTGGCGCAGTAAGGCGCAGCTCGGCCGGACGATCACGCGCGAAAAGGTGATCTTTCACACCCCAAAATTGTACTAGGCTACCCTCTGCCGACTTACCCCCTCCACCGGTCGGCAGGTGGCCCCAGCCGCGCCCCCCCTTCTAGGCTGGGGCCATTTTGGCGGGCGGTTTTGGCGCTCTCAGCCCCATCGATCGCCGCTCGCTAGGTTCCATCGCGAGGGGTATGCTGGCGCCCATGTTTGAGGGATTGTCCAAGCACGAGATCATCGGCTGGGCCATTTGCCTGGCAGTAGCACTGGGCCTCACGCTTTCGGGGGGCGCATATCTGGCCACCTCCCTCATGAGCGCCGATGTGTCCGATGCGATGCCCAGCTCAGGTCAGAATTTTCGAAAGTGAGCGGGCGGCACGACAACCGGGCTGGAGAGGCGACGTGCCAGATTTTTAAATCGGCGCGGGCGGGCGCTTAGGGCGCTCTCCGAGATACGTGGCGATCGTCATATGCGCTGGAGTGATCATTGCGTTTTTCGGCAGCACCATCCTAGCCAGGATTTCTTATGCGATCGGAATAAGACCATTTCCGGATGATTTAGCGAGCCCTTTTGCTATCATTGTGGGCGCATGCCTTTTGGTGGGGGGGCTTGGTCGCGTACTTCTACGAGAAGGACAAACTTTCCAACTGAGATGCCGGCCGCGACCACCTCCGGGGGAACCGCTTAGGACAAGTGGCTTGGGCGTGCGGATTTCACCTATCGTTTCGCGAGATCCCGCCGGTTGGATCGCTTGTGCGTTCGCCTTCATGTGCCGGACCAGAATAATCCACCGTCAACCCATTAACTTGGCACTGCAACGTGCTAATTCCGGTATTCACGCTAAATCCGCTACCTCGCCGAAGCTCTCGCGTAGTGAACTCATAAGACAAGGTGGCATTTTTCTGGTTAGTGCCGGTTGGCATAGCCCCCAAGTAGATGCCCAATTTCGTTACGTGACTCGCGCCGCCTGAGCCGCAAGTGAACGAGCATTCTTCACTGCCGGGGCATGAATAATTCCATTGCCATGTAACTTCGGAGCCGCCGGGGTAATTCGCTGCTGACACGTTTGGGTCTCTTTTGTTCTGAGCCCACGATGGATCAACAAGTACAGCGGCAAACAGCATTCCAAAAATCAGCGTACGCCACATGACGAACCTCCGAAATAAGCTGTGCCCACTTAGAAATGGTGCTGTGCCTCGCAGGGACAAGACCTGGCCAAGGAGACAATGCGGCTCGCGGCAGAAGCGCACCGCTCGAGCTCAATAATTTCCGACACACAGGAGCCTAGCGCTGGGCACTTCGGACGGGTCAGGTCAGAGGCCGGGCAGCGGCAATCTTTACCGCTCCACTCGTTCAGGACACCAAGTGCCTGGTTACCGCCGATCGCCCGACTTAGAAGCTCTTTAGAGTTCTGCACCTCGGCAAAATTAGATCATAAACCGGGGTCACGCTCGCTGCATTAGGTCATTGAAAGGATGTGTCATGACCGACCAGCGATATCCCGAAGAATTTCAGTTAGCCCCTGAGCAGTCGTTTGAGGACGAACTGGCGAGACAACATCTCGCTGTCGCGCGCGACGCCAATGAAATTGCCCGCGCTGCGTCGTACTCCGCAAGCGATGCAGCGGCGGCAGCACGATTGCAAAGACGCATTGCTATAGCGGCGCTAATAATCGCCATCCTTGCATTAGTCGTCAGCGTTATAACCCCAGCTGCAATCGAGTCTTATCTCGCCGCGTATCCCTGGCAATCCTGGTTTGCCGTAAGGTAGCCTTCCCAGTTGCTCTCCGCGAGGTCAGGATGGTTCTGACACTGTAGATCCTCAGCACTTTGCAGGGAGGCTCAGATGTCCAATGTCTGGACATCTGCCGGTTGCGGTGTTTGCAGTATTTGCGGTGTTTCTTTCAGCCCCTCAACCGTCAGGAAATACAGTTTTCTCCAAGAAACTTTTTTTTCGCGCGTTAGAGCCTCTAAAGAAACACCGCAAATACCGCAAATACCGCAAACACCGCAAAACCCCGCAATTTGCGGTATCACGCTGCCGCTCCCTCGGCCATCGCCACACTGACAAGGAAGGTTTTCATTTTGCTGTTGCTGTCAGTGCCGGCATAGAGCGAGAGGATTTTGTCATCCTGCCGGACCGGATTGCCAACATGCGCGAGCAAGCGCCTTGCAACAGATTTTGAGGAAACAACATCGCTCTTTTGTCCCGGGAACAGAAATTCCCGGATCACGACGCCATTGTCTACCTTGTTCTGAAATGACTTTTGACCCGGCGCTCGCAACGCCGGGTTTTTGTTAAGCGGTTTCGGTGGAGGAGGCCTTGTCGAGCATTTGCTCCAAGGCGCGGACGGGCACCTTCAATAGGCGGCCAATTCGAATTGTAGGAATTTCCTTGCGCTCGGCTGCGGCATACGCGGCGGGTCGGCTAATGCCGAGCCTCTTTCCGGCTTCGGGAACAGTGATCGTCAGGCACTCGGACATAGGAAAAACTCCGCTTGGTTGCGGGGTTGCCCGGTACGCCACTTGGAAAAACCCCAAAAAATAACATGGTACATTTTTGTACCTAACGGCAATATCGGGGCGCGTCGCCCTACCCGCAAGTACAAAGTTGTACCTACGGAGGCACTTTTTTGTACCATCTTGTGAGGACCGGTGCTATCGTGTTTCCGGCTGCAGGAAATTGGAGATCAAAAGGCAATGGCCAAAAAGGCAGTGAAGCAACCGACGCATTTGCGGGTCCGAGTCGACCCTAAACTCCTATCTCGGCTTGAAAGAGCTCGTGAGGCGAACGGCAATACGCTCACCGGGGAAATCGTGGATCGGTTGGAGGCATCTTATGCGAAGGACGAGCGCATAGAAGAATTGAAGAAACGCCTTGATCAAGTGCGTCCAAGTATTGATGCCGTCCGGGCAGCATATGATAAAGACCGCGAACGCTTCGATGCCGAGGCTGAAGACCGGCATCGAGAAATCGAAGCTTTGCGCGACGAAATACGCGCCGAAACCGCCAAATTCCATGCGGGTCTTGCTGCGCTCGAGGCAGAGGTTGCCATGCATCAAGCCGCCGAGGCCGTTTTCGAAACATTTGTCGGAGAGGATCCGGCCTCAAAAGAAGCCGCTCGCGGCGTAGCCATCTTGCTGGCCGCCAATCCGGGTTGGGCCGCAAACGCGGAAGGCGTCCAGAAAGTCACTCAATCAATCGGGGCAATCATACAGGCTGCCGTCAACAAGGGGGGGCAGCAATGAAGGGGCATGTCCGAGAACGCGGCAAGGGACACTGGTACGCCGTCATCGATATTGGCCGCGACCTGACTACGGGGAAGCGCAAGAAGAAATGGCATTCGCTGCCAGATTGCAAAGGCAAGCGAGAGGCACAAGCCGCATGCGCCAGCCTGATTTCGGAATTGAAATCTGGCGGCTATGTCGAGGCTACAAAACTCACGGTCAGCCAATGGATCGATCAGTGGCTCGAGGCGGGCGCGCCCGGACGCCGACGCAAGAAGGTCAGCCAGCGGACCTTAGAGCGTTATGGTCAATTGCTGCGCACCCACGTCAAGCCGGCGCTTGGCGAACGCCCCCTGCAGAAGCTCCAGGCCCCTGAGATTGATAAGCTCTATGCCGATATCGAGACTAAGGGTGAAATCGCACCACGGACGGCGCATCACATCCACACGGTTTTGGGCGCCCTTCTGGCAACGGCTCATCGCAAGGGCATGATTGCTGCCAACCCGATGGTGCGTGTTGAACAGGTGCCCAACCCTGAGGGACAAGTGCTCGATGATGACGAGCGCGAAGACGATATCGGTGAGGGTCTGGACGAGGCCGAGCTGGCGAGACTGATCACCGGTTTTGAGCCGTCGAGCCTCTATCCCGTTGTCGTAACCGCTGCGGCCACTGGCGCCCGCCGTAATGAGCTTTTGGCCCTGCGCTGGACCAATCTAGACACCGACAAGAAAACGCTCAAGATCGAACGCGCGTGGGAGCAAACCAAGAAATACGGGCTCCGGCTCAAGCCACCAAAGACGAAACGCGGCCTGCGCACCGTTGGTATCGACGACGCCCTCGTTGCCATCCTCCTCAAGGAGAAGGAACGGCACCAGCGGATCAAGGCCGGGATTCCGGACGGTGTCGTCGTCGATCTTTCGCTGATCAAGCTGCCAGCTACGGCCCTGATTTTTCCTGCCATGCCGGACCCGGGCGAAGACTTTGATTTCACCAAGCCCCGCAACCCGCGCAACTTCTCAAAGGAGTTCGCGCGCCGGGCTGACTATCTCAGGGAGCAGGCTCGCAAGGCCAACCAGCCCAGCTTTGGCAAGACGCGCTTCCACGACCTGCGGGGGATCCACTCCACTGCCCTCCTCGATGCCGGCATTCCGGTGCACACCGTGGCCCAGCGGATCGGCGATGACCCTGCCATACTCTTGCGCAACTACGCCAAGCGCAGGCGGACAAAGCAGGCCGACCAAAATGTCGCAACGGCCATCGCGGCGTTCTCAGCGGGCTTCCTGCGCCCTTCATGATGCTGTAGACAATCGGAACTACGTTTCGGTAGCAAAGCGGTAGCAGATTCGCGATACGTTCTCTGCGACGAGCGAGAAATCCTAGAGATTTCAACGGTTGGAAGGGTGGCCGAGCGGTTTAAGGCACCGGTCTTGAAAACCGGCGTGCCTGCAAGGGTACCGTGGGTTCGAATCCCACCCCTTCCGCCAGTATATTGTCCGCCACACTTCTGTCCTCTTTCGGAAAGCCCGGGCTTTATTGCTGATGACTATGATGCTTCTTCGGCTCAGGCGTGGGGCTCGGAGATGGCGACGGTGATGGCGGGCCTGTGTCGACGTACGGATGGTAGGTCTGCGTCGCGCAGTTATCTGCGAACGTCGAATATCGCGACCGAATGTACTTGCCGTCCTTCCCGTTGGCGTCCTTTCCAAAGAAGGCTGAGTAAGTGAGGCCTCTGGCCTCGTCCGAAGTCGCGCTTCGAATGCAGACCATCCAAGGGTCCATCGAACTCGGGGGCGCTCTGATGACATCGGTGACTTCGACAGGCTTGGCCAAGCGTGACTCAGCGATCCCCTGGGCGAGTGCGGTCTGATCAGGCATAGGCCCAACTTCGGGCGGCGGAAGGTTCATTTCCGCGCAGGCTCCGGTGACAAGGCAAAGCAGCAATGTTGGGACTATTCGCATGGCGGCAGAGATATACCGCAGCCAGGGTCGACTTTAAGGCATTAATAGACCCGGCCGCACCGCATGCATTGCATCTCGATGCGCGCTTCGTTAGCCGTCCACTCGGCCCTCCAGGATCTCCTGTGGAAGAGCCGGCAGACGATTTGGGCGATGGCATGCTTGATCTCTCGCATGACGAGCTAACGCTCAAGGGACCTAAGCGTCCCTATCTGTCGGGCCGATTGTTGCCAAACAGGCGCGGCCGCGGTGGATCATCCGTGGCGGGATCGTTCAGCAGAGCCTCGCGCAGCCGGCGGCGCCGCTTTTGGCGGCCCCTGCCCCAAGGCTTCACCGCGGTGCAGATGATGCGCGACATGCCCGCAACTCAGATCATCGCTGCGCTGCGTGACGCAGATTCCCCAGCATGCTCCATGATCCCGCCAATTTGACGGATCGTGAAGCCGCTGCACCTTGGGATGGTGGCCGTTCGTATGCACATGATCGAGGTTCGTTCGATACGGAGTGATTGGGATGCGTTCCGCTTTGGCCTTTGGCCTGCTGATGGCCCTGTGCGTTTCTGCCAACGCTGCAGCCGTGCATCGCTTCCGCACGCCCAATCATGTCGCAGTTCAGCCCAGCCAAGGCACGTGCGCCCCTCCGGCGTGCTACAAGTTTCCGGGCTATCCGCCCTTACCTCGGGGCGCGGTCAGAGTTCTTGACCCGTCCACTTTCGGAGGCGGTTGACCTCACTCACCGGATGCCGTGATGAAGCCGTCGTGGCTTTGGTCCGGCGTTGGCCGACTGCCCATTAGCCCGCGTGATAGGCGTCAACGGCATGCGCGAGAAAAACGGCTACGCTACAGCAAACCAGGAACGCAACAATAATCGTCATGACACCAATCCCTACTTGTTGGCATGAGGATAGGCTGCGGTGCGTTTCAGGACTGTTTCGTGGGCTCAGGGAAACGGCTTCAATGCTGTGACCATTTTGTGGCACCCTGCCCCTCGCATGACGACGATGCGTGGCTTTCAGGCGGCGGCTTGTCGCGGCAGTGCACAAGCGCCATTGAAACAAGAAAGACCGTCCGAAGGCGGTCTTTCTGTAGTGGCTCACGGATTCGGATCGAACGGGTGTCCGGGCGTGTTGGGCCCTGAACCTTTGACGACCAACCCGGGAATGATGTCTCCGAGTGAGCCACCAAAGCCAGTACCGTTATTCTCGGCAGCGATGCGTTGATTGGTAGCATCCGACCACGGATTGTCCCTCACTCCACCGGAGACGAGGTCGAGTTCGACGACGCTCAAATTGGTCATGGTTAGATTCCTTTCAGGCCTACCCCGTTGCACGTGAGCAGCACCGGTTCAGCATGAGCCGATGCCTCACGCCGCATAGACGGAACGACATGAACACGCGTTCATCTGCCGCTCGTTGCCGAGTGATCTGGATCACGGGCGACGGCGCCCCTTTCCTCGGCTTGGTGGCTGGCACATCGGTGCGGCAGCGATACTTGCCACGCCTCGGCCGGTTGGGACCGGGCGAGATCGGCAGGCGCCATCAACGCATGTTTCCCGCGCGCTTTCTTCGCCAGGGCGGGACTTCGGATTTCGGGATATTTCGATTGGTTCCTCGTGATTCCATGAATAAATGACTTGTATCCTCGGGCCGGCGCGGGCAAAGTTCCGGTATCACCGTCCGGCCCGTGGCATCTATCGGTGATGAGACCGCCAGTCGCGCTCCCGCCCAATCGAACAGGGAGGAGCGCCGTGACAAAGCGGCGGCGTCTCGACAAGCAATCTCGCTGAACGACAGGCTCGTAACGCTCGCCAGAAAAGCGCGCGACGGGGCTGCGTTGCGTTTTCCAAGCACAAAAAGGAGTCGCGATGCCGACAGGCAAGGTGAAGTGGTACAACGGCCAGAAGGGATTTGGCTTCATCGCACCCGATGATGGAGGAACCGACGTGTTCGTCCATGTGAGCGCGGTCGAGCGAGCTGGCCTGACCGGGTTGGCTGAAGGTCAAACACTGACCTACGAGGTCAAGATGGATACCAGGCGCGGCAAGAGCAGCGCGGAAAATCTGCGCGCGTGATGGCCGACAAAACGGAAGAGAAGATCGCCAGGGAAAACCGTCAGCGCCTTTTCAGAGAGGAAGGCGCGCGGGCGATGGAAGATGTAACCAATGATGCCGTCGCCATTCGCAAGAACATGGCCCGCCTTCGCGAACTGAGATTGGCGAAGGAAGCAGAGGCGCCGCCGATAGAGGCGAAGCCGGCCAAGCCAGCGAAGAAAAAGCGAATCCCCAAATCCAAATGAAACATCTCGCGTGTGCCCGGGTTGAAGGGGTAATGGCGACGAAGTTGAAGCATTAAGGGGATGCATTGGATCTCAACTGGCTTTGGACGCTGAGAAGCGGATGACGGATTCTCACCATCGATCCTGCCATTGCTGCGGCGCGGTTTATACCCGTACGGAGGCCATGGCACCCGGCCGACAGATCAGCAGCTTTGAATGCTCGGTCTGCAACGCAACGCTGGAGTCATGGAATACGGCCTGGGTTCCAACCTTCCGGCTGATTGCCGGACCGGTTAGGCCGCCGGCCGAAAGGTAACGGACACCGCAAGATTGTTCGTCCGTCTATTCCCGATTCCACACGCCGCGCGTGAGCCACCAGATGCCGGCGCCATATCAGACGGCGTGGCCTATGCAGCCTTCCGTCGCAATTGGCGCACGCTCAGCCACACCGCCGAAACCAGGAAGTAGAAGGCGCCCACTGCAGCATAGCCGGCCACGTTGGTGATGGATGGCGGCATCGGCATCTGCGCCTGCACGATGAAAAACGCGCCTGCCAGCGCTGATTGCCCTCCGCTCAGGATCATCGCCCACTGCGCACCATAGCTCTTCCAACGGCGGGCCGCGGTGCCGAGTTGAAGCAGGCCAGACAGGATAGCCCATACGCCGAACACGCCGAGTACCCAATTCATGCTCATCTCCAGCGCGAGAACGACCGCGAGTGTTGTCGCCACACTGACCGCGACGTTGATGGCCTGCGTGCGATTCTGTCCCAATCCTCCGCTGCGCGATGCGTCGACAAAATTGGCGAGGGCATCCCATGCCGGATAAGCCACGAGTAAAATCGCTGCGATCGCCGGGGAATGCTGTCCCACCGTAAAGGCAGCGGCCACCCAGACGGCCGAGAACACTGTTCGAGCGAAGTAATAGAGCTTGAGCCATTGTTCCTGGCTGGCGCGAGAAAGATCGCCACTGTAAACCGTCATTGGATTTCCTTTCGACTAGTAGGTAGGATTTCACGCCGAGCGTCACGGCGCGATCACGGTTATGGTTATGGTTACTTGAGATTTAGGATCGCATCTGGAGGGACGCGCGGTGCGAGTCGCTGCAAGAGCGGGCCTGTTACGACACCGAATATCTTCGGATCACCGTAGGCCCGAGCCGACAGCATGGCGCCGTGTACCGCCGCCATGAACGCTTCGGCCTCGGCGCGAGGGTTAGTCGTCAGTTGAAGTTGGCCGTGCCGCGCGCCGCGCTCCAGCACAGACGTCAGCCACGCTGACAGGGAGCGGAAATGCGCCCGGACCTCCAGGCCAACTTCCTCGGGCAAGGCGGGAAGCTGGCTTGCCAACAGCGCGCAGACACAAAACGGAGCGCTGGCGTCAGCGATGCAGGCTTCCCAATATCCGGCGTAGAACCTAAGCTGTTCGAGCGGATCTGATACCTGACGTTCGAGATTCGCTATCCCCGCTTCAGCTTCTTCTCGATACCGCGCAACCAGCGTTCGGACCAGGTCGGCCTTGCTTGGGAAATGGTGATGGATGCTCGCCTTACGAATCCCGACCACATCGGCGATGTCGGCATAACTGAAACCGTTGTACCCGCCAGCGACGATCAGAGAACGCGCGCAAGCCAGGATGTCGTCAGAGGTCGTCGACAAATTGCTCATGTCTTTGTCTACCTTCTGATAGGATGGCCTGTCAAGCCTCCTTGCGAACAGACAGAGCAGTAGCTTGGAATTAGAAAGCTATTTGCGGCCAAGCCTCGACACGTCAGCAGCGGCGGTCTTGAGATCATCCGAGATGATCTCCATCACCGCCTGCATCGCCGACGACATCACGCGGCGCGGATTACTCACCCAGGCGATCGAGCGCGTCAGCGCCGGGCGCAGGCGATGGGCGCGAATCGTGCCGGCTTCGAGCGCGGCGCGCAGCGCAATGCCCGGCAGGATCGTCGCCATCGAGGTCGAAGCCACGATGGCGACGATCGCGGGCAGCGTGTCCATCTCC
>Ga0210384_10003407_pt1 | contig 18438 bp, 15 predicted proteins | sample IncBWH2MmetaG_FD_160574 | JGI IMG/M metagenome (GOLD analysis project Ga0210384, IMG submission 160574) | Forest soil microbial communities from Barre Woods Harvard Forest LTER site, Petersham, Massachusetts, United States - Inc-BW-H-2-M | ecosystem: Environmental > Terrestrial > Soil >...
GATGGCGAGAAATTGCAGTGCGGCCGGAGAGGCGCAACCCTCGCGGTCGCCGTCGCAAAGCGCGAGCTGCACCCTTTCGTCGTCGAGCCTGCGCTCAACGCCGCGCCATTTTTCGTTCAAGCTTCCGAAGGAATGCGGCGACGCAACCAGGCCAAATGGCTCCGTCGATCGGATGGTCATCTCCAGCGATCCGGACGAATCCAGTGCAGCTGCGCGCAGGTCTGTTGCCGGCAAAAGCAAGGCAATGCCGCACGCAAGCGCAATGGCACGCAACGCGTGCGAGTGGCCGAAGGTTCCCATCTGACGCCCCATGTCCGGGCATCGGAGAGGCGCGTTAGCCCTACTCGTGACCGGATCGTTTCGAGGGCGATGATGGGCGGGGAGGCTTTGATTCTGCTTAAGGCCACCCTTTTGGCGTCAAAAAGCCCGAGATAGGCTGAAGAGCGGCTGGCTATCTTTCCGACGATTTTATCGATCGCCTGCTTTTCGTGGCGGAAGACGCCCGCGAAGCGCGAAGAAATACCTGTTTGGGTTGTATGCCGCCGATTTCCGCTGGATATGGCTAATTGGCATCAGATTCGAGACCGACCTCCAGATCATCGAGCACGGCATTACGCTCGAGGGCGGCGGGCAGGTCATTCTGTCGGATAGCGCCGAGAACGTCATCAGCGGCACCAGCGCCGATGTGACGCTAACTAACGTCGACAACACGATCGATGGGGGCGGCGACCTCGGCGGCGGCCGGCTGACGCTTGTAAACGACTCCCATGGCGTCATCGCCGCTACCGCCTTCAATCAACTCACAATCGACACTGGCGCTGGTTCATTCACCAATCATGGCATGGTGCTGTCGAACGGACCTGGCGGTCTGGAAGTCAAGGGGGATATCTTCAGCGATGGCATGCTCGAAGCCCGCGCGGGCCTGCTCAAGGTCGATGGGGACGTCAGCGGGGGCGGCCATGCGGTGATCGATGGCGGCAACATGGAATTCGTTGCCGCCTCGGACGCGGTCGTGCAATTCTCCGCAAGCAGCGGCGGCACGCTGGTGCTCGATGATCCAACCCATTTCACCGGCCAGATCGCAGGGATTTCTGGAATCGACGATGTCCTCGATCTTAAAGGGTTTGACGCCGTTCACGATCCGGTGGTGGCTTCGACCGGTGCCGGCAGCTATGACAGCGGCACCAATACGACCTCGCTGCTTGTGAAAGATCAGACGACCGACCAATCTTTCACCTTGAAATTGGCAGGCGATTATTCGGCCTCTACCTGGACGGTGGCGGACGACGGGCGCGGCGGCGCCAATATTGTCGATCCTTCGACATCTGGCGTGCAGGCATGTACCTTAACGTTGGTGGAGGCCCCCGCAGGACCGGTGCCGACCGTGACGATGGTCGGCAACCCCCCCAACCAGACGATGACCAGCATCGGCATCGCCGACAATTTCGTGTTCAACTTCGCCGCGGTCGGCCACGATACGGTGACGGACTTCCGTCCGGCTGTCGATGCGCTTCAGTTCGCGGGCTCAATCTTTGCTGACCCGCAGGCGGCCCTGAACGCAACGCAGGACGACGGCCACGGAAACACCGTCATCGCCCTCCCAATGATACGGTCACCTTGACCGGCGTCCTCAAGGCGCAACTGCATGTCACCGACTTCCATGTCGTCTAGCGCATCTGCCGCCTGATGCCGTTGCCGGATCGTGTACCGTCTTCCAAAAAACGCCAGTGATCAATCCGCCCGGGCGTGATATCTGGATGGCATGAAGCGTTTACGGCTATTGCGGCGGTGGTTCACGCGGAAGTTCGGCTATTCGCGGCTGGTGTGCCTTGCGCTGCTGGTCGGCTTTGCGGTGTTTCGCATTGCCGATCCCGCGCCGATCCGGGAACTCCGGGTCAGGACCTTTGATACATTTCAGGTCATCGACCCCCGGGTGAAGAAGGCACGTCCGGTCACCATCGTCGACATCGATGAAAGGAGCCTGGCCGATCCGCGGCTCGGGCAGTGGCCGTGGCCGCGCACCCGGATCGCCGATATCGTCACCAATCTGACCAAGCTTGGCGCGGTGGTGATCGCGTTCGACGCGGTGTTCTCCGAGCCTGACCGGCTCAATCCCGACATTGCCGCCGACACCTTTCACAATCTCGACGAGGAAACCCGCGCCCGATTGAAGGCGCTGCCCAGCAACGACCAGATCCTGGCGGATGCGATCAAGCGCTCGCGCGTGGTGCTTGGCGAATCCGGCCTGCCCAGCGTGGTCACCGAACTCGACAAGAACCTGCCGGTGACCGGCCTTGCCATGCTGGGCGAGGAGCCGCAACCGTTCATGTTCAATTTCCCGGGCCTGTTGCGCAATGTTCCGGTTCTGGAGGAAGCGGCCGCCGGGCGCGGACTGTTCACAATCAGGCCCGAACGCGACGGCATCGTCCGCCGTGTGCCGATGATCATGCAGACGCAGGGCCAACTCATGCCGTCGCTGAGCTTCGAGATGCTGCGCGTCGCGAGCGGCTCCGGCACCATCCTGATCAAGACCGACAAGGCGGGCATCACGAGCCTCGCCGTCAAAGGCTTCCAGGTTCCGACCGACGCCAACGGACAGCTTTGGGTGCATTACGCGCATCGGGACCCCTCGATCTATGTCTCGGCCGTCGATGTGCTGGACGGACGCGTCCCACCTGAGAAGATCGCGCGCAAACTGGTGCTGATCGGGACCTCCTCGGTCGGGCTCAACGACATCAAGACGACGCCGGTCTCACCCGCCATGCCGGGCGTCGAGATCCACGCTCAGGTGCTGGAGAGCGCGCTGACCGGCGCGATCATCACGCAGCCGAATTACGGCATCGTCGTCGAATTTTTCGGCGCCGTTCTGCTTGGGCTACTGGTGATCGCCTTTGCGCCGCGACTGGGACCGACCACGCTTGTGATCGTCGGCGGATTGTTCGCATCCGTTCTGATCGGAACGTCCTGGTATTTCTACGCCCGCGACCGGCTGCTGATCGACTTCACCTATCCGCTGCTGTCGACGACCGGGATTTACCTGACGCTGATCTTCTTCAGCTTCGTCCGCGAGCAGGCGCAGCGCCGTCAGATCCGCTCGGCGTTTGGTCAATATCTGTCGCCGGCCCTGGTCGAACAGCTGGCGCAATCGCCGGAAAAACTCGTGCTTGGCGGCGAAGAGCGCGAGATGACCATCATGTTCTCCGACGTCCGCGGCTTCACCACCATCTCGGAATCCTACAAGAGCGATCCGCAGGGCCTGACCAAGCTGATGAACCGGTTCCTGACGCCGCTCACCAACGCGATCCTCGCGCGCAAGGGCACCATCGACAAATATATGGGCGACGCGATCATGGCGTTCTGGAACGCGCCGCTCGAGGACAAGCAGCATCAGCTCAACGCCTGCGAGGCCGCGGTCGACATGCTGGAAAAGATCGACGAGCTCAACAAGCTGCGCGAGCAGGAAGCGGAGGAGGGCGGTCCCGCCTATATCCCGCTCAATGTCGGCGTCGGGCTGAACACCGGCACCTGCGTCGTCGGCAATATGGGGTCGGACCTGCGCTTCGACTATTCGGTGCTGGGCGACAGCGTCAACCTCGCCTCGCGGCTGGAAGGGCAATCCAAGGAATATGGCTTCCCGATCATCGTCGGCTCCAAGACCGCGCTTGCGGTCAAGGACAAGTTCGCGATCCTCGAGCTCGATTTCATCATGGTGAAGGGCAAGAAGGAGCCCGAGGTGATCTACGCCATCGCCGGCCGCGAGGACACTGCGCAGTCGGGCCGCTTCCAACGGCTGCGCAATCTCACCATCGAGATGCTGGCGTGCTATCGCGGCCGCGACTGGGATGGCGCGCTGGCGGCAATCGAGCGCGGCCGCAAGACCGATGACGCCCATTCGCTCGAGTATCTGTACAATCTGTACGAGGCGCGAATTAAGGGATTCCAGGAGGACCCGCCGCCGGAAGACTGGAACGGCGCCTTCGCGCTGTTGACGAAGTAGGCTTCCGCAAATTCTTGTAGGATGGGTTGAGCGAAGCGAAACCGATCAATAGCTTGGTGTGAGGCGATGGGTATCGCTTCGCTCAACCCATCCTCCGAGCGGATGCGTCCTGAGAATCCGGAGAACCAAAACATGCAACGGGATCTTCGCATCGGAGAAGTGGCGAGCCGCACTGGACGCAGCGTTCACACCATCCGTTGGTACGAGCAGCAGGGGTTGCTGCCCGGCGTTATCCGCGATGCGACGGGACGGCGTGTCTATAGCGAGTATCATGTCGGCTGGCTCGATCTGATGGATCGGCTGCGCTTTACCGGCATGTCGATCACGCAGATGCGGCAGTATACTGCACTCGCAGCGCAGGGCGCCTCGGCGCTGCGGCAGCGCCGGGCGTTACTCCAAGAGCACCAGCGTCGGGTGCGGGAGAACATCGAGCGCTGGACGGCAGCGCTGGCCCTGATCGATGCCAAGGTCGAATTCTACGACGAGTGGATGGCTAATGGCGAAAGGCCGGCCATTGGGCCGCACCGGCGTTTGCTCAAGCAAATGCAAAAACCGGCCGTTCAATTGTGACGGCCTGTCGCTTCGCCGCTCACGCGCGGCGCTGCGGTGGCGGTTTCAGCACACGCTCGACCAGCGCGGTGTCCATATATTCCGTCAACTCGCGCAATTGCCCTGCCGCCATGCGGATGACGAAGCAATAGGTGTTGGCGTAGCGCTCGCCCGAAATCGTCGTGGCGTCGCCGTGGCACTCCACCACGACATGGTCGCCATCAGCCAGGATGCGCGTGGGCGTGATGCTGGAGGGTGCGGTGAACTGCTGGTACAGCGGTTTCAACAGCCGCTCGCGCACCTCGGCTTTGCCGACATATTCACCGGACCACGCAGTTGATCCGATGATCCGCCAGACGAAGTCGTCGGCCATGGCCGCAATGAACGGCGCAGGGTCTCGGCGCGATCGTGCCGCCATGATGTTCTCGACAAGGGCTTTGTTTTCGGCGGTTGTTTTGGTTTCGAAAGATGTCATGGCTGCTCCTCATGTTGGGACAGCCAGCCTTGTAGGACCTAGAGCATGCTCTAGGTCAAGCGTTCCTTGAAATCCGTCATCCTGAGGTGCGAGCGCAGCGAGCCTCGAAGGATGAGCGGCTCGGATATGGGCCGTCGTCCTTCGAGACGCGCGCAAGCGCGCTCGTCAGGATGACGGGGATAGTTTTGGTGGCGGGGCTTGAACTTTGATTTCACTCCACCCCGATCGTGGTCAGGTCCTGGAACCAGTGCTGCGCCTGCACGAATTTCTTGATTTTTGGCGACAGCGCGTGCGGGTTGGTGTCGTGCACCACCCACACCAGCACCGCATCGTCGACGATCAGCGCATGCGCCTGCGCCAGCAGTTCGTCCTGCTTTTTGGTGTCGAAGGTCTGCTTGGCCTCGTCGATCAGCGCATCGACCTTCGGATTCTTGTAGCCGCCCCAGTTGACGCCGACCGGCGCGATCTGGCTCGAATGGAAGAAGCGGACGATGGAGTAGAGCGGGTCGGAGGTGACATAGGCGATGTTGTTGGCGGTGATGCCGGCGTTCATCTCGTCGGCCGCGCCCTTGCGCCAATGGGTGTAAAGCGTCTCCAGCTCGACCACCTTGAAGTCGATGTCGATGCCGATTTCCTTGAAGCTCTGCTGGAGGAATTCGTTCATCGGCAGCGACAGCATCTGTCCGGTGCCGCCTTGCGCGATGATGAAGGTGGTCTTCAGCGGCTTGTCCTTGGAGTAGCCGGCTTCCTCGACCAGCTTCTTGGCGGCGGCGAGGTCGTATTTGATGTCGAAGGTGGGCTTGCCGAACCACGGGCTCGACGGGTCGAGCTGGCCCCTGGCGGGCTTTGCCAATCCGTTCATCAGCCCGACCACCGCATCGCGATCGATCGCAAGGTTGAGCGCCTTGCGCAAACGGATGTCGGTCCAGGGCGAGCCCGGAAGCACGCTCAGATGATAGTTCCAGACATGCGGGGTGATGTTGTCGACGATCCGCATGCCGGCGGCTTTGAGCTGCGGCACCGCGTCGGGCGCCGGCGTCTCGATTAAATCGACCTGGCCTGCGAGCAGCGCATTGGTGCGCGTCAGCGCTTCCGGCATCGGAATCAGGATCAGCTTGTCGACCTTCGGAATTCGGTCCTTGTTCCAGTAGTCGTCGTTCTTCGTGAGCTCGGCGAGTTCGCGCGGCACGAGCTTGGTCAGCTTGAACGGACCGGTACCGGACGGTTGGCTGGCGAACTTGTCCCAGTCCTTGCCGAGCTTTTCATATTGCGCGGGGCTCGAGACCAAAAACCAGAGCATTTGATAAGGAAAGAAGGAATCGACCGTCTTGGTCGTGATCTCGACCGTGGAATCATCGATCTTGGCGTAGCTTGCGACCGAAGGCAGGCGGGTCTTCACCTGCGCGCTCTGGCGCTTGTCGAATTGCGGCGCCTTGTCGTTCAAGACCTTGTCGAGATTCCAGATCACCGCGTCGGCATTGAAGTCGCTCCCGTCATGAAACTTGACGCCCTTGCGAAGCGTGAAGCGCCATTTGGTCTTGTCCTTGTCATCGACATTCCATTCGGAGGCGAGCCCCGGCACCAGCTTGCCGGGCCGGTCGGAGGCGTCCATTTCCCAGGCGACCAGCGGATCGTAGATCGTATAGGCCGTGAACTGATAGGCGCCGGCGCCGCGATCCGGCTGCCCGGTCGTCAGCGGAATATCGGCCATCGAAATGCCGTAGCGCACCACGGATTCGGCCCTTGCGGAAACCGCCGACAGGGCGATGGCCAGGGCGGCAAGGAGCGTCGAATTTCGGATGCGCATGAACAAAACTCCGTTGGACGAGTATTCGAAATACTTGATGCCACCAAGCAAGGTTGATGCCAGATTAGGCAGAACTGTCGTTTCTTCGTGCGCACGCGGAAGAAACCACAACGCCAACGGTTATTAGGCGAAGAACCATCTCCATTGGCACGGCCGTTGCATGAGTTTGCATAAGAAATAGTCACACCAAGTTGAAGAGGGGCTCGTTCTGATGCGTACCGAAAAATCGAAAAAACTAGCTGTCGCCATTGTGCTGGCGACCGGGCTGGCGGTGGGCTTGCCAAAGGCCGCCTTCGCCGAGACCACCCTTCGCATCGGCATGACGGCGGCTGACATTCCGCGCACGCTGGGCCAGCCGGATCAGGGTTTTGAGGGCAACCGCTTCACTGGCCTTACCTTGTATGACGCGCTCACCATGTGGGACCTTTCTTCCGCCGAGAAGCCGAGCGTCCTGATCCCGGGCCTTGCGAGCGAATGGAAGGTCGACGATGCCGACAAGACCAAGTGGACATTCAAGCTCCGCCCCGGCGTCACCTTCCACGACGGCTCGCCGTTCAATGCCGATGCCGTGGTGTGGAATGTCGAGAAAGTATTGAAGCAGGATGCGCCGCAATTCGACGCGAGCCAGGTCGGCCTCACGGCCTCGCGCATGCCGACGCTGGTCTCGGCCAAAAAGATCGACGATATGACGGTGGAATTGGTGACCAAGGAGCCGGACAGTTTTCTGCCGATCAACCTCACTAATCTTTTCATGGCAAGCCCGGCGAAATGGCAGAAGTTCTTCGACGCCGCCGATGGCGCTGACGCGAAAGCAAAGTCGCAAGCCGCCTGGGCTAGGTTCGCCAAGGACGCTTCCGGCACCGGCCCGTGGAAAATGTCGGCCTTTACGCCGCGCGAGCGGCTCGAACTCGTCAAGAACGATAATTACTGGGACAAGGCGCGCGTGCCCAAGGTCGACAAGATGGTGCTGTTGCCGATGCCCGAGGCAAACGCGCGCACTGCCGCCTTGTTGTCTGGCCAAGTCGACTGGATCGAGGCGCCGGCGCCCGACGCGGTTCCCGAAATCAAGCAGCGCGGCTTTTCGATCTACAGCAATGAGGAGCCGCATGTCTGGCCGTGGCAGTTCTCGCGCCTTGAGGGCTCGCCCTGGAACGATATCCGAATCCGAAAAGCCGCCAATCTCTGCATCGACCGCGAAGGCCTGAAGGACGGGCTATTGGCCGGATTGATGGTGCCGGCGACCGGCACCTTCGAGCCGGGCCATCCCTGGCGGGGAAAGCCGACGTTCCAGATCAAATACGACAAGCCCGCAGCGCAGAAATTGATGCAGGAGGCCGGCTATGGTCCGGCCAAGAAATTGACGGTCAAGATCCAGACCTCGGCCTCCGGTTCGGGCCAGATGATGCCGTTGCCGATGAACGAATATCTACAGCAGGCGCTCGCCGACTGTTACTTCGACGTGCAATTCGATGTCATCGAGTGGAACACGCTGCTCTCCAACTGGCGGCGCGGCGCCAAGGACGCTTCCGCCAACGGCTCCAACGCGGTCAACGTGACCTATGCGGCGATGGACCCGTTCTTCGCGCTGGTGCGCTTCCTGCAATCGTCGATGGCGCCGCCGGTGTCGAATAATTGGGGCTACATCAACAATCCCAAATTCGACGAGCTCGTCACCAAGGCGCGCCAGACCTTCGATCCGGCCGCGCGCGATGCGGTGCTCGCCGAACTGCACGCGGCCTCGGTCGACGACGCGGCGTTCCTCTATGTCGCCCACGACGTCGCGCCGCGCGCCATGAGCCCGAAGATCAAGGGCTTTGTGCAGCCGAAGAGCTGGTTCGTGGACTTCTCGCCGATCTCGATGACGCCCTAGCGCCCGGGAGTTGCCCTTCACCCTCTCCCCTTGTGGGAGAGGGTGGCTTCGCAAAGCGAATCCGGGTGAGGGGTCTCTCTCCACGGACGCAAACCCCTCATCCGGCGCGGACTTCGTCCACGCCACCTTCTCCCACAAGGGGAGAAGGGAAGTAAGACCGAAAGTAACTCCGTGCTCGCCTATATCGCTCGCCGCATCGTCTATGTGATCCCGATCGTCATCAGCGTGGCGCTGGTGTGCTTCCTGCTCGTGCACATCACGCCCGGCGATCCCCTGGTCGCCGTGCTGCCGGCGGATGCGTCGCAGGAACTCGCCCAGCAATTGCGCGCGGCCTACGGCTTTGACCGGCCGCTGCCGGTGCAGTTCGGCTTGTGGCTATGGCGCGCGATCAACGGCGATCTCGGCCATTCCATTGCGACCGGGCGTCCGGTGCTGTCGGAAGTGATGCGCGCGGTCGGCAATACCGTCACGCTCGCGATCGCCGCGGCTTCGATCGGCTTCACGTTCGGGTTGCTGTTTGGTCTGATCGCCGGCTATTTCCGCGACAGCTGGGTCGACAAGCTGGCGACGTCATTTGCCATCGCCGGCGTCTCGGTGCCGCATTACTGGCTCGGCATGGTGCTCGTCATCATCTTCTCGGTGGAACTCAACTGGCTGCCCGCCGTCGGCGCCGGTCCCGGCGGCTCCGGGGCCTGGGGATGGGACTGGGAGCATCTGCGCTATCTGATCCTGCCCGCGATCACCACCTCGGTGATCCCGATGGGGATCATCACCCGCACCGTGCGCGCGCTGACCGGCGACATATTGAGCCAGGATTTTGTCGAGGCGCTGCGCGCCAAAGGCCTGCGCGAAACCGATGTGTTCCGCCATGTCGTCAAGAATGCAGCACCGACCGCGCTTGCCGTGATGGGCCTTCAGCTCGGCTACATGCTCGGCGGCTCGATCCTGATCGAGACGGTGTTCTCCTGGCCCGGCTCCGGGCTTCTGCTCAATTCCGCGATCTTCCAGCGCGACCTGCCGCTGCTGCAAGGCACCATCCTGGTGCTGGCGTTGTTTTTCGTGTTCCTCAACCTGACGGTCGATATCGCGCAGGCCGCGATCGATCCGCGCATCAAGCGGGGCTGAGGGATGAGCGTCACCCCGATCGGCACCATCTCGGATGCAGCGTTGCAGGCAGCGCCGGCGACCAAGGCGCGCGGCTATTGGGCGACCGTCGGTCGCCGCCTGTTGCGCGACAAGGTCAGCATGGCCTGCGCCGTTGTCCTGACCGCGATCTTTCTCTCCGCGCTGGTCGCGCCATGGCTGGGCCTCGCCGATCCCTATTCCGGCTCGATGATCCGCCGGCTGCGCCACATTGGCACGCCGAACTATCCGCTCGGCACCGACGAGCTCGGCCGCGACATGCTTTCGCGCCTGATCTATGGCGGGCGGCTGTCGCTGATCGTCGGCATCCTGCCGGTGATTCTCGCGTTCTGCGTCGGGACCTCGCTTGGGCTGATCGCGGGTTATGTCGGCGGCAAGATCAACACCGCGATCATGCGCACGGTCGACGTGTTCTACGCCTTTCCCTCGGTGCTGCTGGCGATCGCGATTTCCGGCGCGCTCGGGGCCGGCATCGTCAATTCGATCGTGTCGCTGACCATCGTGTTCGTGCCGCAGATCACCCGCGTCGCCGAGAGCGTCACCACCGGCGTGCGCAACATGGATTTCGTCGAAGCGGCGCGCGCCTCCGGCGCCAACGCCTTCACCATCATGCGCGTCCATATGCTCGGCAATGTGCTGGGGCCGATCTTCGTCTACGCCACCGGGCTGATCTCGGTCTCGATGATTCTCGCCGCCGGCCTGTCATTTCTCGGCCTCGGCACCAAACCGCCGGAGCCGGAATGGGGCCTGATGCTCAACACCCTGCGCACGGCGATCTATGTCAATCCGTGGGTCGCAGCACTTCCAGGCGCGATGATCTTCGCGGTGTCGATCGGCTTCAATCTGTTGAGCGACGGCATGCGCAGCGCCATGGATATCCGGAACTGATGCCATGAACGAAGCAACCCCGCTGGCCGATATGCTGACGCCGATCGAGGATCGCGGCGGCGCGGCGCAGCCGCTGTTGCAGGTCACGGGACTGACCAAGCATTTCCCGGTGCGCGGCGACCTGTTTGCCGCGCGCAAGACCGTGCGCGCGGTCGACGACGTCTCGTTCACCATTGCCAAGGGCGAGACGGTCGGGATCGTCGGCGAATCCGGATGCGGCAAGTCGACCACCGCGCGGCTGCTGATGCATCTGATGAAGCGCGATGCCGGCGAAATCCTCTATGACGGCATGCAGGTCGGCCATACGCTGTCGTTGCGTGAGCTTCGCCGCGGCATGCAGATGGTGTTCCAGGACAGCTACGCCTCGCTCAATCCTCGGCTCACCGTTGAAGAATCGATCGCGTTCGGCCCGAAAGTGCACGGCATGGCGGATGCGGCGGCGCGCATCCTGGCGCGCGAGCTTTTGGGCAAAGTGGGTTTGCGCCCCGAGATCTTCGCCAATCGCTATCCGCATGAGATTTCCGGCGGCCAGCGCCAGCGCGTCAATATCGCCCGCGCGCTCGCACTGTCGCCGCGCCTGGTGATCCTCGATGAGGCGGTATCGGCGCTCGACAAATCGGTCGAGGCCCAGGTGCTGAATTTGCTGGTCGATCTCAAGCGCGAGTTCGGGCTGACATATTTGTTCATCAGCCACGATCTCAATGTGGTGCGCTACATTTCCGACCGCGTGCTGGTGATGTATCTCGGCGAGGTGGTCGAGCTCGGCCCGGTGGAGAAGGTCTGGGACGAGCCGGCGCATCCCTACACCAAGGCGCTGTTGGCGGCGATGCCGTCTTCCGATCCCGACAACCGGACCAAGACGCCGCCGATCTCGGGCGATCCGCCCAATCCGATCGATCCGCCGAAGGGTTGCCGGTTTCACACCCGGTGTCCGTTTGCGGAGCCGCTCTGCGCAAACGCAACGCCAAAACTCAGTGCGATCGATACAATGGGCCATCAGGCGGCGTGCTATATGGCGATTGCAGGCTCAGGCCATAGCCGCGCGCCGGCAAAAGCAGCGAACAAGGGAGTAAGTGCGGCATGACAAGACCCAGCCCCAAAGAGATCAAGGCCATCGCCGACGTCGCGGGCATCCCCGTCGATGCCGATGTCGCCGCACGCATCGCTGGCTCCATCGGACCGGCGTTCGAAGGCTTTACGCCGGTTGCCGGCACGCTGCCGTTCGATCTCGAGCCCGCGAGCTTCCTGCTCGTGCAGTTGGCGAAGGTGTCAAAATGAGCACCGAGCCTGCCTTGATGTCGCTGGTCGCGGTCGCGAATGCGATTGCGGAGAAGCACCTGTCCTCGCACGAGGTGACCCGAGCCTGCCTGCACCGGATCGCGCAATGGCAGCCCCGTCTCAACGCGTTCATGTCGATCGAGTCAGAAGCCGCGCTGAAGGCGGCCGATGAGGCTGACGCCGCGCTCGCCAAGGGCAACAAACGCGGTGTGCTGCATGGTGTGCCGCTGGCGCACAAGGACATGTATTACGAGGCCGGCAAGGTCGTGACCTGCGGCTCCAAGATCCGGCGCGACTTCGTGGCGAAAACGACCTCGACGGCGTTGCAGCGGCTGAAGGACGCCGGCTCGATCCGTCTCGGTAGCTTGCAGATGGCGGAGTTCGCCTATGGCCCGACCGGCCACAACTTCCATCACGGCGCGGTGCATAATCCCTGGGTCCTCGGCCACATCACCGGCGGCTCATCGTCGGGTTCAGGCTCGGCGGTGGCGGCACGATTGACCTTTGCGGCGCTCGGCTCCGACACCGGCGGTTCGATCCGGATGCCCGCGCATTTCTGCGGCGTGACCGGATTAAAGACCACCTACGGCCGCATCAGCCGCGCCGGCGCGATGCCGTTGTCGCAGTCGCTCGACACCGTCGGACCGCTGGCGCGCACGGTTGAAGATTGCGCGCTGCTGCTCGGTCTGATGGCGGGCACCGACCTTGAGGATCCGACCGCCGTCGATGCGCCCGTGCCGGACTACATGGCGGCGACCAAAGGCTCCATCAAGGGCGTGAAAATCGGCGTGCCCACGGCCTTCTATGTCGACGATCTCGATGCCGATGTGGCGCGGTCTCTCGACGACACCATTGCGGTGCTCAAGCGCGAAGGCGCCAGCATCGTGCAGGTCGAATTGCCGGATCAGCGCCAGCTCACGGCAGCCTGCCAGTTGGTGCTCGCCGTCGAAGCCGCGGCCTTCCACAAGCGCTGGCTGATCGAGCGGCCGCAGGATTACGGCCCGCAAGTCTTGATGCGGTTGCAGAACGGGCTTGCGATCCCCGGCGTGTCCTATCTCGAAGCGCTGCGCTGGCGTGGCCCGGCGCTGGCAGCGCATGTTGCGGCGACCGCCGGCGTCGATGCGGTGATCGCGCCGGTGGCGCCGATCGCAGCACCGACCATTGCCGAAAGCGATGTTGGCAATAGCCCCGATGCGGAAAGTGTGATTCAGCGCCTGACGCGCTTCACCCGCCCGATCAACTATCTCGGCCTGCCGTCGCTGGCGGTCCCCTCTGGCTTCACGGCCAAGGGTCTGCCCATGGCCATGCAGCTGATCGGCCGCTCCTTCGATGAAGCGACGCTGCTCACGATCGGCGCGGCGTTCCAGCGCGCCACCGATTTCCACGACAAGGTTCCGAACGCAGCATGAGCTCTCTCGTCGATATCAGCGGTCTCAATATTCGTTTCACCGGCGAGCGCACCGTCTATGCGGTGAACGATCTGTCGCTCTTGCTCGGCGACGGCGAGGTGCTGGGCCTGCTCGGCGAATCCGGGTCCGGCAAGAGCGTGACCTTGCGCGCCTTGATGCGGCTGTTGCCGAAGAAGCGGACGCACATCACGGGCAAGCTTCAGGTGATGGGACGCGACGTGCTGGCGCTCGACGACGAGGAATTGTCGGCGTTCCGCGGCCAGACCGTCTCGATGATTTTCCAGGAGCCTGCGCTGGCGCTCGATCCGGTCTACAGCATCGGCCGCCAGATCGCGGAAACCGTGATGCGTCACGAGGGCAAGAGCCATGCCGAAGGCAGGGCGCGGGCGCTGGAAATGCTCGAAGTGGTGCGGATACCTTCCGCCAAACGCCGGCTCGATGCCTATCCGCATGAAATGTCCGGCGGCATGCGGCAGCGGGCGATGATTGCGCTGGCGCTCGCCTGCCGGCCAAAAATCCTGCTGGCGGACGAGCCGACCACGGCGCTGGATGCCACCGTGCAAATCCAGATCCTGCTCTTGCTGCGCGAGTTGCAGCGCGAATTCGGCATGTCCGTCATCTTCGTCACCCATGATATTGGCGTCGCCGTCGAAATCTGCGACCGCGTTGCGGTGATGTATGCGGGCCAGATCGTGGAGCAGGGCACGTTGAGCCAGATCGTCCGCTCGCCCATTCACCCCTACGCAAAAGGGTTGCTCGCCTCCACCGTCCATGGCGCCAAGCGCGGCCAGCGGCTGGAGACCATCCCGGGCACGCCACCCTCGCTCGACAAGGCGCCACGCAATTGCTCCTTCGCGCCGCGTTGCAGCGTTGCGCAGGCGCGTTGCGTCGAGGCGATGCCGCCCAATGTCGAGGTCGGACCCGACCGGGTCGCAAGGTGCGTCCTGGCGGAGCCGGTTGCGGCTGTTGCCGCGACGTAACACGCGCCGCGCCGCGCCCAGATTCCGCTAGATTGGAGTCGTCTTGCCAAACGATTGCGGCTAGGTTTCCGGACCGCGCGTGCAACGCGCAAGAACCGGGGGACTTTTCATGCGAATATCCAACGAAGGCATTCTCGTCATTCTGTTTGTCGGCCTGATCGCTGGCTGGCTGGCCGGCAAGATCGTGCGCGGCACCGGCTTTGGCATCATTGGCGACATCCTTGTCGGCATCGCCGGCGCGCTGGTCGCGAGCTACCTGTTTCCCAAGCTCGGCATTGTGATCGGCAGCGGCCTGGTATCGGAGATCATCTATTCGGCGATCGGCGCCGTCATCCTGTTGTTGGTCGTGCGGCTGATCCGGACTGGCGGCAGATTCTGATGTTCCGCCGGTGGGGCCATCTTCGTCGGATGGCCCCCTTTGGCTGCTGCTGTAATATTTCCGGGCGTTTTGTTGTGCTATGGTCTAGCCCCGAGGGGCAGCTTGGAGCCGTTTGGGCCTAGTCGATCCAGGGCTGTCCGCCTGTATTTAGGTTAACGTGACTTCTTGGACGATTTGGCGAAAATCCGTAATATATTCAGGCTCGTGCGCTCGAAACCCCGGGATCTTTCAGGGGTCGCGCAACCCATGAGAAGAGATCAGGATTGATGGCAGCCGTCCCCGGCGTCCGGCGTTCCGAACTCGGTGATGCGCTGCGCGCCTGCCGCGCCGCATTCATTGGCGTCGGCGTGATGAGCTGCATGATCAACCTGCTCTATCTGACCGGCTCGATCTTCATGCTCGAAATCTACGACCGGGTGCTGCCGAGCCGCAGCGTGCCGACCCTGATCGGCCTGATCGTGCTTGCCAGCGGCCTCTACATGGCGCAGGGCGTGCTCGACCTGATCCGCGGCCGGATCCTCGGGCGGGTCGGAACCTCGCTCGATGAGGCGCTCCACAAACGGGTGTTCGACACCGTCGTGCGGCTGCCGCTGGTGGCAGGCGCGCGCAACGAAGGCCTGCAGCCGCTGCGCGATCTCGACAATGTCCGTTCCTTCCTCGGCAGCATGGGACCGGGCGCGTTCTTCGACCTGCCATGGCTGCCGTTTTATCTGGCGATCTGCTTCGCGTTCCATTGGCTGATCGGCGTCACCGCGCTGATTGGCGCGATCATCCTGGTGACGCTGACCTTGATCACCGAGTTTCTGTCGCGGCAGCCGGCGCGCGAGGCGATGGGCCTTGCGGCGCGTCGCAACGATCTCGCAGCCGCCAGCCGGCGCAACGCCGAGGTGCTGGTTGCGATGGGCATGTCGGGGCGGCTGACCCGGCGCTGGAGCCAGGCCAACGAAAAATATCTCGAAGGCAACCAGCACGCCAGCGATGTCGCCGGCGGCCTTGGCGCGGTGGCCAAGGTCCTGCGCATGACCTTGCAGTCGGCGGTGCTCGCAGTCGGCGCCTATCTCGTGATCCATCAGGAAGCGACCGCCGGCATCATCATCGCGGGCTCGATCCTGAGCGCGCGGGCGCTGGCGCCGGTCGATCTCGCGATTGCGCACTGGAAGGGTTTTGTCGCGGCGCGGCAGAGCTGGCAACGGCTCAACCGGCTGCTGCAGGAAATGCCCGCGCGGGACACGCAGACCTTGCTGCAGGATCCGGCGAGCCGGCTGTCGGTCGAGGCCGTCAGCATCGTGCCGCCGGGCGATCAAAGGGTGATCGTCCAGGACGTCACCTTCGCGCTGACGGCGGGCAACGGATTGGGCGTGATCGGGCCGAGCGGTTCGGGCAAGTCGTCGCTGGTGCGCGCGCTGGTCGGCGTATGGATGCCGTTCCGCGGCAAGGTGCGGCTCGACGGCGCAGCGCTCGATCAGTGGTCGTCGGACGTGCTCGGCCGCCATGTCGGCTATCTGCCGCAGGATGTCGAGCTGTTCGCAGGCTCCGTCGCGCAGAATATCTGCCGGTTCGATCCCGAGGCGAGTTCCGACGGCATCATCGCGGCGGCGAAAGAGGCCGGCGTGCACGAGATGATCATCAAGATGCGCGAGGGCTATAACACCCAGATCGGCGAACACGGCGCGGCGCTTTCGGCCGGCCAGGCGCAGCGCGTCGCGCTGGCGCGGGCGCTGTACGGCAATCCGTTCCTGATCGTGCTGGACGAGCCGAACTCCAACCTGGATACCGAGGGCGACGAGGCGCTGACGCGGGCGATCCGCGGCGCGCGCGAGCGCGGCGCCATCGTCGTGGTGGTCGCGCATCGTCCGATCGGCATCGAGGCGGTCGACCAGATCCTGGTGCTCCGTGACGGTCGCATGCAGGCCTTCGGTCCCAAGGAGCAGGTGCTGGCGCAGGTGTTGCAGCAACGTGTCGCGCCGCCGTCGCCGATCAAGATCGTCTCCGAAGGCGGAGTAACCAAGTCATGATCCGCCTTCCCAGTGCAGAGCCGGGCGCGCGCGGCTCGATCCAGTTGCATTTGATCATAGGCCTGGCGGTGGTCGTCGTTCTCGCCGGGGGGCTCGGCGGCTGGGCGTCGACCGCGGAGATTTCGGGCGCGCTGATCGCGCCGGGATCGATCGTGGTCGAGTCCAACGTCAAGAAGGTGCAGCATCCGACCGGCGGCGTCGTCGGCGAACTGCTGGCGCGCGACGGCGATATCGTCAAGGCCGGCGACATCCTGGTGCGGCTCGACGATACCGTGACCAAGGCGAGCCTTGCCATCGTCACCAAGAATCTCGATGCGCAATGGGCGCGCGCAGCCAGGCTCGAGGCCGAACAGCGAGGGCTCGACAAACTCACCTTTCCGCCGCAACTGACGAGCCGCATCAGCGATCCCGATGTAAAGAGTCTGATCTTGAGCGAGAGCAAGTTGTTCGAGGTCCGCGTCAACGGCCGCACCGGGCAAAAGGCGCAGTTGCGCGAGCGCATCACCCAGCTCAACGAGGAGATCGCCGGCCTCTCCGCGCAGGAGAAGGCCAAGGATCAGGAAATCGCGCTGGTCGAGAAGGAACTGGCCGGCGTCCGCGATCTCTACGACAAACACCTGGTGCAGATCTCGCGCCTGACCACGCTGGAGCGCGACGCCGCCCGGCTCAACGGCGAGCGGGCGCAATACATCGCCTCGCGCGCGCAGGCCAAGGGCAAGATCACCGAGACCGAGTTGCAGATCATCCAGGTCGACAAGGACATGGTCAGCGAAGTCTCCAAGGACCTGCGCGAGACCAACGACAAGATCGGCGAATTCGTCGAGCGCAAGGTCACCGCCGAGGACCAGTTGCGTCGCGTCGACATCCGCTCCCCGCAGGACGGCATGGTGCTGCAATCCGCGGTTCATACCGTGGGCGGCGTGATCACGGCCGGCGATGCCATCATGATGATCGTGCCGCAGGCCGACGACCTTCAGGTCGAGGCCAAGGTCAATCCGCAGGACATCGACAAGCTGCAGATCGGCCAGAAGACCTTGCTGCGGCTGTCGGCGTTCAACCAGCGCACTACGCCGGAATTAAATGGCGTCGTCAGCCGCGTCTCGCCCGACGTCACCACCGACCAGCGCACCGGGCAGAGCTATTACACCATCCGCGTTTCGATGCCGCCCCAAGAACTCGCCCGTCTCGGCGACGTCAAGCTGATCCCGGGCATGCCCGTGGAAGCCTTTGTCCAGACCGGCGACCGCACCTTGATATCCTACCTGATGAAGCCGCTCAGCGATCAGCTGATGCGCGCGTTCCGGGAGAAGTGACGGCAGATTCCATCTTGAAAGTCGGTTACAGACCTGCCGATTAACGCGTGATATCCTTCTCGATATTGCAGCGGGCATGATCCCTGTGGGGACCGACTAATGGCAATCGGCATCGCAAGGCGCCAATTCATTTCTGTGCTCGCCGGAGCAACTATTGCGCGGCCGCTCACACTGCGCGCGCAGCCTGCGAGGCCGGTAATCGGGTTTCTCCACGGCGCGACGGCAAGTGCCTATGTGCCGATGGCGGGCGCGTTTCGCAAGAGTTTGAGCGAAGCTGGTTATTCCGTGGATCAGAACGTCACGATTGAGTATCGCTGGGCGGAGGGCCATCTTGA